>Ga0207702_10001963_pt1 | contig 20027 bp, 19 predicted proteins | sample KBSCornC62_FD_184302 | JGI IMG/M metagenome (GOLD analysis project Ga0207702, IMG submission 184302) | Corn rhizosphere microbial communities from Kellogg Biological Station, Michigan, USA - KBS Corn C6-2 (SPAdes) (version 2) | ecosystem: Host-associated > Plants > Roots > Rhizosphere > Soil ...
GAGAAGAACGTGATCGAGGGGCAAATGCTCGAGCGAGGTGCGGAGATCTATCGCATCGCCGATCTCGCGACGGTGTGGGTGCTTGCGGACATATACGAAAGCGACCTTCCATTTATCAAGGTCGGGCAGGCCGCGACCGTGCGGCTCTCGTATTTGTCGGACCGCGCATTCACAGGCAAGGTCACCTATATCTATCCCACCGTGGATGAGAAGACGCGAGCGGTGAAAGTCCGCATGCAGTTCTACAATCCCGGCTATTTCCTCAAGCCGGGCATGTACGCCTCCGCGGAAATCCACGCCGAGCTGGACCCGGATACCGTGCTCGTGCCGGATACCGCGATCCTGCGGAGCGGCGAAACCAACACCGTCTTCGTCGCGCAGGCGGGGGGGACATTCGAGCCGCGCACGATATCGATCGGTCCGCGCGGATCGGGCGGCGTCTTCCAGGTGCTCGGCGGGTTGAAGCCTGGTGAGCGCGTTGTGACGTCCGGGCAATTCCTCCTGGACTCGGAGAGCCAGCTCCGCGAGGCGGTGCAGAAGATGCAGGGCGCCGATAGCGCCTCGCCGGCTCCGATGGAGGGTTCCTCGCCCTCGACGATCTCTTCGGATTCGCCCGCCTTGCCCGCCGCGACGCCAGAGCAGATGAAATACGTCTGCCCAATGCCGGAGCATGTGTCGATCACCTACGACCATCCGGGGAAATGCCCGATCTGCGGCATGCCACTCATCCCTGTCTCAAACGCAACCGGGAAATCCAATGCTCAAGGCAATCATTGATTTCTCGCTGAAGAACCGCTTTCTCGTCCTGCTTGGGACGATCGCGCTCGTGCTGGCGGGCATCCAGGCGGTGCGCACGATTCCGCTCGATGCGATCCCCGATCTCTCGGATACGCAGGTGATCATCTACACCGAGTGGCCGGGGCAGGCGCCGCAGATCGTGCAGGATCAGGTGACCTATCCAATCACGACGAAAATGCTCTCCGTGGCGCATGCCAAGGCCGTGCGCGGATATTCCTTCTACGGATTCTCGTTCGTATACGTTGTATTCGATGATGGCGTCGATCCCTATTGGGCGCGCAGTCGGGTGCTCGAGTATCTCAGTTCGCTCGGTGGACAATTGCCCGCCGGCGTGAGCCCGACCCTTGGTCCGGATGCGACCGGCGTCGGTTGGGCGTTCATGTATTCGCTGCATTCGAAGTCGCGCAGCCTTGCCGAGCTGCGATCGATGCAGGACTGGTATCTCAAATACCAGATCGGCTCCGTGCCGGGTGTGGCGGAGGTCGCCTCGGTCGGCGGGTTCGTGAAGCAGTACCAGATCACCGTCGATCCCCTCAAAATGCGGGCCTACGGCTTGTCGCTCCAGAATGTGGCCGACGCCGTAAAGGCGAGCAATGGCGAGGTCGGCGGCCGTTCGGTCGAGATGGCCGAGAAGGAATTCATCGTGCGGGTGCGCGGGTATGTGAATGACGTGGCGGATCTCCGCAAGGTAGCGCTCGGGGTGAATAAGAACGGCACCCCGATCCTGCTCGGCGAAGTCGCCGACGTGGAGCTCGGTCCGGACATGCGCCGCGGCATCGCGGAGTCGAATGGCGAGGGCGAGACCGTCGGCGGCATCGTCGTCGTGAGGTACGGCGCGAATGCCCGTCAGGTGATCCAGGACGTAAAGGCAAAGCTCGGCGATGCCATGAAGGCGCTGCCTCCGGATGTCGGCTACACCGTCGCCTATGATCGCAGCGCACTCATCGAGCGGGCCGTGAGTACACTCGAGGAAAAGCTTATCGAGGAAAGCGTCGTGGTCGCGATCGTCTGCATCGTATTCCTGCTTCATTTCCGCAGCGCGTTGGTCGCCATCGTGATCCTGCCGATCGCGGTCCTCACATCGTTCATCGTGATGAACCAACAGGGGATCAGCTCGAACATCATGTCCCTCGGCGGCATCGCGATCGCGATCGGCGCGATGGTCGATGCCGTGATCATCATGATCGAGAATGCCCACAAGCACCTCGAGCATGACGGTGGCAAGCGGCCGCATTGGGACATCATCCGCGACGCCTCGATCGAGGTCGGGCCGACGCTGTTCTACTCCCTGCTAGTCATTACGGTTTCGTTCATCCCGGTTTTCACATTGCAGGCGCAGGAGGGACGCTTGTTCAAGCCTCTGGCCTTCACGAAGACCTACTCCATGGCGGCGGCCGCGCTGCTTTCCATCACGCTGGCACCAGTGCTCATGGGCTATTTCGTGCGCGGCAAAATCCCTCCGGAGGCGCGCAATCCGCTCAATCGGCTGATGACCTGGATATACCATCCCTTCGTCGATCTCGTCCTTCGCTTCCGGTATATGGTGATCGCGCTGGCGATCCTCCTCGTGGGATGGGTGTTCCTGCCATGGAACACACTCGTTGTCTCCCACCTGCCGGAAGGGCCATGGAAGCAGGCGGCAGCGGCGCTGAATCCCGCGTTTCCGTTTCAGAATCTCGGCTCGGAATTCATGCCGCCGCTGGACGAGGGAGATCTGCTCTACATGCCCACGACATTCCCGGGTATCTCGCCTACGGAGGCGCGCTCGGTGCTTCAGCAGACGGATGGCATTATCCGCACCTTTCCTGAGGTGGAGAATGTCTTCGGAAAGGTAGGTCGTGCAGAGACGGCGACGGACCCGGCGCCATTCGACATGATCGAGACGACGATCCGGCTCAAGGACGAGAAAGATTGGCCGGCGGTGGATATCCGCGACGCGAGCGGGAAGGTCGTCGCGCATCGACGTCGCACGCCGGACGAGCTTGCGGATGCGCTCAACGCGGCGGTGCAATTCCCCGGCCTGAGTAATGCATGGACGATGCCGATCAAGACGCGCATCGACATGCTGGCGACAGGCATCAAGACGCCGGTCGGCATCAAGGTCGCCGGGCCGGATCTGGCGGTGCTCGACCGCATCGCGGCCGAGATCGAGCCGGTGGTGCGGGCAGTGCCGGGTACATCCAGTGTCTTTGCCGAGCGCGTCATGCAGGGCAACTACATCGAGATCCACATCGATCGGGATGCGATCGCCAGGTACGGCCTCACGCAGGGAGACGTGCAGGAAGTCCTCCAGGTGGCGCTCGGCGGAATCCCGCTTACGACCACGGTGAACGGCCTGGAGCGCTACACGATCAACATGCGCTACGCCCGCGACTTCCGCGAGAATGTCGATGCGCTCAAGGAAATCTCGGTTCCCACGCCCGGTGGCGCACAGGTCCCACTGGGGCAGCTCGCGAAAATCGAGCTCGTGAAGGGAGCCATGAGCGTGAAGAGCGAAAACGCCGTGCCGAACGACTGGATCTACGTGGATGTGCAGGGTGTCAGCCTCGGCGTATACGTGGCAGCCGCCCGCGCAGCAGTGGATCAGGCCGTCCACGACGGTCGGATTCACCTTCCGCAGGGGTACAACATCCTCTGGAGCGGCGAGTACGAGTACATGCTCCGAGCCCAACAGCGCCTCATGGTCGTCGTGCCGCTCACGCTCCTACTGATCACGGTAATCATCTACCTGAGCACGCGATCGGTGACGAAGACGGCAATCGTTCTGCTGGCGGTGCCCTTCTCGCTGGTCGGCGCGATCTGGGTTCTCTACCTCCTCGGCTACAACTTAAGCGTCGCCGTGTGGGTGGGACTCATCGCGCTCGCTGGTCTTGATGCGGAGACTGGCGTCGTGATGCTCCTCTATCTCGACATGGCATACGATCGATGGGTGAAGTCCGGCAGGATGCGCACCGCGGCAGATCTTCGCGCCGCAATCCACGAGGGCGCGGTGAAGCGGGTGCGCCCGAAGGCGATGACAGCGTGTGTGATCATCGCTGGTCTGCTGCCTATTCTATGGAGTCACGGCGCAGGGGCCGACGTGATGAAGCGCATCGCGACGCCGATGATAGGAGGTGTGGTCACTTCTACCCTCATGGAGCTGCTCGTATATCCCGCCATCTTTTACATCTGGCGGTCGCGACGGCTGGATAATGGAAAGGTGGCGGATCTGCCGGAAGGCGGAGGTGAGGCTGCGCTGGCGTAGATGGGTGGAGGGCTGAACTTACGATGCAGATTCGTCTGCCCCGCACGCATGGATCCAAGCGCGAAAGAAGGAGAGAATCTACGGCGCCTTCGGCGAAAACGCCCTGCCCACCAATTGGAACGCGCTACCGCGCGAGGGTCTGGTCCACGGCGCAAGCCATTCGCCCACCGGGCGAATTCGTTCCGTTCGGTAGGGCGTTTTCGATGAAAGCGCCGACGATTTTCTCATCCATCCACGGCTCGGACGGAGCCTCGCCCTCCCGTCCGAAGGAAGGCTGTCGCCGCGGGACGCCCGGCATTTGCCGGGATCGTTTCTGGTGGTAGGGAAGGCGCGCCGTCGGGTTCCGTAGCTTCCTTATGCGGAGTTCCATACGACGAAAATAAGGAAAGATACGGCGGGCAAGGGACTGCCCGTCCTACCCTCGGTTGGACGCCGCTGGAGAGCCGTGCGGTAGCACGATTCGCACCCAAGGTAGGGCTGTCACTGCCCTGCGCGATGCGCACATCCTCTCCATCAGTCACTTGGCAGGTCTGGAGGACACTGCTCTGCGCTACGCGCACGTCCTTTCCATCAGTCACTTGGCAGGTCCGGAGGACACTGCTCTGCGCTACGCGCACGTCCTTTCCATCAGTCACTTGGCAGGTCCGGAGGACACTGCTCTGCGCTACGCGCACGTCCTTTCCATCAGTCACTTGGCAGGTCCGGAGGACAATCCCTTGGCCGCCGACTTTTTGATTTCCGACTCAACACTCACTCGCCAGAGGAAACAGTCCGGGATTTTCCTTTGACTCTGTAGTATGGTACAGGGCGTAAGGTGGAGGTATGCAAATGGCGGAGACGGCACTCACACGCGGAGCCCTCGCCCGGGAGACGGGCGTCCATCTCGAGACAATCCGGTTTTACGAGAATCGCGGTCTTCTTCCCGAGGTGGTGCGGGATGCTTCGGGCTATCGACGCTATCCGAGCGACTCTATTCGCAGAGTGCGTTTCATCAAGCGAGCCCAGGAGTTGGGCTTCACGCTCGCCGAGATTCAGGAGCTGCTGGAGCTCCGCGCGAGACCCGGCCTGAGCAGCGCGCGGGTGAAACGCCTTGCGCAGGAAAAGCTGTCGGAGATTGATTCCCGTCTCCGCGATCTTACCCGTATTCGGGAGGCTCTACGGTCACTCACGGGGGCTTGCGATGGACGCGGTCCGGTGGCGTGCTGTCCGATAATCGCTGCGATCGAGGAGGATGAGGAATGAGCGGGTGTTGTCACTCTGCGGACCATGGAGAGGGGCATGTCCATGGGTATGGAGGCCACGCGCCAGTGCCGGCCCCGACCAAGGAGTGGTACTGTCCGATGTGCGCCGGCGTGGAGTCGGATAAGCCCGGAGCCTGCCCGAAGTGCGGGATGGCATTGGAGCGGAATCCGGCATTTGCCCGCCCTACGATCTATACGTGTCCCATGCACCCGGAGATCCGCCAGGATCATCCAGGCTCATGCCCGATCTGCGGAATGGCGCTCGAGCCCATCGCTGCCGAGCCGGAGGAGGACAATGCCGAATTGCGCGACATGGCGCGGCGGTTCTGGATCGGAGCCGCGCTGGCGGCTCCGGTCGCTGCACTCGCGATGGGAGCTCATCTCTGGCAGGGACTCATTCCGGAGAGGCTATCTGCCTGGATTCAATTCCTCCTCGCGACTCCTGTCGTGCTCTGGGCTGGGTGGCCATTTTTCGAGCGCGGTGTGCGTTCGCTGGTCACGCGGCACTTGAATATGTTCACGCTCATCGCGCTCGGCACGGGCGCGGCCTACGTATTCAGCGTGGTTTCGCTGCTCGCGCCAGGACTGTTGCCTCACGCAATGCGGCATGGGGGAATGGCGCCTGTCTATTTCGAGGCCTCCGCAGTCATCATCGTGCTCGTGCTGTTGGGGCAGGTCCTGGAGCTTCGCGCGCGGGCGGGTACAGGCGCGGCCATTCGGGCATTGCTCGGGCTTGCGCCTCACATCGCGCACCGGGTGCGAGAGGGGAGTGAGGAGGATGTATCGCTGGATGCTGTGACCGTCGGCGACATCCTGCGCGTGAAGCCCGGCGAAAAGCTGCCGGTGGATGGAGTGGTCGTCGAGGGCCGAAGCGCGGTCGATGAATCGATGCTCACCGGTGAGCCGGACCCCGTGGCCAAGGAGGAGGGGGCACCTGTCTCCGCCGGCACGGTGAATGGGACAGGCAGCTTCCTTATGCGCTCGGAGAAGGTCGGGGCGGAGACCCTCCTCGCCCGCATCGTGCAGATGGTCTCGCAGGCCCAGCGCAGTCGCGCGCCGATCCAGCGCCTCGCCGACGCTGTCGCAGGATGGTTCGTGCCGGCGGTCGTGCTGATCGCGATCGGGACTTTCATCGCCTGGATGCTTGTCGGCCCCGAGCCACGGCTCGCCTACGCGATAGTCAATGCAGTCGCCGTGCTCATCATTGCGTGCCCATGTGCGCTCGGGCTGGCCACGCCCATGTCGATCATGGTCGGCATCGGGCGGGGGGCGGCCCAGGGAGTACTCGTGAAGGATGCCGAGGCGCTGGAGAGACTCGAGAAAGTGAGCGTCATTGTCGTGGACAAGACCGGCACGGTGACGGAGGGGCATCCTTCGGTGACCCGGATCATCGCCGCGCAGGGCGGGAACGAGGAATGGATATTGGCACTAGCGGCGGCACTCGAGAGCCACAGTGAGCACCCGCTCGCAGGCGCCATCGTGCGCGCCGCGAAGGATCGGAAGCTCGAACTACCATCCGGAGCTCACTTCGAATCCATACCCGGCGGCGGAGTGCGGGGCGAGGTCGAGGGGCGGGTCGTGCTTGCCGGCCGGCGTAGCCTTTTGGCCGAGTCCAATGTCGCCGCACTCGAGACCCTGGATGGCGAAGCTACACAGCTCGAAGGAAGTACCTTGGTCTGGCTGGCCATCGATGGAAAGGCCGCCGGCTTGCTTGCGCTCACGGATGCCATCAAGACGACGACGGCCGAGGCGATCGCTTCCCTCCACTCGTTGGGGCTCAAGGTCGTGATGCTCACTGGCGATGATGAGCGGACGGCCAGGCGAATTGCGGCCGAGGTCGGAATCGATGAGGTTCACGCCGGGGTCAGCCCATCCGGCAAACATGACGAGGTCGCAAAGCTAACGGCATCGGGTGCGGTCGTCGCGATGGCAGGCGACGGAGTGAATGACGCGCCAGCACTCGCTGCCGCCGATGTGGGAATTGCCATGGGCACGGGGACGGATGTCGCGATGCAGAGTGCAGGCGTCACGCTCGTGAAAGGCGACTTGCGCGGAATCGTGCAGGCCATTGCATTGAGTCGGGCGACGATGCGCAACATCCGACAGAACCTCACTTTCGCATTCCTCTACAACTCACTCGGCGTCCCGCTGGCCGCCGGCATCCTCTATCCATTCTTCGGCATGTTGCTGAGCCCGATCGTCGCGAGCGCCGCGATGGCGCTCAGCAGCGTTTCCGTAGTCGGAAACGCCTTGCGTCTGCGGAGAGTAAAGCTGGGGTAACCCTCCCAGATCCGCCAGCGATTGCGTCATTCTCCATGGACGAGAGCTCGGAGGCGCGCCAGGTGGACTTCCGGCTTGGTGCCGTCACCATGATTCGGAAGGACGCCCGCAGGATCGAGCGTGAGAGCACGGGCGGCACTTTTTGGAATCTCTGCGGGATGCGTGCTGAGGCAGGCGGGCGCGAAATGCGGAAACATGGAATAGCTCGCAAAGAGATCGCCGCTAAAAAGTAGCTTCCTCCGTGGAAGAAAGAAGCCAACGTGCCCTTCCGTATGGCCCGGGAGGTGCAAGACCTGCAATCCGCCGAGAATGGGAAGCTCTTCGCCATCTTCCAGCCAATGATCAATCTTCGGTGCGGAATATCGGAACAGAATGCGTCCCGCAGCTTCCAGCATGCCGCAGAATCTCGAGGAGCCATTGGGCGGATAATGGCCGGCAATTTGTGCGCGCTCCAGTCGGTGCGCCGCCACCCACGCTTCGGATTCCTGCGCGATTCGGGCGGCATCGAGCACGTGGTCGAGATGGCCATGCGTGAGGAGGATGCCGCGAATGCGAAGGTGCTTCCAACCGCGACGGTCGAGAGCGTTCGCGAGGTGGTGTCGCCCGCCTACGAAGCCGCAGTCGATGAGGTAGAGATCGGCTCCATCCCGCAGGACGTAAAATGTTACCGCAGGTGTGCGTACCGCGAGCGCATTGGCCGGGGAGTCGCGAGTCCCACTCTCCATCCTATACGAGCCCCGAGACCTTGGGCGCCTCGCGGACGGCGGGCTCGACCTCGAAGAAGCTCGCGGCCTGGAAGTCGAACATGCTGGCGATGAGCGAGCTGGGGAACGCCTGACATTTGTTGAGGTAGTCGCGCACGTTCCCATTGTAGAGCCGTCGGGCGGCCTGGATACGGTCCTCGGTATTCACGAGCTCCCGGTGGAGATTCTGGAATTGAGTGTCCGCCTTGAGATTCGGATAGGCCTCGACCCGGGCGAAGAGCGTCTGTAGGCCCGCGACCAGCTCGGCCTCGTCGCTGGCCTGCGAGGCGATGGGGCCGTGATTCGCGGCGCATTGATTGCGCAGCTCGGTCACGCGATCGAAGACGTCGCGTTCATGAGCGGCGTAGCCGCGTACGACTTCCACCAGGCGGGGAATGAGATCGTACCGACGCTTGAGCTCTGTATCGATGTCGCTCCATGCTTCGCGGATGTGATTGCGTAGTGACACGAGCCCATTGTACTGCGCCACCCCGTAGAGACCGGGGATGATGCCGATGAACATGATCGCGAGGAAGAGGATGGATTCCATGTGTCAGGCCGTGAAGAGATAGTCTGGCATGCGTTCGCGCAACGCGCGAGCGAGGTCAAGCTCGGGCTCGATTTTCGCAGGGTCCATGCGCCCGCTATAGGTGAGTGCGAGAGAGTCGTCGAGCACCTCGACATGCAGGCCCGTACTCGCGAGCAGGAGCTCGATCATCCGGGCATTGCAGAAGTCGTAGGCGAATTTCCGGTCGGGCGATCGCACGCAGAAGCGGCGGGAAAATTCGTGAGACTCGAAGTCGATATCATCGTAGCCGAAGGCCTGCGCGATCTTCGAGAGGATGCCCTCGGGAGTGATCATCAGCTTCGGGAAGGCTCGCTCGAGCGTGAGCACGATCACGTGGAGGTGGTGATGCGTGGTCTGGGTGTTCCCCTTATCGTCTGTCGAGTAGGTCTCGTAATGGAAATCGAAGGCTGTGATCGGATGTCCGCCGAGCGAGCCGGTGAGCGCGTTGAATGCATAGCGATCGCCGCCTTCATGCAGACGGCTGAGCGCCGCATAACGGGCAGCGAGGCCTCGGTCGCGGTCCGGACGGAAGCTCAAGCCGAGCCGCCCTGCCGAGTCGAGCAGAGCGGCGCGCCGCTTCTTCTCGGCTTGGTACGAGTAGATGCCGACGACGATGACGACGGCCAGGAAGCAGACGAAGAGAAGGATCGGAAGGGGGAACAGGTGATCCGACATCGTCTGCTACTGCTTATCCAGGCTGAAGCGGCCGGGACCGATGAAGATGAGGCTCAGGAAGACGATGCCGAGCTCGATCGGCTGCGAGGCCTCGCCGAGGTTCCCATGCAATTTGAAGAGGAGTATCGCTGCGACAGTCATCGTGAAGGCGAGCGCTCCGCACGCGGGGCGGAAGAGAAAGCCGAGGATGAGCAGGATGCCACCGCCAAACTCCGCGAGAGTGGCAAGCAGGCCCCACATCTCGGGCAGGAAGTGAATGCCGAGATACTTCATCGCGCTGCCGATCTCCTTCCACTGGTGTGCTCCGGCCTGGATTTTCGGCCAGCCATGCACGAAGACGAACATGCCGCCCAGCCCGAGACGAAGCAGGAGGAGGCCGAAGTCGCGATATTTCGTAAGCCAGGTGAGAATCATGCCGGGGACGCTGCCGGAATCTCCCCGCGAAATCGAGGAAGAAGCGCGCACGCTTCGGCGTCGGAGATATGCGTGGGGACGCGACATCCATGAAGGCGCATGCAGTTTCTGATTGCGGTGCCGGTGGGGGTTCCGTTCAGGATACCGGGATGTCGCCAGTCGCTTACTTGGGCCCAGTCGGTACGTTCTCTCATCTTGTGGCGAGGAAGCGATTTGGCTCGGACGACCGGCTGATTGCATGCCCGAGCATGGGAGCGATTTTCGACTGCCTCCTGGCGGATCGCTCGGCGCTCGCTGTCGTGCCGATCGAGAATTCCTCCGGAGGCACGATCTACGATACCGTGGACCTCCTTATCGAGAATGCGGGCTCGCTCTATGTGGTCGAGGAGATCGCACTCGATGTGCGCATCGCCCTCATCGGGCGGTCGAATGCGCCTGTTCGCCGGATCTTCTCGCATTTTGTCCAGCTCCAGCACCATCGCGACTGGCTGCGTGCTCACTACCCCCAGGCGAAGGTCGAGGCCGTCGCGAGCACGGCCATCGCTGCCGAGCGTGCTGCCGCGACCAAGGGCGGGGCTGCACTCTCTGCTCCCGGCGCCGCCGCCATCTATGGCCTCGACGTGCTCGCGGAGCCCAATGTGGATGGCAAGGTGAACGTCACCCATTTCCTCGTGCTCTCGCATCGCGAGCGACGTCCGTCGAAGCCTGCGGAGGCCCGCACGGCCCTCGCCGTATCTTTCAGTAACAAATGCGGCAGCCTCTACCGTTTCCTCGAGCCCTTCGCTCGGGCAAAGGTGAATATCAACCGCATCATTTCCCGCCCGTTCCCGGGGAATCCCGATCGCGCTGTCTTCTTCCTGGAGGTCGATGGGGCGCCAGGTGCGCCGGCCTTCGATGAAGCGATCGAGCGCGCACGCAAACGCAGCGAGACATTCGAGGAGTTTGGCTCGTATCCCTGGAAACGGCGGCTGCGTTCGTAAAAGAACGCTGCGCAAAGATGCGGGGACGTTAATAGGGAAGCCGCGCCGTCGGGTTCCATCGATTTTTTCCAGCGCTGCAGATTTCCGAGGTCACGCATCGAAAGCAATTTCCGGTCGAGCGACTATTGCAATTTCGATGCGATGTAATTGGGGGTAAACCCCTATTATCTGTGTATTTTTGATCACAGACCAGCCGGAAATTGTCCTTGCTAGACGAAAATTGGCTGACTTTTCACCGAGTGTGTGCTAGCCTCTCTTTTCACCTTTATGCAAAGAAAAAGTGCGTTTTCCCGTCGGCTTCCCGATCTCGTGACGGAGGAGCTGGTAGCCGCTCTCTCGAAAAAGACCTCGTTCGAGTTCAAGCAACTCTTTGATGTGGTGCACGAACGTCTCCGCGCTCGCAATGCAGCGAGTGGTGGTGAGGAGATGCTTCGCCTGCGAGCTTACGAGAAACTTCAAAACCTTGTCTCCCGCGGCATGGTCAAGAAGACCGGCAAGAAGTACAAAGGTCTGGCTTCCCTGTCGAAGGCTCTCACGCCCGCTCCCACGGCTCCGACTCCGGCACCAGCCGCAGCTGCTGCCGCCAAGTAAAAGCGAAATCATAAAGCTCTCGCTCTGCGATTGCGGAGCGTGCCCGGATCCGCTATAGGAGGTGGCATGACGCAGGACTACGTGCCGGTGTTACTGCATGTGATCGTAGCCGTAGGCTTCGCAACGGTCACTCTGGGTCTTAATTTCCTGCTCGGCCGGCGAGGGCGCAGGAGTGCCACGAAGGATGCGCCGTACGAATGCGGCGTGATTCCGCAGACGGGGCAGCAGCCGCGCTTCAGCGTGAAGTTCTATCTCGTGGCGATGCTCTTCATCCTTTTCGATATCGAGATCGTCTTCATGTATCCATGGGCGGTGACGTTCACGAAAATGGTCGCCCACCATGGCCAGATCATCCTCGGCAGCATGTTCCTTTTCGTCTCGGTGCTGCTCTTTGCATACATCTACGCGATCAAGAAGGGCGCTCTTGACTGGTCGCGGTGATTCTTCGAGCATCCGCACGGTCCTTTCCGAAGCTCGATGATCCACCACCTCGTTTTGTTCAAACTCAACCCCGGCGTGGATGACGAGAGGGTCGAGTGGATGATGCGCCAGACGCGCATCCAGCTCCTCAAGATTCCCGAGGTGCTGAGTGTAAAGTGCGGCAAGCCAATCGCATCGGAAGTCGAATGGAGCTTTTTCCTCTCGGTGGACGTCGAGAGCATGGAGAAGCTCGCGATCTATAGCGAGGATCCGAACCACGTGAAATTCGTCGAGGAGGTCATCCGGCCTCACACGAAGGAGCATCTCGCTCTGGACTACGAGATGGATCCCGGCAAGGACGTCAAATACTCCTGAATCTTCGCTACAGCGAAGGCGATCTGCGTTTCGTCGATGGCGAAGGGCGGCGTGAGCGAGAGCACATTCCCTGCGGGTGATCCTGCCAGCAGGATGAGTCCATCCTTGAGCGCCTTTACCACGATCTGCCCTGCCAGAGCGGGATCCGGCGAACCATCGGGCAGTACCAGCTCGATGCCACGCATGAGACCTACGCCCCGCACATCCCCGATGCGATCGGAATGCAGCAGGCCGAGCGCATGATCGAGAGCGCTGCTGGTGCGGCGCACGAGATTGGCCGTCTCGGGCTCGAGATGCTGGTGGATGCTTGCGACTGCCATGGCGCAGCCAAGAGGGTTGCCGAGATAGGTGCTCGTATGGAGGGCTTCTCCGCGACTCTCGGGCCATGCGTCCATCACGTCGCTGCGACCGACGCAGGCGGAAATAGGGAATCCCGAGGCCATCGCCTTGCCCAGGCAGACGAGGTCGGGCACGACGCCGGAATGCTCGCACGCGAAGAGCCGCCCCGTGCGATGGAAGCCCGTGTAAATCTCATCCAATATGAGCAGCACCTTATGCGCATCGCAGACCTCCCGCAGCATGCGCAGGAAGTCCCTTGGCGGCACGACTTCGCCGCCGCGACCCTGCACCGGCTCGACGAGGATCGCACCGATCTCGCGCTGCCGCAGCGTGGTCTCGATCTGCGAGCGCAACTCTGCGAGGCACGCGGTCGAGCAATTCGGAAAATGCCGGCCCATGAGGCGGAAGCCATCCCGGCAGCCGAATGGGCACCGGTAGCACGAGGGGAAGGGAAGCTGCACCGAGAAGCGCCCGAGCTGCGCGCGAAATGGCTCGCGAAAGAATGGAATGCCCCCGGCCTCAAGCGCCCCATGGCCGAGGCCGTGATACCCGCCCGTGAACGAAATCACGCCCGGCTTGCCGCTGTGAAGGAGGGCTGTCTTGAGCGCGGCCTCGACCGCTTCCGATCCGGAATTCGTGAGAATCGTACGGCCTGGGCCGCAGTTCCACCGCTCGAAGGTGATTTCGCTCAGAAGACGGCAGAGTTCCGCCTTCTCGCGAGTCGGATGCACGTCGCCCATGGCATGGATCAGGCGGTCTGCCTGTGCATGCAGCGCATTCAATACAGGCGGCGCGCCATGGCCGAGACTCGAGACGGCGAAGGCCGACGTGAGGTCGAGAAAGCGGTTGCCATCCACATCCCAGACATTCACGCCCGCCGCGCGGTGCCAGAAGATCGGGAAGGCCTCGTTCGTAAACGTGACATTCCGCGACTCGTAGCGACGCAGCTCTGCCGCGAGCCGGAGCGACTCCGGGCCGGGGATCTCGGTCCGCAGATCGGGAAGCATTATTTTTTAAGCGGCGCGTGCCGCGCCGCGCCGCGCGAGCAACGATGCATACAGTGCTTCGGTGGCTGCCGCCGTCGCGGACCATGAGAAATCCTCTGCCATCGCCCGCTCGACGGCTGCATTCCACGCGGAAGCATCGCGTCGCAAGGCGGTCGCCCGCCGCACCGCATCGACGAGTGCTTCCGGCGTCGTCGCGTAGTACGGGAAGGTCACCCCTGTATCGCCGCCCGGCTGGATTGCGGGAGCCAGGGACTCCAGTCCGCCGCAGGCAGCGCAGATCGGGAGCACCCCATAGCGCAGGCCGCGAAGCAGCGTGCCCGCATCCGGTGCCACCGGGGCGGGGCAGAGCAGGGCATCCGATCCCGCCAACGCGAGGCGCAATGTCGCCTCGTCGTAGTCGGGCAGCCAGGCGACTTGGCCGGCATGACGGCGGCGCGCCGACTCCATTCCTGCCAGGCTGGCCGGCGCGACGCGCCCGAGCACTGCGAGCCGGGCACCAGATTCGCAGATGCGATCGAGAGCCGGCAGCAGAGTTGCCATGCCATCGCTCGTAAGTGCATCGGTGGCGAGGAGGAGCTGTAGCCCGCCGGGAGTGAGCCCCGCGCGCGCGAGCCATGCCGCTTGGTTCGCTGACTTCCCGGCGGCGGTCTTGAATCTTTTCGGCAGAGACTTGTCCGCCGCGGGATTCCACAGCGAGACATCGAGGCCGTTCGAGATCCCCTCGAGCTTTCCTGCATTTTCGCGCAGCACGGGATCCAGGCCGCAGCTATAGGAAGGTGTCTGCGCCTCGCTCACATAGCGCGGTCCCGGCAGTACCACGCTCTCCGCGTAGAGCATGCCCGCCTTCAGCAGATTCATGCTGCCGTAGTATTCGAGCCCCTTTGGAGAGAAATACTCACCCGGCAGATTCGTGAGGCCGAAGTCATAGCTCCAGAAATTCCCCTGGTACACCAGCGAGTGCGCGCTCAGCACCCGGCGTACCGGCACGCGCTGATCCGCCGCGAAGACCATCGCCAGCGCCGCCTGCCAGTTGTGCGCATGCAGAACCTCCGGCGCCGGATCCATCCGCCGCGCCAGTTCCACCACACACTTCGAGAAGAAGATGAACCGAGCGGCATTGTCCTGATAATCGCCCTCCTCGGTCCCATACAGGCCCGAGCGATCGAACAGTTCATCCCGCTCGACGAAGAATACCTGCACTCCGCCAGCCGCGCGCAGCTCGCGAATCTCGCACGAATAGCGCGCGCCACCGACCGGCATCGAGAACTTCACCCCCGTCCGCTTCGCCTTCGCTCCGGCGCCCTCGCGCACCATGCGGTAATAGGGGAGCACCACGCTCACCTCATGGCCGCGCGCCGCAAGCTCCGCGGAGAGCGCGCGCATGGCCACGGCGAATTCGCCGGCGCCGGTAAAGGGTTCCAACTCAGAGGCTGCGAGCAGGATCTTCATACGCAGGTTGTTAACAGGTTCGCCGGCGGATGCCAGCCCGAGCGTGTGCTCGTGAGCGAATTCTCTCGCACGGGATCGGCGAGGCTGGATGGACGCTTGCGAGGCTCGCATCGAGGGCGAAGGAAAAACAACTGACCTTTCCGGTTGCAATCCGGCGGTGTGCCGCTAGGATTTGCGGTTCTCCGCGAGGAAGGGTGGCTGAGTCCGGTTTAAGGCACACGACTCGAAATCGTGCGACGCCAAAAGCGTCCGTGGGTTCGAATCCCACCCCTTCCGCCATATTATTGCCCCGCAGCGCGGGGCAATACACATCGTATAGGCGGGGTGGGGTTCGAACGCAGTTCGACTGCCCCCGCGCGAAGCGCAGCGGAGTCAAGCCGCAGGTCTGCGAAGGCAGACAATCCCCCCCCTTCCGCCATTATTGCCGGCCGGTGGGATGAAGAACGCAGTTCGACTGCGGTTACCGCTCGGACTGAGTCCCGCTTTTGCAGAAGATGGTGAGGCGACCAGGATCGAGGCGAAGTTTGAGCGGCCATTCGTTGAGCAGAGAGCCGTCTTTGTGAGTCTCCAGTGGCTCGGGGCCGCCGATTTCAATCTCGTTTACATTCAAAGTCTCGACTCTCGGTGCGTAAATACGCTTCCCGGAGCGAATGGACCAGAAATGCCACAACAGCTCCCATTTGTTGTATTTTTTATAGATGGTGACGGTTAGTTGGCCGTCATCGATAGTGGCATTGGGCGCCACTGCGAAGTTGGCGCCGTAATATGGACCATTGGAGACGGTGACCATCAGTGCCCGGAGCCGGATGCTCCGCTCGGGAGCCTTTTTGAGCCATCGCCGCCATCCCTTCGAAATTTTTGGTGGAGATTTGACATGGGCGAGCGCTTCGCGAAATGGCCGGTCGAGACTGAGATCAAATACTCGGCGGGGATACTTTGCGGCGGTTTTGAGGAGCTTGAACCAATTCAGAAATCCGCCGGCTTTGATTTCTTCGCCCAGCGGGAAAAGGGCGGCATCCAGACCCGATCCGACGCATTCGAAGAACGGCTTTCCGTTCACGAATCCCACATCCATTTTTCGCGTGGCACCGCTGCGAATCAATCGCGCCGCTTCCAGAGGATCCAGGGGGATGCCCGTGCTCCGCGCGAAATTGTTGTAAGTGCCACAAGGGATGATTCCCAGAGGAGTCGATGTGTCGATGAGCGTGCTGGCGACGGCCTCGACGGTGCCATCCCCGCCCGCCACGGCAAGCCAACGCGCACCCCCGGCAACCGCTGCGTGAGCAAGCTTCACCGGATCGTCACCCTCCTGGAATTCGTGGAGCCTCGTTCCTGGAGGCAACTCCAACAGGATGTCTGCCGGGAGGTATTTTTCCGCAGTTCCCGCAGCCGGGTTGAAGAGTAGAAAACCGAAGGCCCCGCTCATCTCAAAAAGCAGCGATTATGCTTTGGCACGGGTCGTGGTAGCCTTCGCCGCCCCGGAGGCGGAGCGTGGGTGATGGAGTCGCGCTACTCATCCTAAGTCCAATCGAGGGCGGGTGGGCTCGCGGCCTTCCAATTCGCGACCAGCACGCTGGCCCGGGAGGAGGATCCAAAGGAGCTTCGGTCGATAGCAACGGCAGAGCCTCAGGGAAAAACGATCAGGGGTGTCCATTACCGCGATCGAGGGGGCGGCTTTCGAAGACTTTGTACCTTGCGAATTTAAGCAGGGAGCAACCAACAGGAAATCATGAAGTTACCCTCCATTCTCATCGCGGCATGCATGCTCCCCCTCGGCCTGTATGCCGCCGATCCAAACGCGGACAACACCGGAAAAAACGACCGGGATAAATCCAGCGAGACACTCACGCCCATCAATCAATCCAACGATCCCACGGATATCAAAATTACTGCGGAGACGCGCAAGATGGTGGTGAGGGATAAGTCGCTGTCGATGGATGCCAAGAACTGCAAGATCATCACCACTGCTGGTGGAGCGGTCACGCTGCGCGGCCCCGTGAAGTCCGCGAGAGAAAAGAGCGTGATCGCCAACTACGCGAAGACGGCCGGTGCGACCAGCATTAGCAATCAACTCGAAGTCAAAACCTCAAAATAACATCCCATGTCAAAATCCATCGTTGGAATCGGAACCCGCGGTCAGGCAGAGAAATTGGTCAATCGTCTGCAAAATGAAGTGGGCATTGCAGCCTCTGAAATTTCGATCCTCCTTCCAGATACCGAAGGGACTCACGACTTCGGTCACATCAAAGCTACGAAGGCACCGGAAGCCGCCACCACTGGCGTAGTCGCGGGTGGATTGACAGGTGGAGTGCTCGGACTGCTGGCAGGGCTGGGTGCACTGGCAATTCCTGGAGCCGGTCCTTTCATCGCCGCCGGTCCCATCATGGCAGCGCTCGGTGGAGGGGCTTTGGGGGCAACTGCGGGCGGCCTGGTCGGTGCTTTGATCGACTTGGGTATCCCCGAATACGAGGCGAAGACGTACGCCGAGAAACTGCAGAGGGGTAACTATCTCGTTGCGGCGCGGACTCTCGATGGTGACGACCTCGACAAGGTCAAGGCAGCGTTCAAAGCGGAAGGTCTCGAAGACATCGCTACAACTAGCGACGCTTCGGCGCCTAAAGCCTAACCCGGATTTTTCACACCCCGTGAAAAATCCGCCCGAAGGGCCGACTTTGTCGGGGTTAGCTGCGACATGGTCGCTCCCGCAAGGTCCTTGTCCCCAAGGACCTCGCAGGGACGCAAATTTCACGTCTCGCAGAGACGTGAAATTTACGGGCTAAGAAGCTATATGGATGCGGAGGAGGGCGCGCGGAAGCAAGAGAGGCCGCCGCGTTTCGGAGGCAGGAATGGCCCAGCCAATTTTTGTCTCCCCCCTCCCCGCGGAGTCATCACGAATGCGGACCTCGTGGATGCCGGATGAAACTTATCACGCTGCGAGACCCGAGGCGCTTTTGATCGTTGGAAATCCGTGTCCAATAGAAAGCCTGGAGGCGGCTGGCATCCGCGCAACTGCCCGCCGGCAACGATATCTCACATGATGAGGTAATGTGTGCTTTGTCTGGCATTATGGGTCTCGATATGCGCGGAGAATGTCTTGGCCGATTCGGAGGGATCGCCATCTCCCAGTCCTTCGCCGGCGGCCGTCTCCAGCATCAAGCCGGAAGAGATCGAGGACTTTGAGTAGAACGCACCGGAAGTGCGGGAAATGGGCGACCAACCATAGGGTACTCCTCATGCGGCGGTGAATGCATGGAGGTGATCTCCAGGATCGGCCATGATGCTCTTCTCGGACAAACCTATTGACTCGCAGCCGAATTGCGCATTTTGTCACCGCAAGAGCGAGGCGAGAGTGGCAGAACGTTGTTTGCAGGTCTATTTTTCGAGAGGATTGCGGTAAATGTCCGGACGAATGAACGATGTGACTTTGCTTCTGGAAGCCGTCGAGCGTGGGGAGGGGATCGCTTCGGAGGAGCTTCTGCCATTGGTTTACGATGAGCTGCGGAGGCTTGCGGCCATCCATCTGGCCGATGAAGACACCCGGCAGACCTTGCAGCCGACGGCGCTCGTTCACGAGGCCTGGCATCGGCTCGTGAAGGGGGAGGAGCGGACATGGAGCAATCGCCAGCACTTCTTTCGAGTGGCGGCTCGGGCGATGCGCCGGATTTTGGTGGACCGGGCGAGGCACAAGATCAGTCTCAAAGGTGGTGGGCGGGCCAAGCACTTGAATATCGAGGGTCTGGATTTTTCCGCGCCGGAGCCAGACGAACGCATCCTGATCATCGACGAGGCTTTGACCCGGCTGGAAATCGACGATCCCGACCACGCCCGGATCGTGACGCTGAAGTTTTTCGCGGGATTCACGAACAAGCAAATCGCCGAGGCCCATGGCGTGACTGAGCGCACGATCGAGCGGCAATGGGCATACGCGAAGGCCTGCCTGCTTAAAATAATCGAGTCCTCCTCCTGACGGCTGGTTGACGTTTGCATGTCGGGATTTGTCCCCGCGATACGCCAATCGATATTACCAGACGTCCCCCTCGTGAACGATATCCCCAAACAAATCGAAGCCGCGCTATTCGACGCGGCATTGAACCTGCGGGATGCCGAGGTTCGGAAAGCATTCCTTGATCAGGCTTGTGGTGGAAACGCCACGCTGCGGGAGAATCTGGAGGAACTGCTGGATGCCCATACCAGGGCCGACTGGTATCTCGGCATCGATCCTTTACAGGCCACGGCTCCGGAGCGCGGAGGGGAGGCGACCGCGGAGCCCGTCGCGGAGGCGCATCCTCCGTCCGGGGAAAACCAGCGCGAGATCGAGGGGGCCGATGTCCGCATCGGCCGCTACAAGCTCATCAAGCGCATGGGCGAGGGGGGCTGCGGCGTGGTATATCTCGCCGAGCAGGAGGAGCCCGTGCGCCGGCAGGTCGCCCTCAAGATCATCCGGCTGGGGATGGACACCGAGCGCGTGATCGCGCGCTTCGAGATGGAGCGGCAGACGCTGGCGCTGATGAACCATCCGAACATCGCGCAGGTCCTCGACGCGGGCGCGACGGAAACGGGGCGTCCATATTTCGTGATGGAACTCGTGCCCGGCATGAGAATCACGGATTACTGCGACCAGCATCGGCTGGATCTCCCGCGCCGGCTCGAGCTTTTCGTCGAAGTCTGCCTGGCGATCCAGCACGCGCACCAGAAGGGCGTCCTCCATCGGGACATCAAGCCCTCGAATATCCTCATCGTGGAGCATGGCGATAAAGCCGTGCCGAAGGTCATCGACTTCGGCATAGCAAAGGCCATCGAGGGCCGCTTCGGCGACAAGCGGACGGCCACGCTCATCGAACAGCTCATCGGGACCCCGGCTTACATGAGCCCGGAGCAGGCCCAGATGGGCTGTTCGATGAGC
>Ga0207702_10001970_pt1 | contig 19967 bp, 20 predicted proteins | sample KBSCornC62_FD_184302 | JGI IMG/M metagenome (GOLD analysis project Ga0207702, IMG submission 184302) | Corn rhizosphere microbial communities from Kellogg Biological Station, Michigan, USA - KBS Corn C6-2 (SPAdes) (version 2) | ecosystem: Host-associated > Plants > Roots > Rhizosphere > Soil ...
GGCGAGCAAGGCGCGCCGGGGTACGGCGGCCAGGGCGCCCCGGGCAGCCAGGGCACGCCTGGATACGGCGACCAAGGCGCGCCGGGGTACGGCGGCCAGGGCACCCCGGGCAGCCAGGGCACGCCTGGCTACGGCGACCAGGGCGCGCCGGGGTACGGCAGCCAGGGCACGCCGGGGTACGGCGGCCAGGGCACCCCGGGCAGCCAGGGCACGCCTGGGTACGGCGACCAGGGCGCGCCGGGATACGGCAGCCAGGGCACGCCTGGGTACGGCGACCAGGGCGCGCCCGGGTACGGCAGTCAGGGCGGATACGGCAGTCAAGGCGGTCAGGGCTACGGCAACCAGGGCTACGGCAACCAGGGCGCGCCGGGGTACGGCAGCCAGCCGGGCTACGGCGACCAGCGCGGCCCCGGGCAGGACGGCCCCGGGCCAGGGCAAGGCGGCCCGGGCCAGCCGTACGCGGGCGGCCCGTCCGGCGCCGGCTCCTACGGCAACGCCCCGGCCTACAACCCCTACTCGGCGCCCGGCTTCGGTGCCCCGCCCACCCGGCCGAGCCTGCCGACGCCGAAGGAGGTTGTCTGGGCGACATACGCGATGTACGCGTCGATCGCGTTCAGCCTGATCAACCTCGTGGTGACGCTGGCCGACTCCACCGGCTACAAGAACGCGATCCGGGACGCCGACCCCAACCGGACCGTCGACGTCGACGCGGTCTACACGGCGGCGGTCGTGTTCGCGGTGATCGTCACCCTGCTGATCGCGGCGCTCTACGTGTTCCTCGCGATCAACCTGCGCAAGGGCAAGAACTGGGCCCGCATCACGACGTGGGTCATCGTCGGCATCTTCACCTTGCTCGGCCTGCTCGGCCTTGGCAACGACGCCCCGGCGTTCGCCCGCGTGCTCGGGATCATCGTGCTGCTGGCGAATGCGGCGACGCTCGTGCTGCTCGCGATGCGCCCGTCCAACGAGTTCTTCGCCCGGATGCGCCAGCCGCAATACCCGCAGTACTGACTCAGAGGAAGTCGAGCGTGGGCCGGGTGCCGTCGAGCACCCGGCCCGCTTCGGTGTCGAGGACCTGCTCCAGCAGCGTGCCGTACACGGACCGGAAGTCGGTGGTGACCTTGAGGTCGCCGGCGTCGAGCGAGGTCAGGCTGGGCTGGTCGCCGTAGAACCCGCCGCGCACCGGGTGGCCGGCGACCAGCAGCGGGCCGGCGGTGCCGTGGTCGGTGCCCTGGCTGGCGTTCGCGGCCACCCGCCGGCCGAACTCGGAGTAGATCGCGACGACCACCTTCGACCCGCGCGGATCCGAGTCCATGCCGGCGAGGAAGCCGCTGACCGCGGAGTCGAGCTCGCCGAGCAGCCTGGACTGGGTGCCCTTCTCGTCGGCGTGGGTGTCGAAGCCGCCGAGGCTGACCGCGTAGACCCGGGTCGGGACGCCGGCCCTGACACAGCGGGCGACAATCTCCAGCTGCCGGGCCAGCCCGCCCTGCCCACCCGCGGACGCGCCCCGGGTCTTCAGGTCGTCATCGTCGTCGTCGGACGAGCCGCTCGCGGCGTCCAGCGGCGGGCCGAAGGTCGCGGTCGCCGACAGCAGAGCGCCGGTGGCCCTGGCCGCCATCGCCTGGCTCGGCGGGTCGGCCCGGTCGGCGGCGGCGAGCTGCCTCACGCCGGCGCCGACCGGCCCGGCCGGCGCGTCGAACGACGTCAGCGGCAGCGCTACGCCGGCCGCCTTCGCGCCGACGGCCAGCGGCGGCAGGGTGGCACCGACCGAGACGACCCGCAGCGGGTCGGGCTGCGTCGCGTCCAGCCAGCGGCCGATCCAGCCGGTGTCGGCCGGGTGGTCGGGCGAGCCGCTCTGCCAGATGTCCATCGAGCGGAAGTGGCTGTGGTCCGGCTTCGGGTAGCCGACGCCGCGCACGATCGCCAGCCGGTCGGCGTCCCACAGCGACTTGAAGCCCTTCATCGCCGGGTTGAGGCCGAGCTGGCCGTCGAGCGCGAGCACCTCGTCCGGGCCGTACGCGAGCTCGGGTCGCGCGTCGTGGTAGGCGCGGTCCGCGTACGGCACGACGGTGCCGAGGCCGTCGTTGCCGCCGTAGAGGGTGACCAGGACGAGGACGTTCGCGTCGGCCGGCAGCGGGTCGGCCTCGGCCCGGCCGGCGATCTCCCGCCAGCCGACGGTGCCGGCACCGGCGGCCAGCGCGGCGGCGCCCGTCACTCCGGACGCGAGCAGGAACCTGCGACGGGTCAGCGTGTCCACCATTGCCGTCCTCGGTAGTGGGGAGGTCGAGGGGTTGGGTCAGTCGGGCGGGGGCGTACTCACCGGGCCAGGTATTCGGGGCTGACCAGGGCGAGGGTGACCAGCCGGACGGGGTCGGCGGCCGCGTCCCTGAGCGCGGCCAGCGTGCGGTTGGTCCAGGCGTCGACGCCGAGCAGGTACGCGGCCGCTCCGGGCCGGTCCTCGCTGCCGGCGACCACGTCGAGGTCGGCGGTGCGGGCCATCGCCGCGGCGAACGTCAGCCGTTCCCGGGTCGCCGCGGTCGACAGCCAGGCGAGCCCGCTCGGCCAGCCGCCGACGCTGGGCGGCCGGAACGGCACCTGGCCGAGGGCGTCGAGCGTGCCCAGCAGCGCCCGGCCGGCCCGGCCGTCCCGGGGTACGGCGACGTCCAGCGCCCGGAAGACGCCCGCGACGTACTCGACCGGCGACGCGACGAGCGAGGACCTGTCGGCCCGGAACGCCGGCTCCAGGAACATCGCCCGCAGCAGCGCGGTCACGTCCCGCCCCGGTCCGTACGCGGCGACGAGCCGGCGCAGGGTGTCCGGCGGCAGCGCGGCGGAGCCGTGCCGGCTCCACAGCCTGGCGGCGACGAACGCCGCGGACTCCGGCCGGGCGGTGAGCAGGTCGACCAGCGAGCGGTCGTCGAGCTCGCCGGTCACGCCGAGCACGGTCTTGCTGCCGTCGTCGTGGTGCCGGGCCAGCGGCGCGGCGGTCGCGTGCGTCCGGTCGACCCGCCAGCCGGTCAGCGCCCGGGCCGCCTCCCGCACGTCGGTCTCCGAGTAGTGCCCGACCCCGAGCGTGAACAGCTCCATCAGCTCTCGGGCCAGGTTCTCGTTCGGCTTGCCCTTCTTGTTCTTCTGGCCGTCCAGCCAGACCAGCAGCGCCGGGTCGCGCACCATCGCCCGGGCCAGTTCGCGGAAGTCGCCGCGGCCGAGCGAGCGCAGCGTCTGGTTCTGCCGCAGCATCATCGCGGGGCTGCGCACCTTCTGGATGGAGGTGGCCCAGTGCCCGTGCCAGGTGAACGTGAGCCGCTCGACCAGGGGATGCCGGACCCGCACCATCCGGTCCAGCCACCACAGGGTCAGCGCGGCCGACCGGGACCGCAGCTGCCGGGCGTACGCCCTGCGCGCGTCCTTGTCGTCCGGTGCCGGTGGCCGGGCCGGCTCGCCGGACAGGTCCGGTGGCGGGGTCGCGGTCGCCCCCGGGTCGGCGCCGGGGTGCACCAGCGCGTCGACGGTCGCCTCGTACCCGCGCCGCGTCGCCGCCTCGATCTCGGCGCCGGTGGTGCCGAAGCCGGTACGCCGCAGCAACAGGGACACGTCCGACATGCGGGCCAGCGTCCCGGACCAGTGTTCGAGGAAGGTCAGGGCGAGGTTCTGACATCAGCTCCAGCCGGGCCGGACCAGCCCGGTCTCGTACGCGACGATCACCAGCTGGGCCCGGTCCCGCGCGCCGAGCTTCGCCATCGCCCGGTTGACGTGCGTCTTCACGGTCGCCGGGCTGACCACCCAGCGGGTCGCGATCTCGTCGTTGGTCAACCCCTCGCCGACCAGCCCGAGCACCTCCCGCTCCCGCTCGGTCAGCGGCGCGAGCTGGCCGGCCGCGGCCGGCTCCCGGGACCGCAGCGCGAACTCCTCGATCAGCCGCCGGGTCACCCCGGGCGAGAGCAGCGCGTCGCCGGCGGCCACCGACCGGACCGCGCGCAGCAGGTCGACCGGCTCGGTGTCCTTGACCAGGAAGCCGGACGCGCCGTTGCGAATCGCCGCGAAGACGTACTCGTCCAGCTCGAACGTGGTGAGCACGACGACGCGGACGCCGTCCAGGGCCGGGTCGGCGACGATCCGCCGGGTCGCGGACAACCCGTCCTCGACCGGCATCCGGATGTCCATCAGCACCACGTCCGGGACCAGCTCGCCGGCCAGCCGCACCGCCGCGGCGCCGTCCGCGGCCTCGCCGACCACCCGCAGGTCGTCCTGCGAGTCGAGCAGGGCCCGGAAGCCGGCCCGGACCAGCGCCTGGTCGTCGGCCAGCAATACGGTGATCACGCCGGCACCCGCGCCCGCACCGGGAGCCGGGCCGCCACCCGGAAGCCGCCGCCCGGGCGCGGGCCGGCGTCGAGCTGCCCGCCGAGCGCGGCCGCCCGCTCGGCCATGCCGAGCAGCCCCGACCCGGTGCCGGAGGCGTCCTCGGCGCCGGGGCCGTCGTCGGTCACCTCGACGGTCAGCTGATCGGGCGCGTAGTCGAGCCGGACGGTCGCGGTGACCGGCCGGCCGGCGTGCCGGGTCACGTTGGTCAGCGCCTCCTGCACGATCCGGTACGCGGCCAGCCCGACCGCGGCCGGCAGCGGTCGGGCGGCGCCGGTCACCTCGACCGTCACCGGCAGGCCGGCCGCCGAGGTCCGCTCCACCAGCGCGTCCAGCGCGTCCAGCCCGGGCGCCGGAGCCCGCGGCGCGCCGTCCGCGCCGTCCGCGCCGTCCGCGCCGTCCGCGCCGTGCCGGAGCAGTTCGAGCACCGAGCGCAGCTCGCCCAGGGACTCGCGGCTGGCCTGGCGGATCGCGGTCAGTGCGGTGCGGGCCTGCTCCGGCTGCTCGTCCATCAGGTGCAGCGCCACCCCGGCCTGCACGCTGATCAGGGAGATGTGGTGGGCGAGCACGTCGTGCAGCTCGCGGGCGATCGCCATCCGCTGCTCGCCGGCCCGCCGCCGCGACTCCTCCGCCCGGGTACGGCGGAACTCGACCGCGCGCTCCCGCCGGGACTTCACCAGCTCGACGATGGCGGCGCAGGCGACCAGCCAGGCCGCCGTGCCGACCGCGGTGGCCGGCTGGGGCGGCGGCTGGCCGGCGACCAGCGGCGCGACCCAGACGAACATCGGGTAGCCGACCGCGAGCGCGACCCAGGCCGCCACCCGCCGGCCGCGGGCGAGCGCGCCGATCAGCGCGCCGATCACGGCCAGGTAGATCGGACCGCGTGGGTAGCCGAGCGCGAGGTAGACCCAGACCGGTACCGCGGTCGCGACCAGCGCCGCCACCGCCGACCGGCGGCGCAGCAGCAGCCCGGCCGCGGACAGCACCAGCAGCCCCCAGGCCAGCGGCTCGTACGGGCGGCCGGTGGCGGCGCGGCCGTGCGCGGCTCCGGCGGTGCCGGCGACCTGGATGGCCGCGACGACGACGGCGCCGAGCACCTCGCCGCGCCGCAGTCCCATGCCGGCCACGGTAGAACGCCGGGACGCACGACCGCTTCGGCTCCGGGTCGGCTCTGCCCGTACCGCGGCCGCGGTACGGGGATACGTTCGACGGGTGCAGATGATCGATCACACGGACAAGGAGTTCGACGACGCGCGCAGCGGGATGCAGACCGCCTTCCGGCACGAGCCGGCGGTCGTCGCGGCGGTCCGCTCCGCGAGGGACGTTCAGGACGCGGTCGGGTACGCCGCGGCCCGGCGGCTGCCGGTGGCGGTCCAGGCGACCGGGCACGGGCTCGCGGTGCCGCTGGACGGCGGCGTGCTGATCGCCACCCGCGGGCTGACCGGGGTCACGGTGGACGCGGCCGCCCGGACCGCGTACGTGCCGGCCGGGTCGCGCTGGCGGGAGGTGGTGGAGGCGGCCGCGCCGCACGGGCTGGCGCCGCCGAGCGGGTCGGCGCCGAGCGTCGGCGCGGTCGGCTACACGGTCGGCGGCGGGGTCGGCCTGCTGGCCCGCACGGTCGGCTACGCGTCCGACTCGGTGCGTGCGTTCGACCTGGTCACCGCGGACGGCGAACTGCGGCACGTCACCGACGGGGACCTGTTCTGGGCGCTGCGCGGCGGGCGGGACGCGGTCGGCGTCGTCACCGGGATGGAGATCGCGCTGGCGCCGTACGGGACGATCTACGGCGGCGGGCTCTACTTCGACGCCGAGTTCGCGCCGGGCCTGTTCGAGCGCTACCGGGAGTGGTCGGCGGACCTGCCGGACCGGCTCACCAGCTCGATCGGGATGCTCCCGCTGCCGCCGGTGGAGGCGCTGCCGGAGCCGATCCGCGGCCGGCACGTCGTGCACGTCCGGTTCGCGTACGCCGGCCCGGCCGCCGAGGGCGAGAAGCTGGTCGCCCCCTGGCACGACGCCGGGCCGGTGTTGCTCGGCGGCGTGCGGGAGCTGCCGTACGCCGAGGGTGGCTCGATCTACTCCGAGCCGGACTTCCCGCACGCCTACTACGGCTCCAACGCGATGGTGTCCGGGCTGACCGAGCTCGGGCTGCGCCGGGTGGTGCAGCTGTCCGGCCCGAACTCCCGGGTGCCGCTGGTCGCCGACCTGCGCCAGCTCGGCGGTGCGCTGCGCACCGGCGGCGGCGCGGTGCCGTACCGGGAGGCGGCGTACGTTCTGCGCATGATCGCGGCGGGCGAGGGCGAGCTTCCCCTGGACGAGATCAGGCCGGCGCTGGCGGAGATCTTCGACGTGGTGGCGGACGAGACGCTCGGGCGCTCGCTCGGCTTCCTGTACGGGATCAGCACGCCCACCGAGCACACCGACGAGGTGTGGCCGGCCGGGACCAGGCGGCGGCTGGCGGAGATCAAGGCCGAGTGGGACCCGGCGAACCTGTTCCGGGCCGGGCCGGCGGTGGCGGCGTGACCGCGCTGGTCACCGGCGCCAGCTCCGGCATCGGCGCGGCGTTCGCCCGGCAGCTCGCGGCCGAGGGGCGGGACCTGGTCGTCGTGGCCCGGGACGCCGACCGGCTGGAGGGCACCGCCGCCTCGCTGCGGTCCGCCTTCGGGGTCGGCGTCGAGGTGCTCCCGGCGGACCTCGCGGTCGAGGCGGACACCACCGCCGTCCGCGCCCGGCTGTCCGATGTGGACCGTCCGGTCGACCTGCTGGTGAACAGCGCCGGGATCGGGCTGCCCGGCAAGTTCTGGGAGACGCCGCTGGCCGACCAGGAGCGGATGTTCCACCTCAACTGCACGGCCGTGCTGCGGTTGTCGCACGCGGCGCTCGGCGCGATGGTGCCGCGCGGCCATGGGGACATCATCGTGGTCTCGTCGGTGTCCGGCTTCGCGCCGACCGTGCGCGGCTCGTACGGGGCCAGCAAGGCGTGGGCGACGGCGTTCGCCGAGTCGCTGTCCGGTCAGCTCGCCGGCACCGGCGTGCACGTGTCCGCGGTCGCGCCCGGGTTCGTCCGGACCGAGTTCCACGGCCGGGCCGGGCTGGACATGACCAGGGTGCCGGGCTTCCTGTGGCTGGACGCCGGGAGCGTGGCGGCGACCGCGCTGCGCGACCACCGGGCCGGCAAGGTGCTCAGCGTGCCGGGCAGCCAGTACAAGGTGATCGTCGCCGCGTCCCGGCTGGTGCCGCCGTCGGTGAACCGGCTGGTCACCGAGCGGTTCCGGCGCCGGACCCTGTGAGGGGCCGGCTCAGCCGAGGACCAGGTCGGCCAGCTCGGCCCGGTGCCGGGTGGGCGAGCCGTCGAAACCGGCGATCCACTGTGCCCGCTTGTAGTAGCGGTGCAGCGGGTGGTCCCAGGTGAAGCCGATCCCGCCCATGGCCTGGATCGCGTTCTCGCAGCCGCCGACCGCGGCGCGGGCCGCCGCCACCGCCGCCGAGGCGACCGCCTCGTCCTGCGCGGGGTCGTCGACGGAGACGCACCAGGCCGCCCGGTAGGCCAGCGAGCGGGCCAGGGCGAGCGTCATGTAGGCGTTCGCCAGCCGGTAGGACACGCCCTGGTACGAGCCGATCGGCCGGTCGAACTGGGTGCGCGTCTTCGCGTACTCCACGGCGAGGTCGAGCGCCCGCTGGGCGACCCCGGTGGCCTCGCAGGCGAGCAGCGCCAGCGCCGTCCGGCGTACCGCCCGCAGCGCCACACCGGCGTCCACGTCGAGCCGCTCGGCCGGGGTCCCGTCCAGCCGCAGCTCACCCAGCCGGCGGGTGCGGTCCTGCGTGGACAGCGGGTGCACGGTCTCCGGGTGGTCGGCGAGGTCGACCCGGAACAGCGCGACCCGGTCGTGCTCGCGCGCGGCCACCACCGCGGTCGCCACCACGGCGAGGTCGGGGACCGCCCGCTTGAGGCCGGTCAGCCGCCAGCCGTCCACGTCGTCGTCCGCGCGACAGGCCACCGTGGTCTCCGCGTCGCGCAGCGTCCGGGCCGCGTCGTCGGCCCACGCCAGCGTCGCCGGCTTCGACGGCGGGGCGCCGACCGCGGCGCCGGCCAGCGCGACCGAGGAGAACCACGGCGCCGGCAGCAGCGCGTAGCCGGACTCCTCGGCCAGGACGGCGTGCTCGAGCAGCCCGAGGTCGGGGTCGAGCCAGCCGAGCTCGGTCAGCTCCTGCCACACCCCGGGGTCCCAGCCGTCGCCGTCGGCGAGCGCGACCACCCGGTCGATCGGGTAGCGGTCGGCCAGCCAGTCGCGGGCCGCCGACCGCAGCATCTCCTGCTCCTCGGAGAAGGCGAAGTCCACTGTGGACGCTCCTAACGCGACGGTGCGGTCAGCGGGACCGGGGCAGTCCGAGCACGCGCTCGGCGATGATGCCGCGGAGGATCTCGGAGGTGCCGGCCTCGATCGTGTTGCCGCGGCTGCGCAGCTGCTGGTATTGCCAGTAGCCGTTCCAGAAGCCGCCCTCGCCGTCGAGCTGGCCGTCCTGGCCGAGCAGCTCGATGGCCAGCTTGGTCAGCCGCTGGTTGGTCTCCGACCAGTGCAGCTTCGCCACCGACCCCTCCGGGCCGGGCACGCCGGTCTTCACCAGCGTGGTGAGCGCGCGGTAGTTCGTGTAGCGCAGGCCCTGCAGGTCGACGTAAAGGTCGGCGATGCGGTCGCGGACCAGCGGGTCGCCGGCGGCGCCGGTCTTGTGCGCGGTGGTGAGCAGCCGGCCGAGCAGCGACTCCAGCCGGGCGGTGAGCGCGAAGCCGAGGGTGCCGCGCTCGTGCAGCAGCGTGGTCATCGCGACCCGCCAGCCGCCGCCGACCTCGCCGACCACGTTGGTCGCCGGCACCCTGACGTCGGTGAAGAAGATCTCGTTGAACTCGGGGTCGCCGGTGATCTGCCGCAGCGGCCGGACCTCGACGCCGTCCGAGTGCATGTCCACCAGCAGGTAGGTCAGCCCACGGTGCTTCTCCGAGCCCGGCTCGGACCGGGTCAGCAGGATGCACCAGTCGGCGACGTGCGCGTACGAGGACCAGACCTTCTGGCCGGTGACGATGAACTCGTCGCCCTCCTTGACCGCGCGGGTCCGCACGCTGGCGAGGTCAGAGCCCGAGCCCGGCTCGGAGAAGCCCTGGCAGAAGATCGTCTCACCGGACAGGATGCCCCGCAGGTGGATCGCCTTCTGCTCCGGCGTGCCGTGCGCGATGATCGTCGGCCCGGCCATGCCGAGGCCGATCACGCCGACGTGGTCGGGCGCGTCGACCCTGGCCATCTCCTCCAGGTAGATCGCCTGGTAGGTCGGCGGCAGGCCCTTGCCGCCGAACTCCCTCGGCCAGGTCAACCCCGCGTAGCCGGCGTCGAACAGCTTCCGGGTCCACTGCCGGGCGGCGGCGAAGTCCCACCGGCCGACGTGCGGCTGCCGGTCGCGCCAGTCCGGCGGGAGCTCGCCGGCCAGCCAGGACCGCAGCTCGGTCCGGAACGCGGCTTCCTCGGGGCTGTCCCGGAAGTCCACGGCGACCTCCTCCTACCGGTGTGCCTCCCCGCACCCTACCGGCGGGTATGGCCCGTAGGCTTCCCCTCCGTGACCTCTCGCGACCAGCTGCGCACGCTGATCCTCGAGCTGGCCGTCGTCCGCGGCCGGGTGACGCTGTCCTCCGGCCGGGAGGCCGACTGGTATCTGGACCTGCGCCGGCTGGCGCTGCACCACGTGGGCGGCCCGTTGATCGGCCGGGTGATGCTCGACCTGACCGCGGACTGGTCGTACCAGGCGGTGGGTGGGCTGACCCTCGGCGCCGACCCGGTGGCGACGGCGATGCTGCACGCGTCGGCCGCGTCCGCGGGCCGGCCGATCGACGCGTTCATCGTGCGCAAGGAGGGCAAGGCGCACGGGCTGCAGCGGCGCATCGAGGGGCCGGAGGTGACCGGTCGCCGGGTGCTGGCGCTGGAGGACACCTCGACGACCGGATCGTCCGTGCTCACCGCCGTCGACGCGCTCCGCGAGGCCGGCGCCGAGGTGGCCGGGGTGGCGGTGGTGGTCGACCGCGGCGCCGGGGACGCGATCCGCGCCGCCGGCCTCGCCTACCGCGCCGCCTACGACCTCGTCGACCTCGGGCTCGCCTAGTGCCCCGCGTCAGAGGTCCTCGCACTGTTTCCCGGCGCCCAGACGACGACCGGCGGCGTTGTCGTCGCGGCCGATACAACCCCGGTATCGGCCACTCCTCCGCCTTGCCGGACGCCGTCTGGATCACCGGGAAACGGCACGAAACCTCTGACGCGGGGCACTAGCCCTGGGTCGGCCGGCGGTGGACGACCTGGCGGCGGCGCAGGCGGGCGACGAGGCCGCCTTCGAGCGGCTGGTCGAGCCGTACCGGGGTGAGCTGGTGGCGCACTGCTACCGCATGGTCGGCTCGGTGCAGGACGCCGAGGACCTCGTGCAGGACTCGCTGGTCCGGTCCTGGCGCGGGCTGGGCGGCTTCGACGGGCGCGGGCCGGTGCGGCCCTGGCTCTACCGGATCGCCACCAACCGTGCGCTCACGCTGCTGGCCGGGCGGCGCCGCCGGGAGCTGCCGACCGACCTCACGCCGGGCGGCGAGCCGGTCTGGCTGGAGCCGTGGCCCGACCCGGCCCAGGCGTACGAGACGCGCGAGCGGGTGGAGTTGGCGTTCGTGGCCGCGCTGCAGCACCTGCCGCCGCGGCAGCGGGCCGTGCTGCTGCTCTGCGAGGTGCTCGCCTTCCCGGCCCGCGAGGTCGCCGAGATGCTCGACACGACCACGGCCGCGGTGACCAGCGCGCTGCAGCGGGCCCGGCGGGCGCTGGGCGACGGCGTCGCGGCGCAGCCGAGCCCGGACGACCCGGCGGTCCGCGCGCTCGCCGCCCGGTATGCGGCGGCCTGGGAGGCCGGCGACGTGGACGCGATCGTCGCCATGCTCGCCACCGACGCCCGGTACGCGATGCCGCCGCTGCCGGAGTGGTACGCCGGCCGGGACGCGATCCGTACGTTCCTCGTCACCGGGCCGATGGCCGAGCGCTGGCGGTTCGTGCCGACCCGGGCGAACGGGCAGCTCGCGTTCGGGACGTACCTGTGGGCGGACGGTGCCTGGCGGTGGGGCGGCCTCGACGTGCTGACGCTGCATGGCGGCGAGGTGGCCGAGGTGGTCTCGTTCCTGGACGGGAAGTATGCGCCGATGTTCGGGCTGCCGATGATTTCTGGCCGCGCCGGAGGGTTAGACGGGCATGAGCACTGACACGGAGCAGATCCGCACGCTGATCGAGCGCTGGGCCGAGGCCGTGCACCGCGGCGACATGGCCGGCGTACTCGCCGACCACGCCGAGGACATCGTCATGTTCGACGTGCCACCGCCGCAGGAGGGGGTGCACGGCATCGACGCCTACCGGGAGACCTGGCCGGGCTTCTTCGCCTGGCAGGCGTCGGGCGCGTCGTTCGACATCCTGTCGTTGGACGTCGTCGCGGGCGACGACGTCGCCTTCGCGTACGCGCTGCTGCGGTGCGGGACGGCTGACCAGGATCCCGACGTACGGCTGCGGATCACGTTCGGGCTGCGGAAGGAGAACGGGCGCTGGGTCGTCGCACACGAGCACCACTCCTTCCCGGACCGGTCCGACCCGGCCGACGCCGACGCGGTCCGGGAGGCGGCCACCGACCTGCGGCCGTGACTACGCTGCCCGGGTGGCCGAGCCGGTCGTGCTGAGCGGGGTGCACGCGGTCAAGCACGCGGTGCGGTTCGGCGCCCGGCTGGACCGGGTGGTCTCGGCCGACCCGGCGGCGGCGCTGCGGCTGCTGGCCGCGGTCGCACCGGACGTGACGGTGAACGTCTCGCCGGCGCCGGTGGAGGAGGTCGTCCGATTGGCCGGCGCGCCGGTCGAGCTGGTCGGGCTGGCCGGCCGGCCGTCAGCCGTGCCGCCCGGGCGCGGCCCGACGGTCCTCCTGGACAACCCGCGCCACCTCGGCAACCTCGGCGCGGTCGTGCGGGTGGCGGCCGGCTTCGGGGCCCGCGAGGTGCTCACCACCGGCACGGTCGACCCCTGGCACCCGACGGTCGTGCGGGCTGCGGCCGGGTTGCACTATGCCGTGCCGGTCCGCCGGATCACCGACCTGCCGGACGCGGTCGTCGGCTTCGACCCGGCCGGGGACGACCTGCGCACCGTCCGGCTGCCGGCCGACGCCGTGCTCGCCTTCGGCTCCGAGCGCCACGGCCTGTCCGCCGAGGTCCGTGCCCGCGCCAGCCGGCTGGTCGCGATCCCGATCCGCGACCGCGTCTCCTCGTACAACCTGGCGACGTCGGTGGCCGTGGCGCTCTACGCCTGGACGGCGGCAGGAGGAGGATGACCGGGTGGACATCACCGACGTGATTCTTGCCGACCATCACGAGCAGCGGCGGATGTTCGCCCTGCTCGACGACGTCGACCGGGCCGACACCGCGACGCTCGCCGCGTTGTGGACGCGGCTGTCGGCGATGCTCGAGGTGCACGCGCAGGCCGAGGAGATCTACTTCTACCCGGAGCTGCTGAGGCTGGGCGAGCGGCGGCACGAGGAGGAGGAAACCGAGGAGACCAGGGACGCCATCGGCGACCACAACGACATCCGGGACGGCATCCTGCAGGCAAGCCGGCACGAGGTCGGCACCGACGGGTGGTGGGCGGGCGTCACCGCCGCCCGCAAGGCCAACGACGAGCACATGGGCGAGGAGGAGCACGAGGGCCTCGCCGACTTCCGCCGCTACGTCGACCTCGACACCCGGCATCGCATCGCGGTCGCCTTCGTCGCCTACGAGGCCACCAACGTCACCGGCGTCCCCATCGAAGACAAGGACCCCGACACCTACATCAAGAACAACTCCTGACGTAACCTGGCACCATGGCGCTGGACCTGCCGCTGGACCGCATCGCCGCGCTCTGCAGGGAGTACGGCGTGCTTGAGCTGGACGTCTTCGGCTCGGTGGCGCGCGGCGAGGCGACCGACGAGAGCGACATCGACTTCCTCTATGTGCTGTCGGATCCCTCGATCGGCATGCGGTTCTTCGAGTTCCAGCGGCGTCTGGCCGAGATCCTCGGGCGAAACGTGGACAACGTAGATCTCGTTCCGAAGCACTACCTGAACCGCGTGGTCCGCGACCGCGTCCTGGCCGAGGCGCGACCGGTCTATGCCGCGGCGTGAAGACCTCTATCTCGCCGACATCCTGACAGCATGCCGGCATGTCGCGACCTTCCTCGAGGGCAAGTCGCTCGAGGACTGGATCGACGACGAGCTGCTCCAGTTCGGCGTGCTGCAACGCCTCACCGTGATAGGCGAAGCAGCACGACGGCTGGATCCCGCGGTGCGGAATCAGTATCCCGAGGTGCCGTGGCGGGATCTCACCGCCCCCCGCAATCTGGCGGTCCACGACTATTTCGCCGTGGAGTGGCCGCTCGTCTGGACGATCGCGCGGGAGGACGTTCCCAGGCTGGGTGAGCAGTTTCGGGCGATCCTCGCAGCTGACTACCCGCTGGTGCTGGCCCTGCTGGACGCGGACTGACTAGCGGGCGGCGAGGGTAGGCACGGTGATCGGTTCCAACGGCTCGGGCCAGGCCCGGCGGCGGAGGACCGATCATTGCCGGCAGCACAGGGCGGGGCGGTGCGACCGTGCCGGCTGAGCAGGCCACCAGGGTCCGGGCGTGGCAGGCTCCGGGGGTGGCCCGGACTCCGACCAAGGCCGAACTGGCCGGCGCGTACGGGGCGGTGATCCCGGACCTGGTCCGCGATGACCTGCGGGTGCTGCTGGTCGGGATCAACCCGGGACTGTGGTCCGGCTGGTCAGGACTGCACTTCGGCCGGCCCACCAACCGGCTCTGGCTCACCCTGTACGAGTCCGGCCTCACCGACCGCAGGCTGCGTCCCGAGCAGACCGACGAGCTGCTGCGGGCCGGGATCGGCGTGACCAACCTCGTCAACCGCGCCACCGCCCGCGCCGACGAGCTCAGCGACGAGGAGATCCGGGCCGGCGTCCCGCGCCTGATCGCGACCGTCGAGCGCTGGCGACCGCGCAGCGTGGCGGTGCTCGGGATCAGCGCCTACCGGGTCGCGTTCCGGCGGCCCAAGGCGGTGATCGGCCCGCAGCCGGAGGACCTGAACGGCGTCCCGCTCTGGGTGCTGCCGAACCCGTCCGGCCTCAACGCGCACTACCAGCAACCGGCGCTGACCGAGGAATACGCCAGGCTGGCAGCGGCAGTCCGTTAACCGGCGGCCGTTGTTCCCGATCTGGTTGAGCCAGCTGCGCGCGGGGAGCAGCATCAGTGACGGCGTCCGACCGTCGGGGGGCCGGCACCTCTTCGCATCGTCAGAGGGGGTCAAGCATGCATGCCACTCGTTCGCGACGATTAGTCGTGCTGACCGCAGCGTTGACGCTGTTCGCGGCGCCGGCGGCGTGGGGGTCGACGGCCGTCGTCGGAGCCCTCCAGCAGGTCTCGGGCAGCTCGCCGTTCGCGGGGTGCACCGCGGACCAACTCGCCACCCAGCCCGGGACCAACGTCCCGAACAGCGAGGTCGAGCCCTCGGTCGCGGCCGGCGGCGTGGACCGCAACGGCGACGGCGCGCCTGACGTGATCGTCGGCTACCAGCAGGACCGGTGGAGCGACGGCGGCGCGCGGGGCGTCTACTCGAGCGTCTGGTTCAACGGAGCCTGGCACCAGGTCGCGATACCGGGTACGTCCGCCTGCGTCGGGGGGCTCGAGCTGCGGGCGAGCGACCCGTGGGTGACGATCTCGCCGAACGGCGTCGCGTACTACATGACCCTTGCCTCGTCGACCAGCATCGACTCGGCAATGCTGGTGAACCGGTCCACCGACGGCGGCCTCACCTGGAGCGCGCCGACCACGCTGATCCGCGAGACCAGCGCTTTCATCTTCAACGACAAGAACTCGATCACCGCGGACCCGTTCGACTCGAACTTCGTCTATGCCGTGTGGGACCGCAGCCGGTTCCCGAGCGACGACCGGGAGATCCATTCCATCGCCGGCTTCCCGCGGTCGGTCCGCAGCGACGGGTTCTTCACCCGGACCACGAACGGCGGCCGGACCTGGGAGACGCCCAGGGCGATCTTCCGGCCGAACGCCAACGAGTTCGGCATCGGGCACCAGATCGTCGTCCTGTCCGACGGGACGCTCGTCGACGCGTTCATGCTCTTCCACGGCTCCGGCTCGAACAAGAAGGGCCAGGAGGTCGCGGTGATGATCTCGCACGACCGCGGCGTCACGTGGACCGCGCCGATCCGGGTCGCGAAGGCGCTGCCCGGGTTCATCAGCGACCCCGATGACGGCACCCCCGTCCGTACCGGCGACATCATCCCTGAGGTCGCGGCGGGACCGAACGGGTCCGTGTACGTGGTGTGGCAGGAGGCGTCCCTGGCCCCGTCGGGTTCGGCGATCGCCCTGTCCCGCTCGCTCGACGGCGGCCGGACCTGGTCGGCGCCGAGGCGGATCAACACCGTGCCCACGGCGCAGGCGTTCACGCCGTCGATCAGGGTGCTGCCGGACGGCACGGTCGGGGTGACCTACTACGACTTCCGGTTCAACACCCCGGACGGCGGGGCGACACTGCCGACGGACTACTGGTTCCTGCACTCCCACGACGGGGGAGCGACCTGGGCCGAGTCCCGGGTGACCCCGCAGTCGTTCGACATGCGCAAGGCTCCGTTCGCCCGCGGGCTGTTCACCGGTGACTACGAGGGCCTCGCCACCCAGTCGGGCCAGTTCGTGTCCGCGTCCTCGCAGAGCCACGGGACCGATCCGGCCAGCATCTTCGTCAGCCGCATCACACCGTGACCGGACGGGAGCCGGAGCCGCCCGACGGGCGCGCTCCGGCTCCCGGCTCGCGGCCCGCTCCCGACTCGGCGAGCCGGCGGGCAGCCCGATGGCTCAGGCTCAGCCGCTCCGGTGGGATGCCGGTCGCCCTAGTGGATCTCGTCGATCAGGTCGGCGATCGAGTCGACCACCCGGCTCGGCCGGTAGGGGAAGCGGTCGACCATGCCGCGGCTGGTCATCCCGGACAGCACCAGCACGGTCTCCAGCCCGGCCTCCATGCCGGCGACGATGTCGGTGTCCATCCGGTCGCCGACCATCGCGGTCGTCTCGCTGTGCCCGCCGACGTTGTTCAGCGCCGAGCGCATCATGAGCGGGTTGGGCTTGCCCACGAAGTACGGATCGACGCCGGTGGCCCGGGTGATCAGCGCCGCGACCGCGCCGGTCGCCGGCAGCGCGCCCTCGGTCGACGGGCCGGTCGGGTCCGGGTTCGTCGCAATGAACCGGGCGCCACCGTCGACCAGCCGGATCGCCCGGGTGATCGCGGTGAACGAGTAGCTGCGGGTCTCGCCGAGCACCACGTAGTCGGGGTCCGAATCGGTCAGCGTGTAGCCGATCTCGTGCAGCGCGGTGGTCAGCCCCGCCTCGCCGATCGTGTACGCGGTGCCCTCCGGCCGCTGCGAGTCGAGGAACTGCGCCGTGGCCAGCGCCGAGGTCCAGATCGCGGTCGGCGGCACGTCGATACCGGACGTACGCAGCCGGGCGTGCAGGTCACGCGGGGTGTAGATGGAGTTGTTGGTGAGCACCAGATAGCGCTTGCCCGACTTCTCCAGCGCCTGGATGAACTCCTGGGCGCCCGGGACCGGCACGCCCTCGTGCACGAGGACGCCGTCCATGTCCGTGAGCCAGCACTCGGCCGGCCGCCGATCGGTCATGCTTCTCCTCGTTCCCGGACCCGGGTCAGTCGATGCGGTGCCGGCCACCCGAGACCGGCCGGGTGCGGTCCGCCCCGGAGTCGTGGACGGTGCCGTCCGGCCCGATCGGCTCGTCCCGCAGCGGCTCCGAGCTCATCCCGCCGCGCCGCCGGCGGGAGCGCAGCAGCTCGACGGCCGCCGGCACCATCGACAGCAGCACCACCGCGATGAGGATCGGCTCGATCAGCGGCTCGAGCGTGTCACGGACGAACGGGATGTGCCCGAGGTAGTAGCCCAGCGCGAGCACGCCGGCCCCCCAGAGGATGCCGCCGATCACGCTGTAGATCGCGTACGTCCGGAAGCGCATCCGGCTCGCGCCCGCCATCACGGTCGCGAACGTCCGGACGATCGGGACGAACCGGGCCAGCACGATCGTGCGCGCGCCGTACCGCTCGAAGAAGTCGTGCGAGCGGTCGACGTACTCCTGCCGGAACAGCCGTGAGTCGGGCTTGTTGAAGACCGCCGGTCCGGCCTGGTAGCCGATCCAGTAGCCGACCAGGTTGCCGACGATCGCCGCGATCGGCACCAGCAGCAGCTGCACCCAGAACGGCACGTCGAGCCGGCCGGTGGCGGTGAGCAGACCAGCGCTGAACAGCAGCGTGTCACCGGGCAGGAAGAACCCGACGAGCAGCCCGCACTCGGCGAAGATGATGATCAGCAGACCCAGCAGACCGAACGAGCTGAGCAGGTGGTCCGGGTCGATGGCGTTCGGCAGGAGCGCGAGGTTCTGCACCCGGAACAGGCTACCGGCCGTCCGCTCCCAGCCGCTGCCCGTCCGGCCGCCGCGCCCGCCACCAGCGGATTCCGCCGGCCAGGGTCATCGTCACGACCGCGGCCACCGCGACCGCCAGCGCGGTGTGCCGCAGCCAGGGCAACGAGGCGGCCAGGTAGCCGACCAGGACCAGCGTCGGAGCCCAGCACAGCGCGCCGACGACGTTGCCGACCAGGAACTTCGGCCAGGTCATCCGGGTGGCGCCGGCCAGCAGCGGTGCGAACGTACGGACCCACGGGATCCACCGGGCGGAGACGATCGCCAGCACGCCGTACCGTTCGGTGAACGCCTCGGCCCTGGCCACCCGCTGCGGGGTCACCACCCGGCCGCTGCCGCGCTGCAGCAGCGGCAGTCCCATCCGGGCACCGAGCAGGTATCCGACGGTCTCGCCGACGACCGCCGCGACCAGCACCCCCGCCATCAGCCAGCCGACGTCGACCCCGCGCATCGCGTCGGCCGCGACCAGCCCGCCGGCGAACAGCAGCGTGTCGCCCGGCAGGAAGAACCCGACGAGCAGTGCGCACTCGGCGAACACGAAGCCGATGACCACCAGGTAGACGGCCGCGGCACCGAACGCGTCGAGGTCGGCGAGGTGCATCCCGGCCAGCGTAAGTGCCAGGCGGGCGCGGCCTGGCACGATCGACGCATGGAGCGTCGCAGGTGAGCCGGGAGCGGTTGGTCGTCGTCGGTGCGGACGCGGGCGGCATGACCGCCGCGTCCCAGGCCCGCCGGCGCCGGGGCGCGGACTCGCTGGAGATCATCGCGCTCGACCGCGGCCGGCACGCGTCCTATTCCGCCTGCGGCATCCCGTACTGGATCGGCGGCCTGGTGCACTCCGTCGACGCGCTGGTCGCCCGGACGGTCGACGAGTTCCGCAAGCGGGACATCGAGGTCAGGCTGCGGCAGGAGGCGGTCGGCCTCGACCTCGACGCCGGCGTGCTGACCGTGCACGACCACGAGACCGGCCAGGACCACCCGCTGCGTTTCGACCAGCTGGTGATCGCCACCGGCGCGGTGCCGGTCCGCCCGCACATCGCCGGCATCGAGGCATCCGGCGTGTACGGGGTGCAGACGCTGGACGACGGCGAGGCGGTCCGGGCCGCGGTCGCCGGGAACGGCGCCCGCCGGGCGGTGGTGGTCGGCGGCGGCTACATCGGGCTGGAGATGGCCGAGGCGTTCGTCCAGCGCGGGCTCGAGGTGACGGTCGTCGACGCGGCGCCGCAGCCGCTGTCGACGCTCGACCCGGACGTCGGCGCGCTGGTCGCGGACGCTGTCCGCGCGCTCGGCATCACCCTGCACAGCGGCGAGCAGGTCACCGGGATCCGCACCGGCGCCGCCGGCGAGGCGATCGGCGTGCTCACCGCCGAGCGCGAGATCCCGGCGGACGTGGTCGTGCTCGGGCTCGGGGTGCGGCCCAACACCGCGCTGGCCCGCGACGCCGGCGTCAAGATCGGCGTGACCGGCGGGATCGTCACCGACATGCGGATGCGCACCGCGTCGCACGGCAACGTCTGGGCCGCCGGTGACTGCGTGCAGACGATGAACCGGGTCTCCTCGCAGCCGGTGCACGTCCCGCTCGGCACGCACGCCAACAAGCAGGGCCGGGTGGCGGGCATCAACATCGGCGGCGGGTACGCGACGTTCCCCGGCGTGGTCGGCACCGCGGTCACCCGGGTGTGCAGCCTCGAGGTGGCCCGGACCGGGCTGGCCGAGGCCGAGGCGGAGCGGGCCGGGCTGCGGTACGTCTCGACGCTCACCGAGTCGACCACCCGCGCCGGCTACTTCCCCGGCGCCCGGCCGATCACGATCAAGATGATCGCGGAGAAGCGGTCCGGTCGGCTGCTCGGCGCGCAGATCGTCGGCGAGGAGGGCGCGGCGAAGCGGATCGACGTGCTCGCCACGGCCATCTGGACCGGGATGACCGTGGAGGAGGTCTCCGGCCTCGACCTCTCGTACGCGCCGCCGTTCGCGCCGGTGTGGGACCCGGTGCTGATCGCCGCCCGCAAGTCCTGGGACGCCGTGGAGCTCGACGTCCGCGCGGACTACACC
>Ga0207702_10001973_pt1 | contig 19955 bp, 17 predicted proteins | sample KBSCornC62_FD_184302 | JGI IMG/M metagenome (GOLD analysis project Ga0207702, IMG submission 184302) | Corn rhizosphere microbial communities from Kellogg Biological Station, Michigan, USA - KBS Corn C6-2 (SPAdes) (version 2) | ecosystem: Host-associated > Plants > Roots > Rhizosphere > Soil ...
TCTCATCTCCGGCAAGGCGATTGGACAACCAAACAACGCTCTCGCTCGCGATTGAGATCGCTGACGCCCTCGACGCCGCGCATTCCCAGGGCATCGTTCACCGCGACATCAAGCCCGCAAACATTTTCGTCACCAAACGCGATCACGCCAAGATTTTAGATTTCGGCCTCGCGAAGGTCGTCCCTGCCGGGTCGTCCAGCCAGTTCGCGTCGGCCAATACGATGACGACTCCTATCGCCGCCGAGCACCTCACCAGCCCTGGCTCTGCTCTTGGCACGATCGCCTACATGTCGCCGGAGCAGGCGCTCGGCAAAGAACTCGACGCGCGAACGGATCTCTTCTCATTCGGAACGGTGCTTTATGAAACAGCTACGGGCATGCTGCCCTTTCAGGGAGAAACATCGGCGGCAATCTTCGATGCGATCCTAAACAAACCCCCGTTGCGGCCATCGCGGATCAATCCGGAAACTCCCGCTGAATTCGAGCGCATCATAGATAAGGCTCTGGAAAAGGACCGCGAGGTTCGCTATCAGAGTGCGGCTGAGATTCGAGCCGATTTGAAGCGCCTGAGGCGCGACACGACCGGCCGATCCGCCATCACAACAGCGCCCGAATTAGCACCCGCGGCGATGCCCCAGAAACCAACGAGCGGCGCAATTGCAGGGAAGACGGATAGTTCTGACTCGCAGGTAATGGCCGCATTGGCCAAAAGGCATCGGAAGACTCTGATTCTTGCGGGGGGCGCAGCCGTTGTTATGATTGCGGTGCTCGCCTATTTGTTCCGCCCGTCGCTGCCGCCACCCCAGCTCACCAACTACACACAACTCAGTCACGATGCCGTCAACAAAGGACTGATCGGAACCGACGGTTCGAGGTTGTACGTCTACGACGCCAGGGTTGGACCTGCGCAGATGTCGGTCACCGGAGGCTATCTCGCGCCCATCACGGGGGCTCTGCCAGGCACACCCTTCGGGATCTTCAATATTTCGCCGGACGGATCCAAACTGCTCGTCGGTGAGCTGAAAGGACTCAGCGGCGCCTCGACACCAATGTGGGCCTTGCCGACGCTCGGCGGCTCGCCCTCCCGGCTCGGGGACCTCCAAGGCGTCGGCGGCGCATGGTCGCCTGATGGCCAGAAACTGATCTTTACGAACGACACCACGCTTTATCTTGCTCACGCCGACGGAACCGCCTCCCGCAAGTTGGCCGATCTCCCGGGCCCAGTTGGGGGCGGTGCCATTGACGCTACCTCACCCGCCTGGTCGCCCGATGGCCAAACCATCGCCCTGAACCTCTACGATGCCAAAACACAACTCCTCCACCTTTGGGAGCTGTCCGCGGATGGCAGCAACCTGCACAAGATGTTTCCCGGCTGGGAAACAAGCACGGGCGAGTGCTGTGGCTCCTGGACGCCAGATGGCAAATATTTTGTATTTGAGTCGGGAGGGCAGATCTGGGCGGCGCGTGAGGAGGGAAGCCTCTTCCACAAGGTGAATCGCCAGCCTGTACAACTCACTGCTGGAACGGTTTCTTACAGTTTTCCTGTGCCTGGTAAGGACGGCAGAACGCTTTTCGCCATTGCCGGATTCAGGCGCGCCGAACTTCAACGCTACAACACCAAATCGAAGGCCTTTGAGTCTTTTATGGGAGGCATCTCAGCACAGGACGTGGACTTCTCGAAAGATGGGCAGTGGGTCGCTTACGCTTCTTACCCGGAAGGAATCCTCTGGCGGAGCAAACTGGACGGCAGCGAAAAACTCCAGCTCAGTTCATCTCCGATTTACGCCTCGCTGCCTCGGTGGTCCGTCGACGGAAAAACAATTGTCTTTTATGACGTCCAGCCGGGCAAAACTGCACGCATTTATGAAGTTCCAGCCGTCGGCGGCGCTCCGCAGCCGTTATTGCCCAACGACAGCGGTCCTCAAGGGGACCCGTCCTGGTCTCCGGACGGCAAATCGCTCATCTTTGGTGGATCTGGCGGCGGCGGTCCAACCATGATTCGGATCCTGAATCTGAACACACACCAGATCGAGACTGTGCCGGGCTCAGACGGGCTTTTTTCTCCTCGTTTGTCACCCGACGCCCGCCACCTTGTCGCGATGCACGGCGATTCAACCGGGCTCTCTCTCTACGACTTCAAAACGCGGAAGTGGACGGCGCTTGTGCCCGACATCGTCGCCTATCCCTGCTGGTCGCACGATGGCCGGTATCTTTATTTCCAGCGGCTCGGTGACAAGTCGGATGTGGTCCGGATGGCGGTTCCGGACGGAAAAATCGAGCAGGTTGTGAGCCTGAAGGAATTCCAGCAGACCGGGATCTATGGCTTTTGGCTTGGGCTTACCCCCGACGACTCGGTGCTTGTTCCCAAAGATACCGGCACCCAGGAAATTGTCTCGATGGGCTGGACGTCGCCTCAATGATCCTGGGTATAAGACTGCGAAGTACCTACGTAATTGTTTTGCCGGGAAGTCAGTTTCTGAAACCAGGCGATTTCGCTCAAAACCCCGGCCGGGACATTTTGAGTGCAATGCGGATGTTGCGCCAATCACCGAACTCCTCGCAGCACTGAGGAAAGCTAAGTCGTTCAGGAGTCTGGCTTATTTCGGGTAACCCTTGGTGGTGACTGGCGTAAAGTGCCGCCCGCGCTTCTGTTGTTCTAATCTGAGCATGCTTCCACATGAACACGAGTCCCATCCCTGTTAATGGCGGTCAGCGTCGAAGCCCGCGAATAACAGTTCTGATACAGATCAAGGTTGACGGGCAGGATCTTCAGAAGCGCGCCTTCTCCGAGATTGCAACGGCAACGAACCTGAATCTGCACGGAGCAGCTATTCAGCTGAATCGCCAACTGCTCGTCGGCTCCGTTATCAGTATCACCAATCGCAATGGCATCAAGACTTCGGCGAGGATCGTCAGACAGGTGGGACTCACCGAAGGCGCGTTCAGTTACGGCGTCGAATTTGTTCAGGAACGCCAACCCAACTTCTTGGGTGTAAGTTTTTATGCATCGAACCAGGGCCTCCAGCTTGCTGGACTTCGATGAACAAGTGATACAGCGATTTTCGACAATTACGAGGCCGGACCAACTTTTTTCAACTCGTTAATGCTTGCCTCATGGTCAGCCCACGCGGATGGCGCGAGGTCTTGGTACCCCGAGCAGCCGTGCCAAACCGCGCTGAAACAACGCAGATCAAGATCAAACACGCGTGACATGGGAGCGTCAGGTGCGTAGTTCACCCAAGCCAACCAGACTTCTTGCGATGGACCTTCCATGCCGTCTGGGGGGCCGACGATGTATCTCCTTTTGCCAACGTCCATATCGAGATGCCGCTCTGTCCGGACTTGATATTTAATTGGAAGAAGGCCCTCATAGTTCTGCAACTTGCCCCTTCTGAGTTGTCCAATCTGTGTCGTACTCGTCTCAAGTTTGTCGCTATTGATTTCAAAATCGGAATATATGGACCACGGGCGGATCCCCAAAAATGGAAGTGTGGAGTACACCAATTCCGCTGATCTGCCTTCCAGCGGAAGTGCCGCAAGAGGGTGTTTTATCCGAATCTCGAACATGCAGTGCCGGACAGTGCATCCGAGCGGAAAGCGTAGAGGAAGATTCTGCATGCCAGAGCCACCGTATCGAAGGACAAGATCACGCACTTCGACAAACGTCGCACTCGCAAACGGGAATGATCTTAGGTCAGAAAGGAATCGTTCTGCTCTTCGCCGTTGATAGAGGGAATCGAAGTATATGGCGAGCCAACAACAGGCGAGGGCAAACAAGAAGGCGGAGGCGGCACGAAGCAAACCGCCTCGAAATCGACGGGGATTGGCGGTACGTTTACTTTCATTCCTATGGAAGCGATCCTGCCCTTTATCGTGTTCGCATGAGTGATCACGGCCTAGAGAGAATCGTTGACCTCAAAGGGATTCGGCTCGCGATTGGTGCTATCGGAAGCTGGTGCGGTTTGGCTCCCGACGACACCCCTTTGATATTGCGCGACGTGGGTACTCAGGAAATTTACTCGCTCGATTTGCAGCTGCCATATTTGCAGGTTATTGAGGAAGAAGCGTTGCTCTTTCATGCGACGGCTTCTTCGTCCCCTTGCAGCTCAGGTAGAACCGCAATCAGAGGCGTCTTCGGATAAAGCTCCTTTAGACATTCGCAAAGTTCGCAGGAGCTATCGTCACTTGGAATGTGATCCAGGAGGAAGGCATCCGGACGGAACGGATCCCTGCCTAGCGATCCCACCTCTCGGCTAGCTTTTGGTAGTACAACCGACAGACAATTTAGTCGTATTTTGGTACTTTGGGCAGCCTTTCCTTTGTCCAGTTCTTGAACCAGGAGCTTGTAAGCGTGACTCCCGAAGAACGAGAGCGGATGAATCAGATATGCAGGCGGGTCCAAGAGGAAAAAGACCCGGAAATCTTCGATCAGCTCGTGAGAGAGCTAAACGATCTGCTAGAAACCAAGCATGAACGTATCCACCCTGAGCACCGGACCAAGGCGGACTAGTGGCCTAACTTACACGGGCTGCTGAAACCAGACTAGCGCCAGCAATCAGAGGATTAGTCATGGCTCCTGCCAACAACACTGACGTGCCGCGCTGCCCATATTGTATTTTGGCGCATCAGTTCAGAGCGATGAAGGTTCTTGAGAACGGAAGGCAGATTTGCGAGGCTTGCGGCCACATAGTGTTCCCGGAAGACAGAGCGTTTTGGTGCCCCTGCCAGAAGTGTCTCGAAGCACGACTTTCACCCAGAATAAAATCCATGCGTCCATAATCAGCGCACACTCACGCCGACTGCGTTCACTACGGCTAACTCTTCCCCGATTTCTTAGCAGCCTTAAGGCGAGCAGAAAGAGCTGGCACGGTTCGTCGCGGCGATTGAATATTATGAGCGGACTGGTCAATCACCACCGGGGTACGACATTATTGGTTGAGAACGTTTTTCGCGAACAGCCGCATGCGCCCGGTGACGGGCCGACGCCGGTTGGGATCTCTGTTCTGGTGGATTACTGGCTGTAGGGGTAATGAACCGCGGCGCAGACGAGGTTTACCTGCCTGTGGATTGAACAGTCAAGACTGTGCTCGTTGTTTGTTGCACACCACCACCGGCATCGGCCGTAACCGTAATCGTATAAGTTGAACTCGGTGGAGGAGTGTGATTGCCACCACCACAGGCTACCTGCAGCGCTAAGCTGCCAAAAACCATGAAAACCGTGAGACGACGTTTTCGGCAGCTACTCCCTACGATGCAGAAAAGCCCGAAAGCGGCGACGGCAGAGGGCAGTAAAAAGAGGCTTAGTCCCGGAACTATTGACGCCATCGAAGCGCTAGTGTTCACCGTTAACGTCGCCGTCGCGCTTCCATTCGAGTCAGGGCTTACTGAGCTGGGCGCAATCGAGCAGGAAGGATCCGCACCCTGTGATTGTCCCGATGCTGCAACTGAGCAGGAGAGTGAAATCGGTTTTGCGAAGGAATTGAGCAAATTCACGGTGAGAGTGGCGGTGGCGGCTTGTCCGCGAGTGATGGACGAAGGGCTCAGAGTTAACGTGTTCAGTGAAAACTGCGTCCCGGCATTCAGCAGCACTGAGACGGTGTTCTCCGCCGGGTTCGTCACAATCAGGTCAGTAGCGCCATCGCCATTCAGGTCCGAAGCAGCGATACCGCCGGAACTAGCACCGGCAACTGTCGAAAGAGGCGCCTGGAATGTCGCACCACCATTATTGAGCCAGACGAAAATGCTACCACCCCCTTCCGCAACCACATCGGGAACTTTGTCGCCATCGAAGTCGGCCAGCAGTGATAACTTTCCACTCGCCGGCCCGACCGACGTGGATGACTGGAAGGTGCCATCACCGTTCCCGAGTCTAGTCATCAAGGACTGATTCTGGTTCAGGATATTACTCACAAATGCGGCAATGTCGGTCTTGCCGTCCTGATTCAGATCCCCCGTAGAAATCGTGCTCGCCAAACCAGTCGAAACGAACACAGGCGACTGGAAGGTGCCGTTGCCATTACCCAAAAAAAGGCTGAAACCGATGTTGCCTGTAATCGCGAGGTCTGGTATGCCATCGACATTGAAATCGGCTATGTGGATCGACCTGGGTGCGAACGATAAGGCAAAGTGCAGGGGAGACAGGAAGGTGCCATCGCCCTTACCCAGAAAAACATGAACAGCCGTCACACCTATGTCGACAACGACAATATCGGTCTTTAGATCGCCATCAAAATCTGATACCGCAACGGAAGACGCGGTGGTAATACCGGGCAGCATCTGTACAGGACCGAAGGTGGCATCCCCATTGTTGAGTAGAACTCCGACTTGAGTACTAGTAAGGGTTGCATCGCTGATGATGAGATCGGGACTCGTGTCTCCATTCAGATCGGCTGCAGCAACTGAATTGATCTGTGTTCCTGCAATGAAAGTATTGGCGGTTTGAAAGGTGCCATCGCCATTACCGAGGAGAATACTGAGTGTTCCAGATTGATTCCCTACCGCGAGATCGAGCTTGCCGTCGCCGTTCAAATCGACTGTCACAACGGCGTTCGGGGTGCTTCCCACGGGATAGGCTTTAGCGCCATTGAATTGCACCGTCGAAGTGTGTCCTGTGCCAGAGAACGTGAGAAGACATGTCAGCGAGAACGATCGGATTAACCATGACATTCTTCCTCTGGAAAGTGGCTGGGGCAGGAAAGCTGGCCCTTTGCTCATGGCCGTCTCCTTATAATTTGTTTTTAGTCCAGGGGGCCCACGCACCTTGTATTGAGTGCCGGAGCGCACTCTCGCGAGGAAGCTTGAATTTGCTGTGTATTGTGCTCCTGACGGAAGGTCGGGTCAACTGAAATTCTTTTGAGTCAGTAAACCCCGAGTAGGAAATATTGCAACGCGACCCGGCATTCTATGTTGAGCGACGCCAACAGCCGAAGTACGCGAAGGGGGCTCTGCAGTCAAAATACCGGCTAGTCGGTTACTGTTACCGGGAACTGTTGTAACCCCGTCACGAATGGCGGCCCTTCGCCCTTTTTTCGTCTTTGCTTTTGCTACTCTCTTCGGTTGATGCTTCCTGTCTGCCAGCCGTTGCCCGTCATGGCGAAGCCCCATCCCTTTGATGGCGCTGGATGGCTCTTCGAATTGAAGTATGACGGTTTTCGCGCGCTGGCATATATAGAGCAGGGACGCTGCCGCATGGTGTCGCGCAACGGCCATAAATTTTCCTCGTTCGGATCTCTGGCCTCATCTCTCGCGAAAATTCCACACGAAGGCGGGGTAATTCTGGACGGTGAAATTGTTTGCGTAGATGCGAAAGGCCGACCGCGTTTCAACGATCTTCTCTTTCGGCGCAGAGAGCCCTGCTTCTTTGCTTTCGATCTGCTTAATCTGAACGGAAACGATTGTCGCCGGGATTCGCTTGCGCAACGGAAGTTCGCACTCAGGCAATTGGTAAATTCGGGCAGGTTCTCGGGAGCAATTTACGTGGACCACGTGGAAGCGGAAGGGACAGCACTCCACAGCCGCGTCTGCGAACTTGATCTTGAGGGGATCGTTGCCAAGCACAAAGATTCGCCGTATCTCTCCGAAAGAACGATCAGTACTTGGTACAAAATCCGAAACCCGCGCTATTCGCAAATGATCGGACGGCATGAATTATTCGAGCGCGAACGCCACAGCGAACCAGTACCAGGCTGGCACGGATGTGATCTAGCCTGTACGGAGTTGGACTATGCGAAGCTCTAGCTGCCTTATCGAATTTGACAACGGAGATGGCGATACGATCCGCTGCGGCAAGCCTTCGGTTGCTCACTGTGCGGATTGCGGAATCTCGATTTGTTCTGATTGCCGAACAGAGTGCTGCGGAGAATCATTCTGTGATTACTGCTATGACTACCACGTTACGTATTCCTGCCCGCGAAAACCTGCGGGAAAATATCGCACAGCACTAGGCGATGAGAACGCCGCATGATGTTCGGTGGCCATGAACCGGGCGCGGAGATCGTTGGCTTTCGTGGTGAAACTCTCTTGCAAGTTATTTCGATCACTTGTTCGGGTCCGGTTGGTTCCCAACGACAAGCCTCCAACGAATTGGTTCCTGCCCACTAGCGTGCTGGTGGTGATATTGAGGTGCCAGTAGCTTCCCTTTTATTGAAGTGTCTTCTTTGCCGCATACTTCACATCTGTAGATGCCAGAGTATGGGGTAGTTGTTCCGGGCTCGTAAAGCGTGTCGAAGACATTGTGATCAGACTTATTGAGGTATCTGTGGTACTTGAAGTACGCCATTGCACTCCTTTGCGGGGGAAGCGCATAGGAAAGCGGCGAACATAAGCATACTACTGCGCATTTGGAGCGCACACTGGTGAGCCTTAAGAACCTCCTCAGGCTGGCGTGCGCACTCTCGAGGTTCACCCCTCAAAGCTATTCACGAAATACTGAAGGGAAAGCACTCCCCAACGTGACCGGAAACGTGACCGGTTAGTGCCTGTTTTGACCTGCGCGTGAGATTGCGTGACTCCGCAAATACATGCAAACACAGGCAAGCACAGCCAAGCACAGTGCAATACAGTACTTCGGAATGCCCTTTTAAGGCATGGGTCGCAGGTTCGAATCCTGCCGCGCTCACCAAGATTTCAAAGTGCTTAATGGAGTTTGGCAAGGCTGGTTTCGGGCACCCCCGGACACCTAGAGCAAGTGAGACTCTAGTTTCTACTGACGGCAACTGCTCCAGCGTTTGGCGAACGACATCTGGGGCTAGAGCAACCCGACGGATCCGAGATTCTGCTGCTTTGGCGAACGCCGGTTGGCTTTGGTAAGGATTTGATTCTCAGTGCCCATGACATCTTTGTGCTGGCGCCGCTGTCCGTTCGCTTCCTCGCTCCAGCGGAACACCCACACCGTTCCGATTGCTCTCTTTTCCTTGCGAAGCATGCCCCGGTTGTAGCGGACAGGCTTGCGGATCCACATGTAAAAAATACGATTCAATCGCATAATTCGCACAACATTCAATTGATGATCTTAGGGCCGAGAGAGGAAGACGCCACAGGTGTAGGCCTCCCTTAAGGTTGGGACAAGACCGGTGTGGAGACCGTGTATGTGGGTTCTACTTTGACGATGACCGAAGTGATGTCATCTCTCTGGGGTTTGTTGCAGGCGAAGGACAGGGCTTGGCGATAGATGCCCTCGGCGAGCTGGCCCGCGGTTTGGTGTCTGTTAGTGACCAGGTAGTTGAGGGCACCTTGGGCGCCCCACTCAACGCCGTCGGGGGAGGCGGATTCCGTGATGCCGTCCGTGAGCAGAACCAGAAGTTGCCCAGGATGCAGGGTGAGAGGAGCGTTGCGCGGGAATCTCACACCCGGAAACAATCCGAGCGGCGGCCCGCTACTCTCCAAGGCATGCTCCGTGGAACCGGATGAGTTGAGCACGTATCCAGGGATGTGACCCGCGCCGGCATACACCAAGGACCGGGTATCCACATCCAGCGACGCGAGCATGAGCGTCACGAAGCAACCGTCTCCCAAATCGTCGAGGAGCATGCGATTGACCTGCGCCAGTATCTGATCCACCTCCAGACCCATTGCGGCAAATGAGTGTATATAGGCGCGCGTCAGCGCCATTACCAGGGCCGAGCCAAATCCATGGCCCTCGACGTCGCCCACTGCTATGCCCACTCGGCGGTGCGGCAAGGAAATGAAGTCGAAATAGTCGCCGCTGGTCTCATGGGCCGGATAAGCTGCTGCGGCAAGGTCTAAGCCGGGAATTGTGGGCGCAGGCCGATAAAGCTTTTGCTGGATTTGCCTCGCCAGACGCAGCTGGACTTCGCGTTCTTGGCGGTTGAAAGCCTCAGTCATGTCTTGTATCACGGCCACGAAGTGGGAAGCGTTGCCGCTTTCGTCAACGATAGGGGTGATGGTCTCCTCAACTGGATAGATTTCCCCGGATTTTCTTCGGTTATTTATGGTTGCCTGAAATGACCGCCCTGCTCTCAACTCACCCCACAGCTCTTCGTAGAAAGAAGCCTCCTGCAAACCTGACTTGAGAATGCGCGGAGTTTTCCCGCGCACGTCATCCGCGCTGAATCCGGTCATACTCTCGAAAGCCGGATTGACGTACTCGATGAAGCCTTGCGGGTCGGTGAGGAGGACGCCGTCCGCAATCTGTTCCACTACCTGGGAAAGGACCGCACTGGTTTGCCGCGACAGGGTTGCCATGCTTTTACTTTCTCGAAGATGTTCTGAGCACGGTACTTGGCCGGCCAGAAATGATTTGCTTCGGATAGGCAAGGTTGGAAACAGTGGCTGATCAGAGAAGTTATCGGCAATGGTGGGAGGGTGCTTGAGAGGCTGAAGGTGATGGCCCTTTGGTCAGCTTCCGGTTCTTGCTCGAATGGACGGGGCCGAACGGCCGCTACCTGGGCGGCGAAAGGACAGGGGGCCGGATGTTCTTCGGGGGGCCAAAACGTCTGTTTCTTACTCAAGGCCGGGAGGCGGAGGCCGATGGCCAAGGTATGCGATTCATCCGTCGCAGTCGGACCCCTGCCAGGTCAATTCTTGGGTTGCGAGGTGCACGCGGGGGGAGGCCACAATGACTTTCTGTTCAGACCCACGGCGCTCAAGCCTGGTCGTGGACAGTGTGGCTGAGACTGATCTCGAGTCGCCGCCCGCTTCAACCGAGCAAGGCGGGGACCATCCGAAGGTGGCATGTAAGCAGGGGCCCAAAGCGGGTAAGGGCTTCAACCTGAAGGCGCTGATAGTAGAGGACGAACCCGCCGATGTCGATCTGACGTTGCGTGCTTTGCGGCAAGGAGGTTTGGATGCCGTCTGGAATGTTTGCCAGACGGCCGAGGAATTCACCGACCTGGTGCGGAAGAACTGCTACGACGTAATTCTGGCCGACTACAAACTGCCCGGCTGGAGCGGAATGGAGTCGGTCGAAATCCTGCGGCGGGAAGGACTCGACGTTCCAGTCATCCTGGTCTCGGGTGCGTTGGGCGAACAGACCGCAGTCGAGTGCATCAAGCAAGGTGCCGCCGATTACGTCCTGAAGGATCACTTGGCGCGGTTGCCGGAGTCGGTGCGACGAGCCATCCGGGAAACCAAGCTGCGCGAAGATCACAAGCATTCTCAAGAGGAATTGGCTCGGTCCAATCAAGACCTGGAGCAGTTTGCTTACGTGGCCTCGCACGATCTGCAGGAACCGCTGCGCATGGTGGCCACATTTACCCAACTGCTGGCTGAGCGCTATCGAGGCAAACTCGATGCCGATGCAGACAAATACATTCATTACGCGGTCGACGGCGCCCTGCGGATGCAGAAACTGGTGCAGGACCTGCTCGCATTCTCACGGGTCGGAAAGCAGGGTGAAGCTCGGGTAAGCACCGACTGTAATGCTGCACTCAAGGCAGGCTTGGTGAATCTGGAGGCGGCGATCCACGAAAGCGGTGCTGTCGTCGAGCACGCTCAACTTCCGGTGGTGATCGCCGATGGTTTCCAACTAGTGCAGGTGTTTCAGAACTTGATTGGTAACGCGATCAAATTCCGCAGCTCCGAACCGCCTTTGATTCGAGTGAGCGCGCAACTCCAGGGCAAGGAATGGCTGTTTTCGGTGGCAGACAACGGCATTGGCATCGCAGCCGAGCAAACGGAGAATGTATTCGTCATTTTCCGGCGACTGCATACTCATACGGAATATCCGGGAAACGGTATCGGGCTCTCCATTTGCAAGAAGATCATTGAACAGCATGGCGGACGGATCTGGGTCGAATCGCAGCCGGGCCATAGGTCGACCTTCCAGTTCACCCTTCCTGTCAAGCCCACCGCAAAGCAGTGAGGACGAAAAAAATAATGAAAACCACACCGGAAATCCTGATGGTCGACGACAACCCGGCGGATATCGATTTGACCAGCGAGGTGCTGTCCCAGAGCAAAAAACATTTTCATGTGAATGCCGTGAGCGATGGGGTCGAGGCAATCTCGTTTCTGCGGCGCCAGGGTAAGTATGAAGCGGCACCGAGGCCGGACCTGGTCGTGCTTGATCTGAACCTGCCGCACATTGACGGATGCGAAGTCCTTTCGAATATCAAGTCCGACCCCGCTCTGGCTCGGATTCCGGTTGTGATTTTTACTACCTCCCAGGCGGACTCCGATATCAGCCGCAGCTACCAACTGGGAGCGAACTGTTATCTGAAGAAGCCCGGAAATCTTGCGGAATTCGTCGCAGTGGTGCAATCCATGGCGGAATTCTGGCTCCGCTTCGCCAGTCTGCCGCAGAGGGAGAAACGATGAAGGATCAATCAACTCACGTTCTAGTGATCGAAGATAACCCGGGAGATGCGGATCTGGTGCGCCTGCGACTGGTGGAGGGTAAGTCGGCGGCGGACGTGAGCTGCGTCAGCCGTTTGTCCGACGGGCTGGATTCTCTCAAACAGAAATCTCCGTCGGTCATCCTGCTGGATTTGAACCTGCCCGACAGCCAGGGGGCCGAAACCTTTCGCAAGGTGCTGGAGAAGGCTCCGAACGTCCCTGTCGTCATTCTGTCGGGACAGGACGATGAAGACCTTGCCATGAAGGCGCTGCATCAGAGTGTGCAGGATTACCTGGTAAAAGGCGCGTTTTCCAGCAGCAGCCTGGACCGGGCCATGCGCTATGCCGTCGAGCGGCAAGGACTGCTCCGCTCGCTGGAGATGAGCCGGAAGCAGCAACTGGAGTTCAAGAACCAGTTTCTTTCCCATGTCTCGCACGAACTGCGGACGCCGCTAACCTGCATTCATCAGTTCACCAGCATCCTGCTCGATGGATTGGCTGGAGACGTCAGTCCGGAGCAGCGAGATCACCTTAAGACGATTTTGAAAAGTGTGAATCAATTGGGAGCCATGGTTCGCGATCTACTGGAGGCGAGCCGGGTGGAATCAGGAAAGATTCGCATTGAATCACGCTGCGTCGCGATTGGCAATCTGGTTCGGCAGGCAGTTGCCATGATGCAACCGATCGCACGCGAAAAAGAAGTGGGATTGGAAGTGGGTGTGGACACGAGGGTTCCGTTTGTCTATGGGGATCCCGCGCGCATTCTCCAGGTGCTGATCAATCTCATCGAGAATGGCATCAAGTTCACACCCGTGGGTGGGGCCGTTACGGTGCGGGCCTGTTTGGTGCAGACCGATCCGGATTTCGTATACATCTCGGTGGCGGACACCGGTTGTGGGATCGCTCCGGAAGCGAGAGCCCTGGTGTTTGAGAGGCTGTACCAAGACCCGAACTCCGTTGACAACAGCCGTAAGGGTCTGGGGCTTGGGTTGTTCATCGCCAAAGAACTGGTCAGTCTCCACGGCGGCCGTATCTGGGTTGCCAGCGAACCTGGCCAAGGCAGCACTTTCTCCTTTACCTTGCCTCTGTATTCCTTGGCCAAGCTCCTGTTTCCCGTTGTCACCTATCAGGAGAAGCTGCGGGAGGACATTGTGCTGGTGAGAGTCTCACTGCGAGCGCCTACGAAGCCGGTCCGCGCTAGTTGGAAGGAAACATGCCATCGTTGTCTGGAGGTTCTGCAGCGCTGTGTGTACCTCGATAAAGATTTGGTCTTGCCTCCCATGACGTCCGCTGGCGCGGACGAGACTTTTCTGGTGGTGGCGTCCACCGACCTGGAGCGCGCTGAAATCATGATGACTCGCATTCGTGAGCAACTGGGGAGAGTGGATGGGCTGGATGGAACTGGTGAATTTCAAGTGTCCGCCTTGGAGGTGTCTCTTCCTGATCCCGGCGCGAACTCCTCCCTGCAAGATCAGGTGCAGGAAGTCGCCTGTATTGTAGGCGAAATGGTGCGAACCGTACTGGGGCGGGAAGTAGGATTCCACCGAACAGTAAGGCCTGTGCGGGACAAGCTGTAACAATTCTGCGTGCACTTCAGAATGGAGACCATAAATGACAAACTCGAAAATCATGATCGTGGATGACGATCCCGATCTCAGGCAGGCGCTTAGACTGCGTCTGCGAGCCAATCACTACGATACGGTCAACGCGGTCGATGGTTACTCCGCGATCGCGCTGGCTTACAAAGAGCATCCTGACCTCATCATTCTTGATCTCGGCCTGCCTGCCGGCGACGGCTTCGTCGTGCTTGATCGGCTGCAAAAAGACGATAAGCTCTCGACTATCCCAGTGATTGTTCTGACAGCCCGCGACCCCCAAAGCAGCGAGCGCCGCGCTCTGCAGGCGGGAGCGGCGGCATTCTTCCAGAAGCCGGCGGACAACACGGAATTACTGGACGTGATTCGCGCGAGCCTGTCCCACTCGGTGAGCGGGTCCGTTCTGCCGTCGTAAGGACTGAACCGAATAGCCGTTTCAGCGCTGGCGAAAAGATCTAGGGTTTTCGCGCGACAGGCAGAGTCTGGAGCAGAGTGGTCAGAACCGCACCCCAGCCCATGCCGGCGGTCCGCTTCTGCCGGCGGCCGCCTTGGCGTGGACGAGAGCGAGGAGGATACGGCCATGCCGGTCGATGTTCAGCATAGAGTCACGGCTCACGGTGCGTATGAAGCGTTCCGCCAGCATCCCAGAATTCCGCTTAGCATCCCCATCACGCTCCGTCATTTGTGCGGCGGCGGTGTAAGGAGCACGCACGGCATCAGCCTCGATCTGGGAGAAGGCGGCCTGGGAGCCCTGCTGCAAGGGAAGGTGTATGTCGGAGAAACGGTCGCCATCGATTTCCAATTGAGTGATCAGCCAGTCACTACTGTGGCCATCGTGCGGCACACTTCCAACGCGAGTTCCGGGTTCGAATTCGTCGGGCTGACGCCGGAAGAGCGTTTGCAAATCACCAGCATGATCGGACACTCGTAACCCGCGACACGGAATCTCGCCGTTGAGTTGTCTCGCCGTTGAGTTGTCGAATTCCCGCACTTTCAAGGCATGCGCTCACACCCTGCGTGTCCGCGACCTTGCTTCGTTCTTGCCCAAGAGAGACTGACCGATGCTCACGATTCCATTTCGGGAAGCCTACGCCATTCGTGTGCGCTCTATCACCCTGTCGAACCACCATGCTGCCCCATACTGACTAGTTATGTTCCGTCCTTTCGATGAGCAGCAATTCATTGTTGCCCGAGAAGAATTTCGTCTCTCGAGTATTTTGCAGAAGTACAGAGGAAGGATCTGGGCAGAGGAAGAACCCGATAAACGAGCGACCCTTTATTTCACTTGCGGCGCGGCCGAGACTAGAACCGAACCGAGGGTCGCAGTAGAGGAAGTAGTGTGAAGCGATCACCGCTTTTTCGGGAAGACTCGATGACGGGTGAGTTCGACCCTAGTATTTTGCGGAGATTGAATCAGTTTGTGGCGGGCTGCAGCGTGCTCGCGATCGCTTTCGGCCTCTGGGTACTGACGGGTTGGGCCCTGCACCTGCCGTGGATGAAAAGCATTCTACCGGGACAGGTTGCGGTCAAGGCGAACACCGGTGCGTGCTTTCTCCTGATTGGGTTGGCACTGTGGGTTTTGACAAAGGAGTCAATCCCGGCCGCGGGCGCTTGGAAGCTGGCAGCCAGGCTTGCCTCTGCGCTGGCTGCGGTAGTGGGATTGCTCTCTCTGATGGAGGGCATCTGGGGCTGGAACCTCGGCGTCGATCAACTGTTGTTTGCCGCAGGAGCGGATGACATCCCGGGCAGCATACGTCCCGGTCTGATGTCCCCGCTCACGGCTTGGGGTTTCTTCGGGCTGGGGCTGGCGCTTCTACTGCTGGACTCCAAGTCAAGGCTGGCCAGGTGGCCGGCGCACTTATTGCCCTGCAGCGTGTCGATTGCCAGCATGTTTGGCATTCTCGACTTTGTTCTTGAACCGCAGACGACCCATACCCATATTTCCCCGGTGACTGCGTTGGTCCTGTTTCTACTTGCGTCCGGGGTGTTGTTCGCGCGCAGGGACTGGAGCATGGGGGCATTAGTCGCGGGCGCAGGCAACGGAGGCATGCTGGTACGCCGGTTGCTTCCAACGGCGATCCTCACTCCCCTGATTATCGGATGGCTGCGATGGAAAGGGCAAAGTGCCGGCCTCTATTCGGATTGGACCGGCGTGGCTCTGATGACGGTAACCAGCATTGTGCTCTTGGCCGGTCTTACGGTCTGGACCGGGTTCAGCGTGGATTCCAGCGAGCGTGGACGCCGGCGGAGCCAGGAAACGGTGGACCGGTTGGCGTCGATCGTGGAGTGTTCCAACGACGGGATTATTGGGAAAACGACTGAAGGGATTGTCACTAGTTGGAATCCGGGTGCCGAAGCAATCTATGGCTACTCGGCCCAGGAGATTGTTGGCCGGCCGATTTCTATTGTCATGCCACAAGATCGCCAGGGCGAATTCGACGACATGCTGGAAAAAGTCAGGCGAGGGAAGGGGATCAGCCACTACGAGACGAAACGGCTGCGTAAGGACGGGCAGACCGTGTTTGTGTCTCTCGCCGTTAGCCCGCTAAGAGACAAGACAGGGAGACTCATTGGAGTCTCCACCATTGCGCGGGATGTAACCGAGCGCAAATGTGCGGAGGAGAAACTTCATCAGGCCTCGCTCTACGCGCGCAGCTTGATTGAGGCCAGCCTCGACCCCCTGGTCACCATCAGCAAAGACGGCAAGATCATGGACGTCAACCGCGCCACGGAACTGGTTACCGGCTTCGAGCGCGACAAACTCATCGGCAGTGACTTCTGCAACTACTTCACCCAGCCGGCGAAAGCACGGCAGGGTTACGAGCAGGTCTTTGCCGAAGAGACGGTGCAGGATTACCCATTGGCCATTCGCCATGTCTCCGGGCGAGTGATGGACGTGCTGTACAACGCCTCGGTATTCAGGAACGTCGCAGGCGAAGTGGAAGGGGTTTTTGCAGCAGCCCGCGATGTCACCAAGCGCAAGCAGGCGGAAGATAAAATCCGCAACCTGAATCAGGAACTGGAGGAGCGGGTGCACCAGCGCACCGCCGAGTTGCACGAAAGCGAGCGGCGGGTGCGGCGAAAGCTGGAAAGCATTCTATCTCCCGAAGGCGACCTGGAGCACTTGGAACTGGCCGATCTGCTGGATATTCCGGCGGTGCAAAGGCTGGCGGAGGAATTCTACCAACTCGCTCACATTCCCATGTTCATCCTTGATCTCAAGGGCAATCCTGTAGTCGCAGCGGGTTGGCAGGAGGTCTGTACGAAGTTTCATCGGGTCCATCCGGATGCCTGCAAGAATTGCAGGGAGAGTGATCAGGAACTTTCAACCGGCGTCGTGCCCGGCCAGTTCAAGCTCTACCAGTGCAAGAACCACCTGTGGGATGCGGTGACTCCGCTCATGCTCGGGGAACAGCAGGTCGGCAACCTCTTTTCCGGACAGTTCTTCTTCACGGATGAGAGGGTGGACCGCGAGATGTTTCGAGCGCAGGCGCACAAATACGGTTTTGACGAGCAGGAATATCTCGCCACGCTCGATCGCGTGCCGCGTCTCAGCCGGGCCGATGTCGAGACCGGCATGACGTTCTACACGCGCCTGGCGCAGTTGCTCTCGCAGTTGAGTTACAGCGGCATCAAGCTGGCCAGGTCGGCGTCCCAGATCGGCCGCGTCAACTCTGAACTGGCTGCCAGCCTCAAGGAGCTCGAAGCATTCACCTACTCGGTCTCCCATGATCTGCGCGCGCCACTAAGGCATATCAGTGGGTTCTCCAAGATCCTTGCGGAAGAATACGGCTCGACCCTGCCACTGGAAGCGCAACATCATGTGCAGCGCATCCAGGAAGGCACGCACCGCATGGGTGTGCTGGTCGATGATCTGCTGAACCTGGCGCGCGTGGGTCGGCGCGATTTGAGCTTGCAGGTGGCGGGTTTGAAGTCGGTAGTCGAGGGAGTGCTCGCCGATCTGGCGCCAGAGTGTGAGGGCCGGCAAATTGAATGGAAGATCGGCGACCTACCTTTGGTGGATTGCGATCCGGGATTGATGAAGCAGGTGTTTCAAAACCTGCTGTCGAACGCGGTCAAGTTCACCCGCCCTCGCAGCCCGGCGGTGATTGAGGTCGGACAGAAGGATCAGGACGGAACCTCCGTGATATTCGTGCGCGACAACGGTGTCGGCTTCAACATGAAGTATGCCGATAAGCTTTTCGGCGTATTTCAACGCCTGCACCGTGCCGAAGATTTCGAAGGCACGGGGGTAGGGCTGGCTACCGTGCAGCGCATCATTCAGAAACACGGCGGCCGGATTTGGGTGGAGGCCGAACTCGATAAGGGCGCAACTTTTTATTTCAACCTCGGAGTCTCAGAGAAAACCGAAACGAAGATGCAAGCCATAATGGCGGGAGGTCAAGCATGACGAGTCGACAAGTGGAAATTTTGCTGGTGGAAGACAATCCCGATGACGTGGAACTCACTCTACACGCGCTGCGCAAAGAGAATTTGGCGAACAGCATCCACGTGGCACGCGATGGCGAGGAGGCCCTCGAGTTCCTGTTTTGCAACGGAGTTCATGCCGATCAGTTTCTCGAGCGTCCTCCGAAACTGATCCTGCTCGACCTGAAACTGCCGAAAGTGGACGGCATGGAAGTCCTCAAGCGCCTGAAGGCGGATGCCCGGACCAAGACCATTCCTGTGGTGATCCTGACTTCGTCAAAAGAGGAGCGCGATTTGGTGAAGGGCTACGATTTGGGAGCCAATAGCTACATCCAGAAGCCGGTGGACTTCGACCAATTCCGGCAGACCGTGAAGAGCGTGGGCCTGTACTGGCTGGTGATTAATCAACAGCCAGTGACCGAGGGGCTAGCCCACACCGTTGAGCAAGCAGCGGCCGCAAAGAAATAAACAATGTGACCGTGGAGTTGGTTCCATGACCGAACCGGAAACTTCCCGTCTCGCACTGCAGCCTTTGCGCGCGCTGCTGGTGGAGGACAGTTCCGCTGATGCTGAACTCGTCGCGCACGAACTGCGCCAGTCCGGCTTCAATTTGACCTGGGAACGGGTAGACACCGAAGCGGACTACGTCGCGCAACTGGAAAAGTCGCCAGCGATTATCCTCGCCGATTATTCCTTGCCGCAGTTCAGCGGCCTGCGGGCACTAGAGTTGCTCCAGCAGCGTGGGCTCGGCATTCCCTTCGTTATTGTCGGGCACCATTGGTGAAGAAGCCGCTGCAGCCGTGGTGAAACAGGGCGCAGCAGACTACGTTCTCAAGAGCCGGCTCAGCCGGCTTGGTTCCGCGGTCAGGCGGGCCATGCAGGGGGAGAGGAAGATCGCCTACTTCTCCATGGAAATCGCGCTGGAGTCGGCGATGCCGACCTACAGTGGCGGCCTGGGCGTGCTCGCGGGCGACACGATCCGCTCCGCCGCCGACCTCCAACTGCCCATGGTGGCGGTCTCGCAGCTTCATCGTGCTGGGCACTTTCACCAGCGTTTCGATGCCCATGGCTGGCAGACCGAAGAGCCCGTCGAGTGGAATGTGGCGCAGTTCCTGACCGAGATGCCAGCCAGAGCCACGCTGAGTATCGAGGGTCGGACGGTCTGTCTGCGCTGCTGGAAATATCAAGTGCAGGGGATTGGCGATTACTTCGTCCCAGTCTATTTGCTGGATACGGACCTCCCCGAAAACAGTGACTGGGACCGGAAGCTAACTTCGGTGCTCTACGGGGGTGACTCTCATTACCGCTTGTGCCAGGAAGTGGTGCTGGGCATGGGCGGAGTGCGTATGCTTCGCGCGCTTGGCTACGAGAAGATCGATCGCTTCCACATGAACGAAGGCCACGCCAGCCTGCTTACGCTGGAACTGCTGCAGGAAGAAGCCGCGAAGGCGCAAAGGAAACTTATTTCCGTGGGCGACCTCGCTAGCGTCCGGCACCGATGTATCTTCACGACCCATACTCCGGTACCGGCGGGACATGATCAGTTTGCGCTTGCCTCCCTTGGCACGATTCTGGGATTTCGCGATGATCTCTCTGATGTGATGGATGTGGATATGGTTTCGCGCGTGTTTGGACGTC
>Ga0207702_10001978_pt1 | contig 19916 bp, 22 predicted proteins | sample KBSCornC62_FD_184302 | JGI IMG/M metagenome (GOLD analysis project Ga0207702, IMG submission 184302) | Corn rhizosphere microbial communities from Kellogg Biological Station, Michigan, USA - KBS Corn C6-2 (SPAdes) (version 2) | ecosystem: Host-associated > Plants > Roots > Rhizosphere > Soil ...
CTCGAAGTGTTTCGACGAGCGGTCGGCTTGCTGGGCTGTCGCGGCGGCGCACGCGGCGATCAGTGCGGCGAACAGCGCAAGGCGGGTGTTGCGGTACATGTATTTCTCCGATCATCGACGCACGAAGCGGCGCCGGATGAGCGGTTCAACGCGCCACCCCCGGCGCTGTTGACATGCTCTGCGTAAAGGAAGGTAAACCTATGCCAATCGCGCCAGGATCGCCTTGGCAAAACGCTCGGCCGAACCGGCCGCATGCGCAAAGAACAGCGATGGCTCGGTCAATTCCAGTTCGAGCACGCACGGCGCGTGTTGCGCGTCATGGATCAGGTCGACACGGGCGTACGTCAATGGTTTCGCAAACGGAATCGCGGACAGCGTTTGTTCGGCCAGGCGCAACTCGCCGGCTTCGGGCACACGCGCGCTGATGTGTTCGGCAGCGAACAATGCGCGCGTCGGCCCCTCGCCGCGCTTGAGCAATGGGCCTTTGCGAATGGCGTGACTGAACGTGCCGCCGAAATAGATCAATGCGGTTTCGCCGTGCTCGTCCACGCGCTCCAGGTACGGCTGCAACAACACGCTGCGGCGCGCGTCGAGCAGCCGTTGCGCGTGCACGAGCGCCGCGTCGCGCTGCCCGCGCGCGTAACGCTGGGCGTCGCGCGAGCCGGCGCCAATGGCCGGTTTGACGACAAATTCTCCGTCGGCGTGGCGCCGCAGGAAATCGTCGAGACCGGTCGCGGCATTTGCGCCGGGTTCGATGAATTCGCTCGGCACGGTGGCGACGCCGGTGCCGGCAAGATCGCCCAGATAATGCTTGTCGGTGTTCCAGCGCACGACGTCGACCGGATTGAGAAGGCGCGTCTGCGAACCCGCGCGCTGCGCCCAGGCGAGGAATTCGGCGACGCGTTCGGTGTAACCCCAGGTCGAGCGCAGCAGCGCCAGATCAAAGCGCGCCCAGTCCACGCCCGTGTCGTCCCAATCCACGACGGCGATGTCCGCGCCGGCGTGTTGCAGCGCAGCCTGCAACGGCGAAAGGTCATCATCGAGGCCGCGCGCCGCGCGGGCCGTGACAAGGGCGACTGTGGGCATGGGAAAGTTTTACGCGCTGAATGTCCCAGCATATCGAAATCGCTGCACAAACGCGCGCTGAATGCGTACGCGTGCATTTCAGGCCGATTCACCCGGCGCCCCGTATGTTCAGGGCTCGCGCAGGAATGCTGTGTGGCGGCGCCGATCATGGCGTCCGCATCGATTACCAGGAGCCCACATCATGTCGATCCAAAACCTCGCCTTGTCCATCGCGCTCGGAATCGGCGCGTGTGCATTGCCGGCCCTCGCCACGACCACCGCCGGAGATTACGTGGAAGTGGACGCGGCGCCGCCGCCGCCGCAACAGGAGGCCGTGCCCGCGGCGCGCTCCGGCTACATCTGGGTACCAGGTTATTGGGGCTGGTCGGGCAGCCAGCATGTCTGGGTCAACGGCCAATTCGTGCCGACACGGCTCAATCACCATTGGGTCGCCGCGAATTGGGAACACCGCGGTTCGCATTGGTATTTCCAGGACGGACGCTGGGAATCCGATGACGAGTCGACGAAGCAGTAAATCCAATCGATCAGGAGGCAAGCCATGTCAATCCGAACTGCTGCATTGGGTCTGGTCCTTGCAATCGGTGCCGGCGTCGCGCCGGGATTGAGTTTTGCGCGCGGCTACGTCGAAGTCGACGTCGCGCCGCCGCCGCCGCGCGAGGAAGTGATTCCAGAAGCGCGCGTCGGCTATGTGTGGGCGCCAGGCTACTGGGAATGGCGGCATCACAATCACGTGTGGGTAAATGGTCATTACATTCGCGAGCGCCATGGCCATCATTGGGTGGCGGCCAGCTGGAACCACGATGGCCAGCGCTACCGCTTCGAGGCCGGTCACTGGGATCGCGACTAGCAGAACACCGTATTCATGCCATGAGTCGGGCCGTGCGTCTGCACGGCCCTTTTTTTCGTCCTACTGACATGCACTGGCGCCGGCGCGAAAGAATCACCGTGGGCCAGGGGTCTTTTTGCCCGCCTCCCGGACTTCGTATGACCAACCAACTGCTTGCGGCATTCACTGCTCTGCTCAGCTGCGCCGCTAGCGCGGCTCACGCCGATTGCTCGGCGCAGTCCGGCGCGTTGCGACCGCATCTCGTCGAGCTGTATACGAGCGAAGGCTGCAGCTCGTGTCCGCCGGCGGACAAGTGGCTGCGTGGACTATCCAGCGCCGATGCGGTCGCCCTGGCGTTCCATGTCGACTATTGGGATGCTCTGGGCTGGCGCGATCGTTTCGCCGATCCGCGTTACAGTGCCCGGCAACAGGCCCAAGCGCGGCGTGACGCCGGCGCCTCCGTGTACACGCCGCAGGTTGTGCTCGATGGCCGCAGCTGGAACAACTGGTATCGCGGTGGCGCACTGCAGCCGGGTTCGACCGGCTCGGCGATGATGAAAATCGCCATGACTGGGTCCGTGCCGACCTTGCGAGTACACGTCGCGGCGATTGCAGCGGATGGTGTCGATCTGGCCGACTACGGGACGTACATCGCGCTGACCGAAGATGGCTTGGCGAGCCGCGTGCGCGCCGGCGAAAACCGCGGCACATTGTTGAAGCACGATCACGTCGTGCGCGCTTTCGCCGGTCCGCTGGAGCCGACACAGGCGGATGCGGAGATCTCTGTCGCGGCCGATGTCGACATCACGCACGCGAGCCTGGTCGCATTCACGCAGCGCGCGCGCGATGGCGCCATCGCGCAGGTCGTGGCCCTGCCATTGGCGCAATGTCCCTGAGCTTGCTCCGGCGCGAACCTTCTAGAGGTTCTGATAATTCGGCCCGCTGCCGCCCTCCGGCGTCACCCAGTCGATGATTCCGTACGGGTCCTTGATGTCGCAGGTCTTGCAGTGCACGCAGTTGGCGGCGTTGATCTGCAGGCGTGTGCCGGTGCCATTCGCTGCGGCCGAGTCGGCGACGATCTCGTAGACGCCGGCGGGGCAGAAACGCGTGCACGGATTCTTGTATTCGACCGCACAGCGCGTGGCGCAGATGCTGGTGTCGAGCACGTGCAGGTGCACGGGCTGGTCTTCGTCGTGCTGGGTCGAAGCAAAGTAGACTTCGGCCAGGCGATCACGCGGCGGCAGCGTGCGCTCGATGTAGTCGCGTTGTGGAGAAGTGTAGTCTTCCACTTTTTTCAATGCGGTGTGGTCGGCGTGGTTCTTCAGCGTCCACGGCGAATGGCCGGCGGTGAGCGTCTCCCAACCGGCGTTGGCGAGACCGAGCCACAAGCCGTGGTGGAAACCGGGCCGGATGTTGCGCACTTTCTTCAGTTCCGCCGCGATCGCCGAGGCGCGCAGCTTCGCATCCCATCCTGCGGGCCTGCCCGTCGCGACAATGTGCTCGGCCGCGAGCATGCCGGAGCGAATCGCCTGATGCGTGCCCTTGATCTTCGGTACGTTGAGCAGGCCGGCGGCGTCGCCGATCAGCATCGCGCCGGGCATCTCGCAGTTCGGCAGCGATTGCCAGCCGCCTTCGACGATCGCGCGCGCGCCGGCAGAGACGATCTGTCCGCCCTCGAGCAGCGGCTTGACGATCGGATGATGCTTGAGCTGCTGAAACGCTTCGAATGGCGACAGCAGCGGATCCTCGTAATCCAGGCCCGTCACGAAGCCGATCGCGATCCGGTCCTTGTCCAGGTGATAGATGAAACTGCCGCCATAGGTGGCGTTGTCGAGCGGCCAGCCGAGCGTATGCACGACCTTGCCGGGTTCGACGCGGCCGGCCGGCAGCTGCCACAGTTCCTTGATGCCGATGCCGTAGGTCTGCGGGTCGCTGTTCGCGTCGAGCTTGAATTTTTCGATCAGATGTTTGGTCAGATGCCCGCGGCATCCTTCAGCGAGCACCGTGATCGGCGCCTTGATATCGATGCCTTGCGTGTAACCGGGCTTGTGCGTACCGTCCTTGGCCACGCCCATGTCGCCGATGCGCACGCCGCCGACCGAACCGTCGGGGTTGAAGACAGGCTCCGCCGCGGCAAATCCCGGATAAATTTCCACACCGAGTGCTTCGGCTTGCGGGGCCAGCCATGCGCACAGCGCGCCGAGCGAAACGATGTAGTTGCCGTGATTGTGCATTTGCGGCGGCGTGAGCGGCGATTTGATCGCGCGCGCGTGGTTCGGCAAATACCAGAATTCATCCTTCGTCACCGGCACACAAATCGGCGGCGGGTTCTTGCTCCATTCGGGCAATAGCTCGTTGAGCGCCTGCGGTTCGATCACCGCCCCGGAAAGGATCTGCGCGCCGATCGTCGAGGCCTTCTCGATCACGCAGACGCGGATATCGGGTTTGAGCTGCTTGAGCCGGATCGCGAGGGCAAGTCCGGCCGGACCGGCGCCGACGACGACGACGTCGTATTCCATCGATTCGCGTTCGCTCATGGGCGGGATCTCTGACTGACGAGCGAATTGTCCGCGCACGCGCGCGCTGCGATCAAGCGCGAATTGCCGGATCGATGCGCTCGTAGCGGCTGAAGTAGCTGAACAGATGGCCCGGATGCAGGGTTACGGCCACGAGCACGAGGCGGTTGTTCAAGTCGAAATAGCGGCGCACGCTGCGAAATCCCGGCGTGTCCGCGCGCACTTTGAGTTCGTGCGCTTGTTCCTCGGTCATCGCCACGGCGCTGAGCGACTGTTCGACTTTGCCGATGCGCTGCTGAAACTCGTGCTCCATCAGCTGGCGCATCGCGTCTTCCATCGTCGCGAAGCCGGACGGCAAACCCTGCCAGCTCACGCGCCGGTAAACCTCGCCGAGGCAAAACGGCTGCTGGGTGCGGCGGTGATAGCGGATGCCGTGCAGATGGATGCAGTCGGTGCCGGCGGCGACGTTGAGCCAGCCGGCAAGATTCGAATCGGCTTGGATACGATCGGTGTAAAGATATTGAAAGCCGGTGGCGTTGGTGAACTGCAGCAACTCGTCGATCGAGCGGATGTGCTGCTCATAGCTCACGCGCGTTTCCGCGCTCCGCACGAGCGTGCCCGAGCCGCGCCGGCGCAGGATCAGGCCTTGTTCGGTCAGCAGGTGCAGCGCCGCGCGCGCGGTGAAACGGCTGATCGTGAAACGCTTGCACAGCGCAGCTTCGGTCGGAAAGGGCTTGCCGACCGGATGCTTGCCGCTGCGGATTTCATCGCGCAACAGGTCGGCGACATCCACATAACGGGCGGTGCGCGACGAACGCAAGCCGCGAACGTGCCCGTGCTCCTCGTCGACCTCCGCTTTTTGCGCTTGCGTCATAATGCAGAAACGAAACCATGCCGATGGCGAACACGATAGCAGAACACGAGTTGCGCGGTGCGGCCCCGGATTGGCGCCGCTTCGATCTGGCCGGCGCCGACGTACGCATTGCACGCTTTTGCGATCGGGCCGCTGCGCAGCGTTGGTTCGGGCGCCTGCACGCGGAAATTCCGTGGGAGCAGCATCGCTTGCGCATCTTCGGCCGCGAAGTGAACTCGCCAAGACTGTCGTGCTGGATCGGTGACGCGGATGCCATGTACACGTATTCGCGGACGCGTTTCGAACCGCGGCGGTGGACGCCGGCCTTGGCCGAACTGCGTGACGAGCTGAATCGCTCGTGCGGACAGAACTACAACAGCGTACTGTGCAATTTGTATCGCGACGGCCATGATGCCATGGGCTGGCACAGCGACAGCGAGCCTGAACTGGGCTCCATGCCGACGATCGCTTCGCTGAGTTTCGGCGCAACGCGGCGTTTTCGCCTGCGCCATAAACGCGATCGCACCGCGCATCTGGAGCTCGATCTGGAATCCGGCAGCTTGCTGCTGATGGCCGCGGCGACGCAAGCCAATTATCGGCACGATCTGCCGCGCACCAAAGCCGACGTGGGACCGCGTATCAACCTGACGTTCCGGCGCATTTTTCCGGCCTGAGTTGCGCTATCGTCGCAGCCTTGTCCGGAGTTCGACGATGACCGATTCCAACGCCGCCGTGCGCATGCAGTTCGTGGTCGAGATTGCGCGGCGCCTGCACCAGTACGGCACGAGCGCGCCGCGTCTGGAGGACGCGATCGACGCGGTCAGCGCGCGTTTGGGACTCAGTTGCCATTCGCTGTCGACGCCGACGTCGATCCTGTTTTCGTTTACCGGGCGTGGCCGCGAGGCGAACGCACTGGCCGAGGTGACCCAGGTCATTCGCGTCGCGCCCGGCGCGGACGATCTGCGCAACTTGAGTCTGGTCAACGAGATCGCCGATCGCGTCACCGACGGCAGTATCGGCGTCGAGGAAGGCTTTCGGCGGCTGGCCGAAATCCGCGACCGACCGAGCACGCTGCGCCGCGTGCTGGAAACGCTCAGCTTCGGCATCGCTGCCATCGCCGTCGAAGCCGTGCTCGAAGGCTCGGCGGCCGACCTTGTTGCGGCAAGCCTGATCGGCACGCTGGTCGGCATGATCGTGGTGATGGGCGAATCGCGGCCGCGCCTGAAACCGGCTGTCGAGGCGATTTGTGCGCTGATTGCCACATTCCTCGCCACGCTCGCGAGCGTGCAGTTTGCGCCGCTGCATCTGAACTCGGTCGTGCTGGCGAGCCTGATCGTGCTGTTTCCGGGGCTCACATTGACGACGGCCGTGCGCGAGCTGTCGACGCAGCATCTGGTCTCGGGCATGGCGCGTTTTGCCGGGGCGATGACGACGCTGGTCAAACTCGCGTTCGGCACCGTGGTAGCCAACCAGCTGTGCGCAGTGCTGCAGCTCGTGCCGCCGCCGGCATCGTCGTTGCCGGTCGCGAGCTGGGTGCAATGGCTGGCGCTGATCTGCGGTTGTTTCTCGTTCGCCGTGCTGTTCCGCGCGGCGCGTCGCGACGTCTTCCTCGTCGCCGGCGCCGCGATGCTCGGGTTTCTGATCACATACTACGGTGGCCGCGCGTCGACGTCGCAATTCGGCGTGTTCCTCGCCGGCTTGAGCATGGCCGGGCTCGGCAACATCTACGCGCGTTTCGTCGGCCGGCCAGGCTCGCTCGTGCGCGTGCCGGGCATCATCATGCTCGTTCCCGGCAGTGTCGGCTTCAAGACGCTGTCCTTGCTCGCCCAGCGCGAAGTCTTTCCGGGCATCGACATGGCGGTGTCTCTGGTCGCCATCCTGGCGTGCCTCGTGGCGGGCTTGCTGTTCGGCGACCTGTTGGTGCCATCGCGCCGCATTTTGTGAGAATCTTTTACGATTCGTGCCGCGAATCAATCGATTGCGCGAAAAGGTCTTGCGCGTAGCGCGGACACCCACTAAGTTTGCCGTGCGAAGGCGCGCATCGCGCCACTGCGCAGGGGCCGTGACCGTGGGACTGCTCGACGATCTCGAACAACAGGCGCAACAACGCAAGGCGAATGCCGACGATGCCGGCAAGCGCAAATCCGAGCGCGAGGAGATTTTCCGCACCCAGCTCGACCCGGGCATGACGGCGCTGCACGACTTCCTCGGCAAACTCATTGCCAATCTCAAGGTTTTGCAGCCCAGGAAACAATTGCGCTACAACCTCGCCGGTTATGGCGACATCGTCGGCTACATCGAACACGATTACGATCTGAAAGTCACGCCGGGAACGGCTTCCAAGGAAATCACGCTGACCTTTCCGTGCGTGATCGCCAGCGAAGAATGTCCGACCGTGGAAGTGCTCGGTGCGCCGAAAGTGCGCACCGTGGCCGGCGCGTTCCAGCGCTATCACCTCGGCGGCTTCGGCGAACCGAAAAAGGACGTCAGCGGCGAGATCGTTTCGGCGCGCTTCAACGCGCGCGGCAAGATCATCCTCAGCGCCACGTTCCTCGCCGATGCCGATAGCGCGATGATCAAGACCACGTTCATCAATTTCGATGCGCTCGGCACGGCGACCAAGGCGTTTCAGCCGGCGCAACTGAAAACCGAATTCTTCGACGAGATCGGCCGCTACATCATGCGCGAGCCGAGCAACCTGTTCCAGGAAGACCTGCCCGATTCCTACCGCGTGCACTTGCGCTCGAAGATTCAGCAGGACGAAATGAAGCGGCGCTGGGAAAGCAAGATCAGCGAACAGCAGCAACAGGAACTGGACAAGCTCAAGCGCGATCACAGCTTGGCCGGCAAGTTCGGCAAGCTCATCGGCAAGGACAAGCCCGCGGAAGGCGCGGGCTCGTTCTTCGATAAATTGAAAGGCTTGGTGAAGAAGGAAAAGTGACGGCTACGGGCCGGGCACCGCCAGCACTTCCTCGCGACTCAGATTCCGGCTTTCGGCATCGCGCCGGCCGCGGTACTCGAACGTGCCGGCGGCAAGTCCGCGCTCGGACACGACCACACGGTGCGGGATGCCGATCAGCTCGATATCGGCGAACATCGCGCCGGGGCGCAAGCCGCGATCGTCCAGGCACACGTCGATGCCGCGGCGTTGCAGTTCCGCATAGAGCTCATCGGCGGCGGCGCTGACTTTCGCGTCGTTCTTCGGATTGATCGTGCAGATCGCCACGCGCCAGGGCGCCATCGGCTCCGGCCAGATGATGCCGGCGGCGTCGTTGTTCTGCTCGATCGCCGCGGCGACGATGCGCGAGACGCCGATGCCGTAACAGCCCATCTGCATCAGGCGGTTCTTGCCGTCGGCGTCCAGTACGGTCGCACTCATCGCTTCGGAATACTTCGTGCCCAGCGCGAACACATGGCCGACCTCGATGCCGCGCGCGATCTGCAACGTGCCTTTGCCATCGGGTGACGCATCGCCGGGGATCACTTTGCGGATGTCGGCGACGATCTCGGGTTCGGCTAGATCGCGGCCCCAATTGACGCCGGCGATGTGGAAATCGACCTTGTTCGCGCCGACGACGAAGTTGTGCATCGCGGCCACGGTGCTGTCGGCGATCACGCTGACTTTCTTGCGATCGGTGCCGACCGGTCCGATGTAGCCCGGCATGCAACCGAGCGCATCAACGATTTCCTGTTCCGTCGCCAGACGATAGGCAGCGAGTCCGGCGAGCTTTTGCAGTTTCACCTCGTTGACTTCGTGATCGCCGCGCACGAGCGCCATGACGAAACCTGCGTCGCCCACGACGCATACGGACTTCACCGTGCGCTCGATATCGATGCCGAGCAGCGCCGCGACATCGGCACAAGTGCTTTTGCCGGGCGTAGCCACGTCGCGCATCGCTTCGCTCGCCGCCGCGCGCGGCGCCGGCGCGAGCGCTTCGGCGAGTTCCACGTTCGCCGCGTAATCGGATTGATCCGAGAATGCGATCGCGTCTTCGCCGGATTCGGCGAGCACCTGGAACTCGTGCGTACGGCTGCCGCCGATGGCGCCGGCATCGGCCTGAACCGCACGGAATTTGAGGCCGAGCCGCGTGAAGATGCGTGCGTACGTCGCATACATGTTGTCGTATTCGCGATCGAGGCTGCCTTCGTCCAAATGAAACGAATAGGCATCCTTCATCAGGAACTCGCGTGCGCGCATCACGCCGAAGCGCGGACGGATCTCGTCGCGGAACTTGGTCTGGATCTGATAGAAATTCACCGGCAGCTGCTTGTAGCTTTTCAGTTCGCCGCGGGCGAAATCCGTTATGACCTCTTCGGCGGTCGGCGCGTAGCAGTATTCGGCTTCCTTGCGATCCTTGATCTTGAGAAGTTGCGGGCCGAACTTTTCCCAACGCTGGGTTTCTTCCCACAGCTCGCGCGGCTGGATCGTCGGCATCGTCATCTCGAGCGCGCCGGCGCGGTCCATCTCCTCGCGCACGATGTTCTCCACTTTCTTGAGCACGCGCAGGCCGAGCGGCGTCCACGTATAGATGCCGGCGGCGAGCTTGCGCAGCATGCCCGCGCGCAGCATCAGCCGGTGGCTGGCGATCTCCGCATCGGCGGGCACTTCCTTGACGGTGGCGAGGTGGAAACGGGACAGGCGCATGCTGATCTTCTGATTTTGTCGGGTTGGCCGCCGATTGTAGCAGCGCCACCGACTCCGTCTGGCGGCCGTGCCGTCTGCACGAAACCGTCGCGGTTGTTGAAACGCGGCTCGCTGATGTCGTCGAGTTGGATTTCCGGTCACCGGGGCTCACGCCACGGCTGTGTCCTGCGGTCGCGTGTTTCATGCTGTAATCCGCATCTCTGGTGAAGTTTTGGCAGCAAAGAGAATGCGCACGAAACATTGCTTGTATGCCGCGATCGCGTTTGGCCTGGGTTTTAGCAGTGCCGCGCCCGCGGTGTATCTCAATCCGCGCGGAACGGGCCAGGTGCTCGTCTACCCCTATTACACGGCGAATGCGAATCAAGCCACGCTGCTGACCGTCGTCAACACGACGCCGCACGGCAAGGCGCTGCGCATGGCTTTTCGCGAGGGCTACAACGGCCGGCTCGTGCTCAGTTTCAATGTTTACCTGTCGGCATTCGACGTGTGGTCGGCTGAAGTTGCTGCGGCGGGTAGCGCACCGGACGCGTCGGCGCGCATTGCGACGGCGGACAACAGCTGCACGTTCCCGGTGTTCGCATCGGCAGACTTCCGGCCGTTCGCTTACACCGGCGCGAACGGCGACACCGGACCGCAAACCCTCGCGCGCACGCGCGAAGGTCATTTCGACGTGATCGAGATGGGCGAAGTCACGAATGCCACGCACGGCAGTCTGACCGCGATCACGCAAGGGGATAACGGGGTGCCCGCCAATTGCGCACAAGTCGTGGCGGCATGGACACCGGGTGGTTATTGGACTGTCGATCCGACCGTCGACTTGGCACCGCCGGGCGGAGGTTTATACGGCAGTGAATCGATTGTCGACGTCGCGCAGGGCACGATCTACGCGATCAACGCCGAGGCGGTCGACGGGTTCAGCGCCAAGGTCCAGCACACGTCGCCGGGCGATGCCGGGCCGGATCTCAATTCCGCGAACGATGCCGGCGCGACCTCTGGCGCGACCGCGCTCGTGCCCATCGGCGGCGGACTCGTGCAAGCAAATTACACGCACCCGGTGGACGCTATCAGCGCACTGTTCATGGCCGATGTCTTGTACAACGAATACGACATCGACCCGACGATCGGTGCGGCCTCGGATTGGGTGGTCACGTTCCCGACCAAGCGTTTTTATGTCGATCCGGTGCTGAATTCCACACAGGACACGACGCCGTTCGACGAGAAGTTCGGCGCCTTTTATGCGGGAGAGTCCTGTGCTCCGTTCGCAACGCAAGTCTTCAACCGCGACGAACTCACCGCCGGCGGCTTTCTGTGTGGTACTCCGCCTGCAGCGACGCCGTTCCAGTTCTGTTTTGAAACCAGCGTGGCCCCGATTGGCACGGGCCAATCCGTGCTGGGCTCGCAACTCCTCGGCGATGACACAGTCTTTGGAAAACCAGCGGAAATCGGCATTCCCATCGCGCCCATCGCATTTAGCAGCGGCCACGTCAGCGTGAGCTTGACGGAAGGTACCGACGCGTGTTTTGAAACGGGTCCGGACCCCTTGCACGTATTGGCCGCATCGACCAGTGGACAAGTGTTTCAGGGCATGCCGGCCATCGGGTTTCTGGCGCGCAACTACATCAACGCGAACGTCTCGCCAGGGGTGCTATCCAATTACAGCGCCGCGCAGCCGCATCGCGCGAGCGCGAGTTGCAAGACGAATACAATGCCCGCCGCGGATTGCCAGTAGCGGATTATTTGCTCGGCGCTACGCCCTTCGGCAATACATTCGCGTTCGGGTCGTAGTGCACAGCTTCATACGGCCGATCGGCAGGTGGTGCATCGGTATAGTGCAGATGCCCTTGGGCGTCGCGCCACTTGTACAAAGTGGGAGCCGAGTGCGGTGCTGCCGGCAGCCAGGATTTGGCGAACGCCGGCAACGTGTCCGGCGCGAAATACCACCACGCCACAGCGCCGCCGACGAGCAGCAGCACTACGACGAGGATCCGCACGACTGCGCCGTCTCGCGTGTGCTGCAGCTCAAGATCATTTTGCGCAGAACTGGGCAATGCGGTCATTGACGCCGGCAATGCGCGCCGAGCGATCCTTGTCGTCGATCGGCTTGACCTTGCCGTCCGCACCCAGTTCGCTCACCGGGTAATTGCTCTGCAGCAAGGCGAGATTGCGCTTGGCTTGCTCGCATTCCTTGGCGCGGTTTTCAGCGTTGTCAGGAATGCCCGCTGCGGCTTGCTTGGGCTTTTCTTCGGCGGCAACCGCATTCGCGTCGGCAGCGGGGACCTCTGACGACGTTCCGCCGACCAGGCGCAGCGATTGCACGTTTTTGGCATCGCTCGGCGGGGGCGCATCGGAAAAATGCAGGACGCCGTTCGCGTCCGTCCACTTGTATACCTGCTGCTTGTCCGCGGCAAACGCGCCTGCGGCGGTGCAGGCTAACGTGAACAGGATTACTACGCGATTCATTGACTTGACTCCTGCGCGCCGCAGCGCGTCGAAAAAAATGCTCCGCAGGCGCTCAGATAGCACTTGTGGCTTCCGGAAACAAGCATGGCCCGGAAAATAGGCATGGAAAACCACCGCTTGGAGTACACTGGCCGGAGCAAACCACCAGATTCGTGCATGGATCTCGAACCTTCCGCAAACCCGCGTCCCCGGCCTCGCCGGGTCGTCTACCTGCTGCCGAATCTGTTAACGACCGGCGCGATGTTTGCCGGTTTCTACGCGATCGTCGCCGCGATCAACGGCAACTACACGAATGCGGTGATCGCGATTTTCGTCGCCGGCCTGCTCGACGGATTGGACGGCCGCGTCGCGCGCCTGACCAACACGCAAAGCGAATTCGGCGTGCAATACGACTCGCTGTCGGACCTCGTCAGCTTCGGCGTGGCCCCGGCGCTCGTGTTGTTCGTGTGGTCGCTCAAATCGTTGAGTGAATACGGGCCTGCTTGGGGCAAATTCGGTTGGGCCGCGGCGTTCATTTTCGCCGCGTGTGGCGCGTTGCGGCTGGCGCGCTTCAATACGCAAGTCGGCACGGCCGACAAGCGCTGGTTTGTCGGCTTGGCCATACCGGCGGGTGCGTCCGTGATCATGTCATTCGTGTGGATGACGATCGACGCCGGGCGTACCGGCAACGACGTGCAATTTGTCGCGCCGGTGATCGCCATCGTCACCGGCTTGTTGATGGTGAGCCGCTTCCGCTATTTCAGCTTCAAGGCCTGGCCACGCGGCGACAAGGTGCCGTTCTTCGCGATCCCGGTGATCCTGCTGATCCTGATCGCGCTCGCGGTCAATCCGCCGGTCGTGTTGTGCGCGGTCGCGTTCACGTACGCGCTGTCGGGGCCTGCGCTCGCGTTGTGGACGCGTCTGCGCCGTGGTGCGCACGCGCAGGAGACGCACGCGTCGTGAACGCGTCGCCGCTGGCCGTAGCCGGCACCGAAGAGCGGCGGGCGCTGGGCTTTCTCGCCGAACTGAGCGAGTCGCTTGCCGCGTCGCTCGATTTGCGCGAAACGCTCGACATGGCGGTGACGCGCATAGCCGCCTTCATGCACGCGGAAGCCGCGTCGCTGTTCTTGCTCGACGCCACGAGCGGCGTGCTCGAGTGCCGCATCTGCGTCGGGCCCGTCGACATCAGCGGTCTCAAAGTATCGGTCGGGCAGGGCGTAATCGGCCGCTGCGTCGCCGAGAACGCCACCCAGATCGTGCGCGATGCGCGCATCGACACGCGCGTGAACGCGAATGTCGATGCCGAAACCGGATTCGCGACGCGCTCGATCCTGTGTGCGCCGCTGGCGACCGCGCGCGGCGTGATCGGTGCGCTCGAGGTCATCAATCGCCGCGACGGCGGCCTGTTCGACGAGGATGACGCCGAGATCCTGCGCCTGGTCGCCGCGCCGGCGGCGCTGGCCATCAGCAATGCGCAGCTCGCCTACGGCCTGGTCGAGCAGCAGCGCATCAAGCGCGAGCTGGAGCTTGCGCGCAAGATCCAGAAGACGATGTTGCCCAAGCGCCGCCGCGGCACGTTTCCGCTGCTGGGCGTCAACGTGCCGGCGCACGAGATCTCCGGCGATTTCTACGATTTCTTCGACCTGGCAGACGGGCGCATTGCCTTCGTCATCGGCGATGTTTCCGGCAAGGGCCTGGACGCCGCGTTTCTGATGGTGCGTGTCGCGAGCCTGCTGCGCTGGACCGGCAAACGTGCGCCCGCGCCGGCGGCATGGCTTGCGGAAGTCAATGTGGAAATGTGTAAAACACTGCAGGACGGCCGCTTCGTATGCGCCGCGGTCGGCATCTACGACCGCGCGGCACGCCAGGTGACATTCGCCAGCGCCGGGTTTCCGCCCGCGCTGCTGTTTGGCGCAGGAAAGTTCGAGGAACTGCTCGCCGATGGTCCGCCGCTCGGCATAATCGCCGAGGCGACTTATGGCGAGCGCAATATCGACCTGGGTGATCGCGCGCTGTACCTGTTTTCCGATGGCGCCACCGACGCGCGCGATGCGCAACGCCATACGCTCGGCAGCGATGGCTTGCGCAACATCATTCTTCGTCACGCCGCGTTGGCGCCAGAGCCGCGCCTGCGCGCGCTGCTCGGCGATCTGAAGCTGCTGCATCTGGTCGACGACACCACGCTGCTGCTGCTGCAGGAGCCGAGCGGCAAGTCGGCACACGTGCTGCTGGACCTCGAATTTCCGGCGCGCGCCGGCGAGATGCGCGCGGTGCGCGCGGCCCTGCGTGCCGCGCTCGATGCACAGGATCTCGCGCCGGAATTGCGTGACAAACTCGTGCTCGCGGCCGATGAAGCCTGCACCAACGTGATTCGCCACGCCTATTGCGGCGAGTGCGACCAGCGCGTCTCGCTGCAACTCGCGCGCGAGCACGATATGCTGGTGTTCGAGTTGCGCGACCGCGCGCCGCCAGTGGATCCGGCGCGGCTCACGGCGCGCGATTTGGCCGAATGCAGACCCGGCGGCCTCGGCATCCCGTTCATCAATGCGTTGATGGACGACTGGAAGCTGGAGCCGGCGGCGGACGGACGCGGCAATATCCTGCGCATGCGCAAACGCATTGGAATGGGGGAGCACGAATGAGTGGCGTTGATAACGATTGCAGCAGCGAAAAACTTGGCGATTACACGCTCGTGCGCGTGCGCGGCGAAGTCGATCTGTCGTGGTCGCAGCAAGTGCGCCGTGCGATCCTTGATGCGCTCGGCGCCTCGGCCAAGGTCGGCGTGGAGCTGTCGCAGGTGAGCTACATCGATTCCTCCGGCATCGCTGCGCTCGTGGAAGGGTTCCAGAACGCGCGCGGCAAAGGCCAGCAGTTCGGCTTGATCGGCGCGAGCAAACCGGTGATGGCGGTGCTGCAGCTGGCGCGGCTGGACCGGGTATTTCCGCTGTTTGGCAGCATCGATGAGGCGCGCGCTGCATGATTTATTGCCGTCATTCCCGCGAAGGCGGAACAAGCGCGAGGCGCGCAGAACAGCCGAAGGCTGGCCCCGATAGGGCGAGCGAAGCGAGTAAACCCGGTTCCTGGTCTTCCCGCAGCGGAAGAACCGGCTTCCGGGCTCCGCCCGCGGCGGCCCCGGAATGACGAACCGTAGATGAACGCACTCACCGGATCGCTCGCCAGCCTCGGTCGCGCTACCGTCGAATCGGTAGCCGGCATCGGCTATGCCGGACGCTTGCTTTGGGAAAGCCTGTATTTTTCCGTCGCCGGCTGGAGCATCGGTCAGCCGCTGCGCTTGCGCGCGGTGTTCGAACAGATGCGCCAGATCGGCGTCGATGCGCTGTCCATCGTCACACTGCTCGCGCTCACCATCGGCATCATGCTCGGTATCCAATTCATCGCCGCATTGAGTGAATTCGGCGCGCAGTCGCAGGTCGTCGTCGCCGTGGCGAAATCGGTGACGCGCGAATTCGGCGCGCTGATCACGGCGATTCTCGTCGCCGGCCGTTCGGGTTCCGCGCTCGCCGCGCGCATCGGTTCGATGACCGTGTCCCAGGAAGTCGACGCGCTGGCGACGATGGGCATCGAGCCGGTGCGTTATCTCGCCGCGCCGGCCTTGCTCGCCATGCTGGTCATGTTGCCGGCGCTGACGATGTTCGCCGACGCCGTCGCCATCGGCGGTGCGGCTCTGTATTCCGCGTCGTCGCTCAACATAACGCCGACCGCCTACGTGCTGCAGACGCTCTCGCTGCTCGCGCCGGGCGACATCTGGCAGGGCATCGCCAAGGCCGTCGTGTTCGCGGTGCTGATCACGCTGATCGGCGTGAGCACGGGTTTTTCCGTCAGCGGCGGCGCCGAAGGCGTCGGCCGAGCGACCACGCGTTCGGTCGTGTTGTCGATCTGTTACATCATCGTCGCCGACATGATCTTCAGCTATTTCCTCAACCGATGAACGTCGCTGCGCCACTGATCGAAGTCGAAAAACTCGAGGCCTGGTACGGGCGTCGGCGCATCCTGCACGGCGTGGATTTTTCCGTGAACGCCGGCGAGATCCGCGTGATCATGGGCGGATCGGGTTCGGGAAAAAGTACACTTTTGCGCCATTTGCTCGGTCTGCACAAGCCGCGCAGCGGCAGCGTGCGGCTGCTCGGCGTCGACATCGGCCGGGCGAGCGATCGCGAGATGCTCGATGTGCGCAAGCAGATCGGCGTATCGTTCCAGGGCGGCGCGCTGCTCACCTCGATGAGCGTCGGCGACAACGTCGCGTTGCCGCTGCGCGAGCACACCAAGCTCGATGAAAACACGATCCGCATCATGAGCCGGCTCAAGCTCGAAGTCGTCAATCTCGGCGGCTTCCAGGACCTGATGCCGAGCCAGCTTTCCGGCGGCATGATCAAGCGCGCCGCACTCGCGCGCGCCGTGGTGATGGATCCGAAGCTGCTGTTTTTCGACGAACCCTCCGCCGGTCTGGACCCGGTCGTCTCGGCCGAACTCGATGAACTGATCCTGCGCCTGCGCGATGCGCTGCGCATGACGATCGTCGTCGTCACGCACGAACTGGAAAGTGCGTTCAAGATTGCGGATACCATAAGCGTGCTCGATCAGGGCAATATCCTGATGACGGGGAGCGTTGCCGCGGTGCGCCGCAGCGATAACGAACGTATCCAGGACCTGCTCAACCGGCGACCGCGCGAAATCCAGGTCGATGCGGATGCCTATTTGAAGCGATTGACGGAAGAAGAAGCCGCATGAAGAGAGACAACGTCAATTACGTGGCCGTCGGTATCGTCGTGATCGGGGCGTTCGTCGTGCTGCTGTTCGCGCTGGCGATGATCACGGGCCGCAGCGGGCCGAGCACGGTTTACTACACGCATTATCACAATGTTGCCGGCCTGCGTTTCGGTGCGCCGGTGTTCTATGAAGGTTTCCGCATCGGTCAGGTCGGCTCGATCGAGCCGGATCGCGACGCCCGCCCGGATGGAGATCGGGGCATCCGCTACAAAGTCGAACTCAACGTGCGCAAGGACTGGCCGATTCCGAAAGACAGCGTCGCGCGCATGACCTCGACCGGCCTGCTCGCCGATGTGGCCGTCGGGATCGCTGAAGGCAAAGCCAAGGAGATCGCCGCGCCGGGCACGGAATTGGCGGGCGCCGAGAACGCCGACATTTTCAGCGCCGTCAACGAATTGGCCGCGCAGATGACCGACCTGACGCGCAACCAGATCGCGCCGCTGCTCAAGAACCTTTCCGAACACGTGGATTCGATCGCCGCCACGATCGACAAGAACACGCCGGAACTCGTCGAGCAGTCGCGCGTGTTGCTGGGCCGGTTGAATCGCGCCTCCGACAGCATGAACGACGTGCTGAAAAACGAAAATCGCGCGGCGCTGTCCGGCATTCTCAACAACACGAACAAGCTGACCGAGCAATTGCACACGACTCAGGAAAAACTCGACGATGCACTGAAGCAGATTGACGGCATCGCGCGCGAAAACCGCGCCGGCGTACGCGACTCGGTCGATGATCTGCGTTCGGTGTTGGCGGCTTTGTCCGGACGCATCGATTCGATCAGCCAACATCTGGAATCGGCAAGCCGCAATTTCGACGAGTTCTCGCGCGAAGTGCGCAAGAGCCCGAATCGCCTGCTGATAGCTCCGAAGGCGGACAAGGAAACCGAGCAATGAGACTGATCGTTCTCGCACTTGCCGCAATGCTGCTGTGCGCCTGCTCGTCGCCGAGCGTGCCGGACGTCACCTACTTCCGTCTGCCGCCGCCGCAGCCATTGCCGCACGCCGACAAGCCGCTGTCGCTGTTGCCGATCGAAGTGGAAGGGTTTACCGGCGACGGCATTTACGCCGAACAGGCCATGCTCTATGCGACCACGCCGGACGCGAGCTCGCTGCGTGCCTATCACTACCAGGTGTGGAGCGAGCCGCCATCGCAAGGTCTGCAGGCGCGGCTTGTCGAGCTGCTGCGCGAATCCGGCATTGCACCGCTGGTGACCGATCGCCTGCCCGCCAGCACGCCGGCGCTGCGCATCCACGGTCAAATCGTGCGTTACGAGCGCATCAAGCGCGATAGCGGGTTCGTCGTCGCCGTTTCGCTGCGATTGCGCGTTGACCAGGACCAGGGCGAGCCGGTGCTCGAGAAGACCTACAGCGCCGAAAAAGCCGCCGGCGACATCAACATCGAAGCGAGCGTCAGCGCATTCGCTGCGGCGATCGATCAGGTCTTCGCCACGTTCTATGCGGATTTGGCGGCACTCGAGAGGGGCGGCCATGCTGGCTGAAGCGCAGCGCCTGTCGCTGCTGCAGGCGATGGGCATCGATACCTATTGCTTGCGCAAGGCGGATGCGGTTGTGCCTGCACGCGCGGAAGGCATCGTCGATGCGGTGGTGGTGATCGGCAAGCGCAACGCGATTTCGTTGCGCTTGCACGCGCAGTTGCCGCGCGCGCTGGGCGTTGCCGCTGAGCGCGTGCAATGGTGCGATGTGGCTGCCGCCCATCTGCCCGAAAACGCCGCGGCTTATGTTGTCATCGGCACAGAAGCGGCGCGCGCGCTCGGTGTTCAATTGTCCACAATGCAGCAAAACGCCACAGTAATCGCCGCCACCGCGGAACCGCCCGCACTGCTGAGCGACGGCGCCGCGAAGCGCGCCTTGTGGCAAATACTGAAACCTGTGGCGCGCCGCTTGCGCGAAAACTGATGGTTGCCATATTAAAAGACCCGTACCCGCAGATTCGCCTGATGCGCGAAGAGGACCTCGAGCAGGTCGCGGCAATCGAAATGCAGGGTTACGAATACCCGTGGACTTTGGCGATCTTCCGCGACTGCCTGCGCGCCGGCTATCAGTGCTGGGTGCTCGCGCATTCGGTCGAAATCATCGGTTATGGCATTCTCACCGTCGCCGCCGGCGAAGCGCATGTGCTGAACGTCTGCGTCGCCACCGCCGAGCAGGGCAGCGGCCACGGCACACGCCTGATGCAGCGGCTGATCGATCTGGCGCGCTGGCATCGCGCGCAGCGCATTTTCCTCGAAGTGCGTCCGTCGAACACGCACGCGATCAAGCTGTACGACCAACTCGGTTTCAACGAGATCGGCAAGCGCCCGAACTATTATCCGGCCAAGCGCGGTCGCGAAGACGCGATCGTGATGGCGATGGAGCTGTTGCCGCCGGAGTAAACGCTCGCCTGGGTCATTCCCGCCAAAGCGCGAATGAAGACCTATGTTTGAATCGCCGGGGCAATTTCACCAAGGCGCTTGAGTTGCTCGCTCAGCTCCTTCTGCATCGAAGAAAAATCGAGTAATCGCTGTTTTTCCTGAGCCACCACCGCCGCTGGCGTCTTCTCGCCAAAATTGCCCAACTTCTTGTTCGCCTTCTCGATCTCGCCTTCGAGCCGTTTGATCTCTTTTTCCAAACGCGCCATTTCGGCGCCGAGATCGATCAGTCCAGCGAGCGGGATCAGCAGTCTCATCTCGCCGACGATCGCGGCGGCGCAGGCGGGCTCGCTTTCGCCGACGTCGAGCCAGCGCTGCGACTCGGTGCGCGCGAG
>Ga0207702_10001982_pt1 | contig 19890 bp, 15 predicted proteins | sample KBSCornC62_FD_184302 | JGI IMG/M metagenome (GOLD analysis project Ga0207702, IMG submission 184302) | Corn rhizosphere microbial communities from Kellogg Biological Station, Michigan, USA - KBS Corn C6-2 (SPAdes) (version 2) | ecosystem: Host-associated > Plants > Roots > Rhizosphere > Soil ...
TTCGATTGATGAATCCAATTCAGCGCCCAACGCACGGGTTGACCGTCGGGCACGAGATATTCGAGAGAGTTCAGGCGCCCGCGATGAATCGCGTTGGTCACACCGGTCATCACGCCGTGCACCGCCAGGGCCGATGCGCCGAACGTGCGTTTTTCCTTGGCCGCAGCGACAATCGTGTCCGTCGCCGTCGTATAGTCCGTGGCGTGAATGTGAATTCCGAGAATCGAATTTCGAGGCGTGGACAAAGCGGTCACGAGTTGAAACAGCCTGATGTGAAAGCGGCGGCCGTTAATTTTCAATCCCTGTAACGCGGGAAGGAAAAGAACACTCGCGGTAGTGAAAAAATCGTTACAGTGGTTGGACTTCCATGATCCGCGCTCTGGTTTTTGATTTTGACGGACTGATCCTCGATACGGAAACGCCCGCGATCGATGTTTGGGAGCTCATGCACATGGAGGCGGGACTGACTTTCACTCCCGATGCGGCGCGAGACATCGTGGGACACGTCGATATTCCCTTTGACCCGTGGACGGCCTTCGACGCCGCGGTGGATCGCGCCGAATTGCAGCGCGCGTATCGCCAGCGCGTGCGCGAGCGGCTCGAACGGCAAGTCGTGCTCGGTGGCGTGCTGGATTATTTGAACGAGGCCCGCACCCGCAATCTGCGCACGGCCATCGCCTCGAACTCGCCGCATTCCTGGATTGACCGGCATATCGATCGGCTCGGCCTCACGTCATTTTTCGACGTCATCAAATGCCGCGATGACGTCGACCGCGGGAAACCGGAACCCGATGTTTATCAAGCCGTGCTGACCGCGTTCGGCCTGCAAGGAAGTGAAGCGATTGCGTTCGAAGATTCCGCGCCAGGGAGCGTGGCCGCGAAACGCGCCGGGCTATGGTGTGTCGCGGTTCCGAATCCGTCGACCCGCCATCACGAGTTTCCGCACGTCGACCTCACGGTGGAGTCATTGGCAAATCAGCCGTTGACCGAACTGCTTACCAAGTTCGGCAGGTAATGCGCTGATATAGAGTGCCGCGACTCGTCGCCTGAGACAGGAATTTGTTCGCTCGCCCTGAAACTGCGATGTCGACGTCTCGCAAAGGCGAAATGAATTTCGCCTTTGAAGGCGTCGACGAGTCACCGCGCTCCGTGTCGGTGGCGACCAGACATTCTTCGAAAAGCCGCTACTTCCCGGCCGCGTCGGCCTCTTTCTCAAGACGCCCGACCAGTTCGTTCATCTCATCGATCACCGCCTGAATGGCGTCTGGCCGCGTCAGGTCGACGCCGGCGGTTTTGAGCAAATCCATCGGGTAACCATTCCCGCCGCTCTTGAGCAAGTTGAGATAACGAGCCGTGGCCGCCGCGCGCGACGCGTCGTCGCCCATGGTCATGCCGTGGAACAGCTTCGCGGACGAGGCGAAGCAGGTTGCGTATTGGTAAACATAATACGGCGAATTGAAGAAATGTGGAATGCGCGCCCAGGTGATCTTGTAGAGGTCGTCAAGATCGACCGAATCCCCGTAGTAATCTTTCAACAGTTGCTGGTAAATATGGTTCAACGTCTCGGCGGTGATCGGCTGGCCTTTTTCGACGAGGCGATGGGCTTGCAGCTCGAAATCGGCGAACATCACCTGGGTGTAAAAAGTTCCGAGGATCGCATCCACCGCGTGCTGCACGAGAACGAAGCGCTCTTTCGGATCCGTCGTTTCAGCCAGCAATTTTTCGAGGAGGAATCGCTCATTGGTCGTGGAAGCGACTTCGGCGACGAAGATCGTATAGTCGGCCGTCGCGAAGGGTTGGCTCTCATACGATAGCACCGTGTGCATGGCATGCCCCGCTTCGTGAGCGAGGGTAAAGACGGCATCGAGCGTGTCGTTGTAGTTGAGCAGCAGATACGGACCGACGCCATAAACGCCCGCGTTGTACGCACCGGAGCGTTTACCATCGTTTTCATAAACGTCGATGCGGCCGCTGGAAACAAACTTGCGGTACTTCGCCACGTAGTCTGGGCCGAGCGGGGCGACCGACGAGATGACGAGGTCTTTCGCCGCCTCATACGGATAGGTGCGGTCGAAGTCATAAATCGGAATCGAGTTGTCGTAGAGATGGTACGAGCTGAGCCCGAGAAGTCTTTTGCGCAGTCGGAGGTAGCGTTGAACGGGCGCAGTCCCGGCGCGGGTCGTGCTGACGAGTGTTTCGAGGACGGCGAGAGGAATGGCGTTGTTTTCCAGAGCCGCCTCTGCCGTGGACGGATAATTGCGAGCCTGAGCGATGAACCAATCGTTCTGCAGCGTACCGTTGTAGAGTGCGGCGTAGGTGTTGACCGTGTTTTGGTAGGTCTGCAGATAGGCGGTGAAAGCCTTTGCGCGATCGGCCTGATTGCGATTGGTCAGAATAATCTGCTGGTAATTTCCCGGTGTGAGCGTGACTTCCTTGCCGTCGCACAACGTCACTTTGGGGAATTTGATGTCGCTGGTGCTCAGCTCTTGAAACGCATTGCGCGGCGTGCCGCGGAATTGCGTAGCATAAGAAAGCAGTTTCTCGCCCTGTTCGTCGAGGACGTGCTTTTGTTGGCGATAATCGTCGAGGATGGAAAACCGGTAAGGCGCTAACGCGGGTGTTTCATCGAGCCATTTCTCGACGGTGGCTTGCGGAATTTTCAACAGCTCGGGAGTGAACCACGCGGTAGCGGTGCCAAAACGCGCGAACATGCTCTGAACACGCTGGAGCTTGGCGTTGACATCATTGTTTCGCAGGTCGATGTCGCGCTGAAGCTGCGGATAGCGAAACGCGCGGTACTGCAGTTGACCGATGTCATCAGAAAGTTGATACGCGCGAAGCAACGCGGTGGGACCCTGCGCGAGCGTGCCTTTCAACGCGGCGTACGCATCCATCTTTGTTTGCAGCTCGATCAGTGCTTTCTCCCAGTCGGACCAATCGGAAAAGATCGGCGTGAAATCCCATTTATATTGCGCGGGAATTTCCGCACGGTTTCGGGTGTCGGGTTTGGCGGCAGCGAGAGCGGGCATGAGCGTAAAGCAGAGCAGCGGGGTGAGAATGCGGGCCAAAGAAGGCATGAGCGCAGGCTAACGCAAACCTCTCCTGCGTCGAGCGCGAGGCCGCAAAACAGTCGGCCAAGAAGATCGATGCTGGCTCTTACTCTTCGCTCGGGGCCGACAAAAACTTCACCCGAATGACGTCTACTGGAGCGATGTTGGATTTGTATGGCGGTCAGATCTGCGATTCCCGGCGGTGGATGGGAAAAACACCGGAGCCTTTTTCACGGGATTCTGGTCCGCACCAAACTCCTGCCGCGCTGACTATCCGCTCATCCAACAATCAACTTTTAGTCGCCATGAAAGACTCATTCATCGGAAAAGTTTTCAACTCGACGTTCGTGTTGGCCCTCACGCTCACGTGCGTCGGGTTCGGCACATCTGCGTGTCACCGAAGTGATGCGCACAAGGAAACGCCGAACAAAGCGGCGGATAAAGATAGCACGTCGGACAAATTTGGCGGCAGTAAAGCAAGCCAGACTGAATCGACCGGGAAGGCGTCCGACGCGAGCGTGCCGACCACCAATTCGCAAGCGGGGCAGTACGGGAGTACCGCGAATGCGCACGATCCAAATTCCAGCCCGAATTCGCCGACGCACGTCGACAAGTAAGTTTCCTAGATTGTTGTTCGACCGATCCGACGAGAGGAACGCTTCGCCGCCTTGGCGAAGAGACGAGACGGCGAAATTCTTTTGTGGAGCGATCCGCGTGCGCCTCTGCCGCGGAAAGACATTTGTTTGCGCAGCGCGAGTCGCGTGCGCGAAATCTCGACTGCCTCAATCGCTGAGCAGTTCCGGCTGCGTTGGCTAGGTAGTCGCCGCAGCGGAAAAACGAGTAGAACTCCCTCTACCGCGCCGTTCGGTTGCGCGGCTTTTTTTTGCGGCTGGAAATAAGTTGCTAAGGCAGCGCGCGTTAAAAAATGCGGCTGCTTTGCAATAGCTCCCTGGCGAATTTCACGTATCTAAAATACGGATACAAAAATCGGCTGTGCTGGAGAAAACACGGCTGGTTCGCCGCGTAGTTGAAAAAGCACTACTGCAAGACTTTTACGCAAATTTCGTGAGAAATTTCCTGTTTTGAGGGATCAAAAGGTCACTTGTGACGATCATGCGGAACATTCCTTAAGGATATTCTACTATGGTTAACAAATTGCTCTCTTTGGTGGTGCCCCTGGCCATCGTGTTCGGGACCGCGGACGTTTCCTTCGCCGCGGCTTCTACGCCCACGGTAACGTGCAGCGTGCTCAGTCCGCGCACGGTGACTAGCTCGGCCATCACGATTCCAGCCGGCACCAGACTTCAGATCACCGGCACCGCGACCGATGCGAGCGGAAAACTTTCTTCCCACTGGATCGAGATCGAAAATCTCTCCGGGGTCTGGAGTTCTTCCGGCTGGCTTGCGACCGCGCCATTTTCCGGCAGTCTCGCCGGCGCCGCCACAAAATCGGTCAAGGTCGGAGATTACACCTTCAATACGTTGGGCCGCTGGTACGTGCGCTCCAAGGCGATCGACGCGGGTTCTTCCACCTGGAGTTATTCGCCTTCGATTTTAGTCGTGGTCGTCGCTCCGCCGAAGCCCACGCCGGTTCCCACGAAGGCGGTGACGCCATCGCCAACTCCGAAACCCACGGCTACGCCGACGCCAAAACCGACGGCCCTGCCCACGCCGAAACCGACGGTCACACCCAAGCCGACCGCCACGCCGACGCCGAAACCAGTCGCGACGCCGACGCCTAAGCCCACTTCGGCTCCGACGCCGACTCCCGTTCCAACCGCAGCTCCTGTAACGACGAGTGGTTCGTCGCTCCTCGGCGCGATCTTCAATACTGACGGGTCGATCAACGCTTTGTCCTACGTCAATTATCTGGCGGACTGGACCACGTCGCAGGTTAGCCTGCATCTCGGACCCACCTTTGCGGACTTAAATCCGAACGCCGGCGACAACCGCCCGACCAACTTCAAACCCACCTCGCGCGTTTGCTCGAGCTCGTATGCGAACAAAGTGAATCCGTTTGAACTCGGGCCTGCCGCAGGCTGCTCGGGCGACAGCGACTATTGGAGTGAAGCGGGCCAAGTCTATTATGTTCCTGACGCGATCTCCGACCCCGGCGTCGATCGCGTGCAGGTTTTTGCTTATTACGATAACGTCTTCGCGCTCAGCCCGCGTCTCGACTACGCGAGCGGCACCCCGCACCCGGACCCGCAAACACGTACATCCACGTATGTCGCGATGAATGGCGGCACACCCCCGACTGACCCGGTCGCTTCGGTTCGAAACTACGGGATGATTTCAAACGAAGCTTTGGTGATCTATCGCGATGGCTTGCTCGCGGTGAACGGCACGCAGACGAGCCGAAGCGGCGGGGACGCCTATCCTGGCATCAAATTCCCTTCGAACAAGGTGCCGACGGGCATTGCTCTCACGACGAACAACGAGTTCGCACTGATCACCATCTGGGACACGACCGCTCTCAAGGGCCAGCTCGCGGTCGTCGCGCTCGAAGGAAAATATATTCCGTTTCACACCTGGCCCTACATGGGACTCCCCAATCAGGGCAGTTGGTCGGACTTCAAGCTCCTGGGCTACCTCGATCTCCCGATGGCTGCGCCGAGCTCGGTCGCCGCGACGAGCAACGCGTGGTGGTCCGGTCCTTCGCAGACCGCTGGCAAGGTTTTTAGCCAGATGGATTTGTCCGACGACGCGTCGCGCAATATCATCTATAAAGGGACTCAGTATGAATACGGCCACATCGTCGCGAACAAGGGTTATGCCGTGGTGGCTTCGAAGATGGACAACAAGGTCGTGATCCTCGATATGAGCGCGCTGTTTAACTACATCCGCGACAGCTATCTCTCTTCTGAGACGAGTTTCCACGCAACGGTCGCAAACCGCGGAAGCGGTCCCGGCAAATTCCCGCTCACCTTTGCGGAAAAGCCCTCGATCGCGCCAACGATCGTCTTCACGGAAACGTTGACGAAACCGACCGCGGTCCTGGCCGGTTTGACGCTGGGCCGTTGGACGGCCGATCGTTACAAGGCTTATGTCGCGACTGAAGATGGTACGATCCACATTTTGGATACGTCGTCATTGATGTACCGCTGGAGCTGGGATCAGAATCATCCGCTGGCCGATATCGGTTTCGTTAAAGTTGGTCGCAATCCGACCGCGATGTGTTTCGCACGCGTCCCGGAAGGCAATCTGCCGCTCCTCGGCACCGTTGGTGCGGATCCGTTGAACAATGAGTTCTATGTTGCATGTCGCGGTGATCGCGAAGTCCAGGCAGTGGTGACCCAAGGCGGTCAAGGCGCCGTCTACCGCACGATCCAAGACTCTCGTTTGGATGATCCGGTTGCTGTCAGCGTCGCGAGCCGCGGATACATTGTTAGCGTCGCGGACTTTTCGGGCAAACGCCTCGTAAGCTTCCGCATCGGCTCGATGACCGATCGTCATGGCCGTTACTACGGAGCCGGCGCAGACGGCAAGGCGGGTTGGGAGTATAGTGGCTCAATCAACTTCGCTGGTCATCCGTTTGCCGTTAACACGGCCAACGTAAACTGAGTCCTCTGCGATTCTAATCTCGAAGCCGCGCCTCGTTGGATGGCGCGGCTTTTTTTTGCTCGCGAAAGAGAAAGGACGGCTGGCCTAGGTTCGATCGCGCACTTCTTCGCGGCTCTTCGCGTCGGCGATGATGATGTTGATCACCAGCCAAAAGCCGCCTCCCGCGGCCGCGATGAAGCAGAGAATGGCTAAGCCGGGATAACCGAAAAGTTCGAAGCGCGAAGGCACCCGCATCATTAGTGATGCACCGACAATCAATGCCGCGAGCACGACACCCGAGGTGATGCGGTTCGCGATTTTCTGCATGCCGTCGAGCATTGTTTTCGCATCGGTCAACTTCACGTTGACTTCAACTTCGCCGTCGGTGACCGCATCGAAAACGCGATTGAGCCGGGTGGGCAAGTGAGTGACGAAATCTTTCATCTCCAACGCTGTGCTGAAGATATTTCCCTGCGTCATGTTCTTGCGCATGCGCCGCCCCATCAAATCGCCAACATTGCGGCGCACCGAGGCGTTAGGGTCGAAAGTTGGGTCCAGAATTCTGCCGATCTCGTCGAGCTGCATCAGCGTTTTACCGAGCAAGGTGAGCTCGCTCGGGACGAGCACGCCGTTGTCTCGCGCGTGGCGGCTGATCTGGAGCAGGGTTTGTCCGATCTCGATTTGACTGAGGCCTTGATCCAGATGCGCGGCGACAAGTTGTCCGACGCGGTGCCGGAACTCACCGGGATCAAACCCTTCTGCTTTGTCGCTGATGCGTATCACCAAGTCCGCAGCTTCTTCGCTGCGTCCATCCGTTAGTGCGAGGAGCAGTTTCAATAAACTCTCCTGCATGCCCATCGAGGTGTGGCCAACCATGCCGAGATCGAGAAGCGCGATCTTCCCGTCCTCCGTGATGAAGACGTTTCCCGGATGCGGATCGGCGTGAAAAATCCCGTCGAGCAAAACCTGTTTCAGGTATCCCTTGAACATCTCCTCGGCGAGCGGTCCGCCTTTGAGGTCGAGATGGCCGAGGGGCCCGATTGCTGTGATTTTGCGCCCACGGATCCTTTCCATCGTGAGCACGCGGCTCGTGGTGTAGTCGAGAATGGGCTCCGGCACTTTCAGAAGGGGATAATCAGCAAGATTCTTTCCCACCGTCACGAGGTTCTGTGCTTCGCGTTCGTAGTTCAGCTCCTGCTGAATCGCGTTTTTGAATTCTTCGAGCACTTGGGTGAACTGATAGCGGCGTCCGACCTCCGTGTGATTGTCCAGCATAGCCGCGATGTCCGCCAGCACTTCGAAATCTTCCGCGATTTGTTGGCGTATTTCGGGACGCTGTACTTTGACCACCACCTCGCGTCCGTCGCGCAATGCCGCTGTGTGCACTTGGCCGAGGGATGCTGCAGCGAGTGGCTCGATATCGAAACGAGAGAAACCTTTCGAGATTCGCACTCCCAATTCGGCCACGACAATTTTCTCAACCTCCTCGTAAGGGAACGGCTTCACTCGATCTTGCAGGCGCTCGAGGGCTTTCGTGTAAGGCGCCGGGATCAAGTCCGGGCGGCCTGCGAGGACCTGACCGAGTTTCACATATGTCGGTCCCATCGCTTCGAGTTCGTCGACAAGTTGCTCCGGCGTGACGTCGCCGGGGGATTTTTTATATTCTTCGACCTGAAATCCGTTGTCGTTGCCCATCCGCTGGACGAGGTCGGAACGACCATATTTCCAGAGGAGCGACGCGATCTGCTGATAACGTTTGAGATGGCTGGATGAGAGCTTCATAAAAAGGAAGCGACCGTAGTCGTATTCCAGGGACAGCGGCGCGCGGGAAGAGATTCGGGAATGCGCCCCGTTTGGGCCCTCGGGAAACGACCGATGCGCTGTTTGGAACTCTCGGGGCGATCTCCTTTCTCCAACCCAACTTCCATGTTCAACGCAGCCAAAGATCTTTTTACCAGCAAAGCCGCCCGGACTTACGCGAATAATTTCATCGCTCGATATGGCCGGATCGAGGACCTGAACGTCGATTCGCGTAATCGTAAGCTTCACGTCGTCGCCGTACTCGATGGCGAAGTGGACGCGGTGACGCTAGATGTGGATTCGTACGAAATTCACAGCGAAGGAGCTAAGCGCTTCGTGGAAATCACGTCGTGCCGATGTTCACGCCGTTGGGTGCAAACCTTGTTGAACGATAAAGTGGTTGGCCGCCGTTTCGAGCTACCGCCATGGGCGGCGGCCGCGTTGTAGGGTTCATCGAGAAGAACTGCTTCCGAGCGCAGATCCGGTTTCGAGAGTGAATATTAGCCGGGTTTCACGAACGCGAAGCTGGTATTCCCGTAGCTGCGCGTCTTGACGCGCGGATGCGCCGTCGCCGTTGGAGGACTCGCAAATTTAAGTTTTGAGCGTGAAGTCCGCGCGAAGGCGCGCAGCTACAGGGATGCGAGAGGAAGATTCCAGAGCTGCGCTATGAGCTACTCACGGACACCTGTTTGCCATGCCTGCGCCGCTCGCGGTCGTGTTACACCTCTCGAACGATTGAATATTTCCGCGTGGGCGGCCTTACTCGCCGCCTTGCGTTTTTCAGGGGCGAACCGTTGCGTCGTGTCGCCCTATGAAAATTTCCCCCTCGATGAATCGGCGCGACTTTCTCGGTCTGTCTGCCGCCGCGGCAGGAACCTTGTTTTTGAAAAATGCTGTCCGCGGACAGTCTTCTTCAAGCTCCACCGGAGCGCCGGCAGTCGCTCCGGATACTCCTACGCGCCCACAGCCGAAAGTGCCGCGCCGCCGCGGTTTTAATTTAACCGAACTCGCTGGCGGCCGGCGCGGCCCGCATGCGTATCGCGAGTCCGATTTCCAATGGATGGCGGAATGGGGCTTCGATTTTGCGCGTCTGCCGTGCTCGTACTGGCTGTGGTCGGATAAAAACGACTGGATGAAGATCGACGACGATCAGCTCAAGCCGATCGATCAAGCAATCGAGTGGGGTAAGCAGTACAACATTCACATCAATCTGAATTTTCACCGCATCCCCGGCTATTGCGTGAACGGACGTGAGCTCGAACCGCATCAACTTTTTGGAGGCAGCGCAGACGACATGAAGCTCGCGCTCGATGCCGGCGTGCATCACTGGCGGCACTTCGCAAAGCGCTACAAATCCATTTCCTCGGATCGTCTCAGCTTCGATCTTTTCAATGAACCGCCCTTCATGCCCGACCAGTCGCGCTACGTGGAAATTGGCAAAGCGCTGATTGCGGGTATTCGCGAAGAAAGCCCCGATCGCCTGATCGTCGCCGATGGCGCCGACCTCGGTCAGACGCCCGTGCTCGGCCTTATCGATGAAGGCATCATTCAAAGCACGCGTGGCTACCTTCCGAAAATGGTCAGCCATTACACCGCAAAGTGGGTGCCGCACGGCGAGTTCGAATCATTTGAGGTCCCGACTTGGCCGATGACGGATATGCACGGCGTCGTTTGGAATCGGGAGAAATTGCGTCACGAGTTGATCGATAAATGGAAGCCGTTGACGAACATTGGTGCGCCGGTGCATGTCGGCGAATGGGGCTGTTTTAACGCCACTCCGCACGATGCGATGCTCGGATGGATGACAGATCTGCTCGCGCTCTGGAAAGAAGCGAACTGGGGCTGGTCGATGTGGAATCTACGCGGCGCTTTTGGCATCGTCGACAGCGAGCGCGCCGGGGTAAAGTACGAGAGTTTCCACGGCCACCAGCTCGATCGCCAATTGCTCGAGCTGCTGCGCGCAAACTGAGTGTATCATTCCTGCAAATACGTGCGGCCGCGGTAACGCGCGGCCAATCCTGCAAAGGCGGTCGCGGCGAGCGCCATCAGCCCTGCGAACGTCCAGAAAAACGTCGCTTGCGAAAGCGCTTGTAGCGGCGCGAGGAAGGCAACCATCGCGTCGCCCGCCGTGACGCAGAGAAGCCAGAAGCCCATGATGGTCGACTTCATCGCGCGCGGCGCTTGGGTGTACGCGAATTCGAGGCCCGTGATCGAGACCAGCACCTCCGCCGTCGTGATGATGAAATAGGGGATGAGCTGCCACAGCACGCTGACTTGGCCCGGGCCTTCGGCATCGATGCGCATTTGAATGAGCGCAACGGCGACGAAGGAAAAACCGGCGACGAACATGCCGATCGTCATGCGGCGAAGCGGCGAGAGTGGACGGCCGCGCCGCTCAAGTGGCATGTAGACACCGAAGTTCAGCAACGGGATGATCAACATCACAAAGAGCGGATTTACCGCGGAGATTTGCGCGGGCAACAGGACGATCGCGCTATCTCCACCGTGTGAAAATTGGACCGCAGCGACGGCTAATCCCCAGGCGAGCAATAGACCCACGCCGACGAAAAACGTTTTCTTAGAAATCGGGCGATTGGAGATCCAAAGAAAAAGCGCGACGCCGCCCGCCAGCACCGCCGCCAACGCGCCCGGCACGAGCCAGTCGTACCAAAAATAGGTCGGAACCGTGAGCGTCAGTGCCATGGCGCGCGCTTGTTGCACCCACGTTGAAGAGTACTGCTCGAAGAGTGCCCAGAAAACACTGACCATCGAAAAAACCACGATGATACGCAGCACAGCGGGCGGTCCGTCGGCGACGATTTCACCAAATGCTTTGCGCGCCGGTGACCAGAAATCTTCGCCTGCCACACGCGTGCGCCGATGGTGAAAGCAATAAAGCAGCACCGCGACGAAACCGGTATCTTGGTCGATTTGTTGGCGTTGGTGCGCCACCCAAGCGCCCGCCCCGAAACAGGCAAAGGCGCCGAGGACGACCCAGCCATACTGGCCGATGACCCCAGCGAGTGCGGCGCTGAACGCGCTGCTACCGTGGTGCATCAGAGAATCGATCAACGGTTCCGAAACCTGCATCGTGACATAAAGCCCCACCAACAGCGGCATCGTCATCAGGGACGAGGCCAGAAAATCAAGCAGCCCCAGTTTGCCACCGGGTTGAGGGGGCACGCGGATGAAACGATTACGGCCGCACCAAAAGACAATGGCCGCTGCGGCCATCAAAATCCCGGGCACGCCGAAAGCGACTTCCGGGCTCACATGCGCGTAGAGCCAAGGCGTGAGCAAGCTCGCAAAGAAGGAGCCGAAGTTAACGGTGAAATAAAAGATCTGAAAAATCCGGGGGACGAGGTGAGCGTTGCGCGGACCAAATTGGTCTCCCACGTTGGCGGAGACGCACGGCTTGATCCCGCCAGACCCCAGCGCGATCAAGAAAAGACCGGCGAACATCGCGGCTTTGGCCGGTTCGATTTGACCCAGTGCGCCTGCGCGGCCGGCGACGGCAAGCGCACCGTGCCCGAGAACATAGAGCAGCGATACCCAGAAAATGACGCGGTATTTTCCGAGGACGCGATCGGCCAGGATGGCTCCGATGAGGGGAAATAAGTACGCGCTCGCGTAAAAGAGATGAGCCACCTGAGTCGCGTGAACCTTGGCCGTTTCCGAGATTTGATTTTCCGTGACGAAGTTAGAAAACAGCCCAACGAGGTAGACGTATAAAATCTGCCTCATGCCGTAGAAACTGAAGCGCTCCGCCGCTTCGTTTCCGACGATGTAGGGAATCCCGGACGGAAATCGATCGTCGCGCAAATTCGGATCGATCGGCTTGGATGCGGCCAGGGGAGAGTCGCTCATTGGGTTTTCACTCTAGGGTGATCGCGGCCGACCGCCAGTCTGCAGACACAAAAAAGCCCCCGCTAAAAGCGAGGGCGCTCAGATCGCAGATTTCGTTTATCGGCCGAGCATCTTGGCCACGATAAAGATAATCACCGCGCCGACAAAACCACCTCCGAAAAGGAGATAGAGCAGGGAATAACCAACGGCGGCGGTGGGGAGAAGCAAAGCAAGCGTAATCATGATGGGATGGAGTTGAGTTGAAGTGCGTTTCTGCCGCGTTGGAACGCTACCTGGGCCGGGCGTTCCGGCGGCCGCCTCGGGCTTGGCCATGCGAGATTTGCTTACGGCAGCCCGGATAAATCCCGATGGAGCAGGGAAACAGCGTATCAGCAAGAGCACTACAAAACGCCCGGGAACCGTGGATTCTCTGCGCGGAATTGTAACGGTCTGCCGCTGGCGTTCCCGGGCAGGATGAGCACCTTGGCCCCGTTCAATGGAAATCAAACCTGCGTCTGCGCCACACCCGCTCGCTTCCTCGAAAAAAGTTCAAAATTTTCCTTCTAATTTTATTACCGCGGGTGCTCTTTTAACGTCGTCAGACACGTTGCTGGAAAAATTAAGAAGTATAGGTTTGGTCCGTCGTATTATTGTCGGTTGCCGAAGCTTACCCCTTCTCGTTTTCGGCCGCCCGCCCCTGACTTTTCTCTGTAGTGCTTTCGGCATTACACGGCCTTTACGACCCGCTTTTGGAAAGCCCGGGTTTTTACCTCATTTTTTTCCAATTTAACGCACTTAAGTCTCATTATTTTAGGCCTTCGTACCGATGAAGGGACTGTCTCTTTTCTAATGGCGTATTTCGGTTCATTTTTGTCTCGTTGTTTGAGTTCCGCCGCTGCGAAAAAAACCGCCTTGATACTGGGTGGATTGGCCTTCGCTAGCTTTCCTGCCCGGATGCATGCTGATGCGCAGATCCAGCCGAAGCCCGCCACCAGCGGCACGCTGATCGACGACCGCGATGATCAGATGCTCGACGATATCGAGCTCCACGCCCTCCAATTTTTCATTGAGCATTCCGATGCCAACACGGGACTTACCCGCGATCGCGCGCCCGCCGACGGCACGCCCAGCCGGGCGCCCGCGAGCATTGCCGCGACGGGCTTCGCCTTAACCGCTTGGGCGATCGGTGATTCGCGCGGCTGGATTTCGCACGACGACGCAGTGAAACGCTCGCTCACCGTCCTCCGCTTTATCCGCGATCACGTGGATCAGGAACACGGTTGGATTTATCATTTTGTTGACGCTCGCAGCGGTAAACGCGCTTGGAAGAGCGAGGCGTCGACTATCGATACCGCTCTCTTTCTCAACGGCGCTTTGCTCGCCCGCGAATACCTGAATTCGCCCGAAGTCACGCAAGTCGTGAATACGATTTACGCTCGCATCGATTGGCAGTGGGCACTCGATGGCGGTACGACGCTCAGTCACGGATACACGCCCGAAGGCGGCTTCTTGAAGAGCCGTTGGGACAGTTATAGTGAAATGCTGAGTCTGTATCTCCTTGGCATTGGCGCGCCTTCGAAGCCATTGCCTTCGAGCACCTGGACCGCTTGGCGCCGTGGCCCGGTGGTGACATACCATAATCTGACTTTTATCAACTGCCCGCCGCTCTTCACCCACCAGTACCCACAGGCCTGGTTCGATTTTCGCGGTCGCAGCGACGGCCTCACGGACTATTGGCAGAACTCGGTTAACGCGACCCTCGCTCAGCGCGAGTGGTGTGCGGAGTTGAGCACCACGTTTGCTCGCTGGTCTCACAATCTTTGGGGCGTCACTGCTTCGGACAGCGCTAAGGGCTATGTCGATTGGGGTGGCCCCCAGGGCGGCTCCGATCGGTTGGATGGCACGGTTGTCCCTTGTGCGCCCGGCGGCTCCTTGCCCTTTGCTCCGCATGAATGTCTGCAGGCTCTACACACCATGCGTGATATCGGCGGCCAGTCGGTATGGGGACGTTACGGCTTCGCCGACGCGTTCAATCCGCAGACCGGTTGGGTTTCGCCCGACGTGATCGCGATCGATGTGGGGATCACGATGTTGATGTCGGAAAATCTCCGCACCGGTTTCGTTTGGCGTTATTTCATGAAGTCACAGGAGGCCAAGCATGGCCTCGAACTCGCGGGCTTCAAAGATCACCCTTGGCCCGCCAACGCGGCGAACCAGATCTTGGTCGCTGGGCGTTAAGCGACCTTTGCTGAGCGCAGAAGTTTGCCCAAACGAGCGATGCCTTCGGCAATGCGCTCTTCGGATGCATTGCTGAAATTGAGACGAAGCGTATTGGTTGGCACGACATTGCCGACCCAGAATGGAGCGCCCGGTACGAACGCCACCTTGTGCTCTGCGGCAGCTCTCAGGATTTCCGTTGTGTCGACATTGCGGTCGAGCGTAGCCCAGAGAAAAAGTCCGCCGGCGGGGCGAGTCCATTGCGCGTGCGGCACATGCTGAGCGAGAGCGTGTAGCATCACGTCGCGGCGAAGACGATAAACATGCCGAAGTTTTGCCACATGTTCCGCGAGCCAGCCCGGGGGGCGGACCGTTGCCTCGACCACCCGCTGCGTGAAAGTGGAGGTGTGCAGATCCGCGGCCTGTTTGGCTAAGGCGAGTGCTTGAAAAAGAGATTTTTCGCGCGTGATCAGCCACGCGACGCGGAGGCCCGGCGTGAGAATTTTTGAAACCGTGCCGAGATATACCCAAGCTAAGTCTGCTTGTATTGCGCCGAGCGCAGGCAGGGCGTCGCCTTCGAAACGGAGCTGACCATAGGGATCGTCTTCGACGACGAGGAGTTGATGGCGTGCCGCGATGGCGGCAATCTCCCGGCGCCGCGCGGAGGACATGCTGGTGCCGGTGGGATTCTGGTAGTTGGGAATCAAATACAGAAATTTCGGACGCGGCGTCGCGCGAGTGAGCGCGTGCTCGAGCGCGTCCGGACGGACGCCTTCTGCATCGGCGGGCAAGCCGACGGTGTTGGCCTGATATCCTTGGAACGCCTGCAGTGCGCCGAGGTAGCCGGGCGATTCGACCAAAACAACGTCACCGGGATCGAGCAGCACTTTGGCAAGCAGATCGAGCGCTTGCTGCGAGCCTTGCGTGATCAACACATCGTTGGCTTCGGCGCGAAGTGAAACCGTTTCGGCCACGTAGGTGGCCGCCCAAGATCGAAGCGGCCCGTGTCCCTCGGTCAGGCCGTATTGAAGCGCGCCGGCGGCGTCCTCGTTCATGACCTGTTGGGCCGCGCGCGCGATTTCGGCGACGGGAAAAAATTCCGGCGCGGGCAGCCCACCGGCGAAGGAGATGACTTCGGGCGATTGGGTGACCTTGAGAATTTCTCGAATCGCGCTGGGCTTCATCCCGCGCATGCGTTCCGCGAAGATCATGGCCGGTCTAAAGTGAAAAACGTTTGGTCGCGCTGCGGTTCGTTCACGAGATCAGGGCGCCAGTTTTGCACGAGAAAATCGTGCTCGGCCGGCATCGGTTCATGGCGCAGCGGAAGCGCCGGCGCGCGGAATTCTTGGCGAGGAAGCGGTCGCGGTTGCGCGAACGTTTGGTTTTGGCGGAGGTTCATTGGATTCATGGGAGGATTTTTTCCGCCCGATCCGCGACGACCGCGAGTGGCCCAAAAAAAAGCCCCTCCCGGTCGGCACCGGAAGGGGCGAAAGCGTAAAGCGTCAGGCCCCTCGCGGTGCGATGGTAACGGATACGACGACTGCGACTGCGGAGTAAATTCCGTAGTTAAACGCGTTGAGAGTCGTACCAGCGAGTTGCATGAACAGGATGGAAGAGGACAAACTTCCCAGGAGGTGTCAAGTTTCTAGGATATTGCGCGTGACTTTGCGAGCGACGCCCGATAGCGGTCCCGGGATAAATGACAGCCGCTCGCCGCGCACTTCTGCGCCGATCGGGTGTCGTTTCGTCATCATGGTTAAACACATTGTCTTCGATTTCGACGGGACACTCGCCGATTCCGAGGAGGTCTGTTTTCAACTGTTGAACGAAATCGGTGCGCGGCATCGTTATCGTCAGATCGACCGGGATGAACTGCGTCAGATCAAGCGACTCGCTTATCCTGAGCGGCTGCGCGAGCTCGGTGTGCCGATCACCCATGTGCCTTTTCTCGCGATCGAGGCCCGCCGTGAATACCGCGCCAAAGTGTCTTCGCTTCGGCCTTTTCCCGGAGTCCGGGAAGCCCTGCTGCATTTGAAGGCGGAAGGTTTCGTGTTGCATGTGCTCTCTTCAAACGCCGTGCCGAGCATCCGCGATTTTTTGGTCACTCACGGGATGGATGTTTTTAAGACCATCAACTGCGAACGGAATTTCTTCGGAAAACATATCGGCCTAAAACGCTTTCTGCGAACGCATGGCCTCAGCCAAAAAGATGTGATCTACCTCGCGGACGAAGTGCGCGACGTGGAAGCCTGCCGCAAAATCGGTTTGCCGATCATCTCCGTCGCCTGGGGCTTCGATCCGGCTGAGTCATTGCGACGGGCCAATCCCGACTACACGGCCGACACGCCGATCGATGCGGTGCACATGCTCGAGGGAGTGGCCCCGGCGGGCGTGGGCGCATCTCTGGCTTTAACCTGAGGTCTGCTCCGCGATTTGCGGAAGAGGGGTGGACGCGCACGCTAAGACATGGCGCGTGTTTTTATTTTATCTCCAGCTCGCTCCGATGGCGTGCGGGCGAGCTACCTGTTCAATCCGAACACGACCACGGTCCTCGGGCGCGAACTCCAAGCGGGCGTGCGCCAGCCAATCGGAAAAGTTTTTAGTTTTCTGAGCGGGCTTTATTTTCGCGGTAAGCTCGCTTACGCGGAAACGTTTTCTCGACCGGCGAGCGAAGGGGTGGGGGCGTGGGTCATCACGTCGAACCAAGGGTTGCTTCCCCTCCAGGCGGAAATCGACCTCGAAGATCTGCGGGGGTTTTCCAAAACCCCTATCGCCTGCGGTGAGTCACGATACGAAACCCCGCTGCGCCGAGATCTGAGAAACCTGGTTGCGAAAGAAAATGCCGAGACGCAGTACGTGCTTTTAGGCAGCGTGAGCACGGACAAATACGCTGCGGCTTTGCTCGAGGCGTTCGGTGAAAAATTATTTTTTCCAACAGATTTCATTGGGCGAGGCGACATGAGCCGAGGCGGCCTCATGCTGCGCCATGCGCGAATGAAAACCGAACTCGCTTACGCTCAGCTAGCGGGCGCAGTTCGGAACGGCAAGCGACCACCGAAATTAATACCAGTGGGTGGCGAAAATCGGCCGGCGGGAAATTTCCCTAAGCAATCGCGTAGGCTGCACAAGCAGCCGTAAGAGCGAGAGTTAAGCTGTAGTTGCAAAACCACTACAATAAGAGGGCTGTAGTGGTTTTGCTGATTCAGCGAGCAGATGGAAGCTCTCGCTTGTTTACTGTGGGGGTTTTTCTTATGTCTGGCCCTGCAAATCCGCCTGAGGATCGGAAGCTCTTAGCAACCGATTTTCATCCTGATTACTTTGAGCTACTGTCATACCCGACAGTATCACTATCACAGACGATAACATCACACCTACAAAATGAAAACGGTCAGCGCATTAGCAGCTTTGATCGGACTAAGCATCACCGGTGGCACCGCGTTCGCGCAGCTTGCCACACTTCCGGCTGATTCTTCGACCGATGGAGTGACTCTCCAAAATGAAGGAGTCAATGCAGGTAGCACCCACTGGGATTCAGCTACTGGCATTAAGGCGTACAACGTGGCTTCGGACGGATACGTTCCCGTCCCTGGCACTCCCGACTCTATTCTCGGCCTTTACTGGGGTGCGTCGCTTCCGAGCGGCCTCACCGCGGCTTTGAATACCGTCAACACCGACGGCGGCACAATCCGTGGCATCTACACGGGTGAATCCGCTGGCTGGCTGAATGACTTCGGCTATACCTACGACAAGAGCCCGGTCACCGACCCGGCAAACTCGTTCACGGTTGCCAAAGGAATTCAGACCGTTGGCTCCCCCAACATCTCGTTCGGCCAATATGTCGACGTGAATCTTCTCCCAGGCGAAGCCAGCACCTTTGACTTCTGGCTGAATGCTTCGGGTCGCTTCTCCAATGGCGACACGGTTCTCTCCGCCGCTGGTGTTTATACCGCATTCGACGCGACCAACAGCGATCCTTACCTGCAACAGGGTAACGTGCGTTGGACGCAGTCGCCGATCGAGCTGAACACCTGGGTCGCTGCCGATAACAAGTACGAAGACGTTTCGACTTATCTCGTTTCGTTCGAAGACTGGCGCTTGAACGCGCAGGATGACGCTGACTTCAGCGACTTCATTCTCGCGGTTCAGTTGTACGACGCGAATGGCACGCCGTTGGGTGGCAATCCGGTTCCGGAAGCCTCCACCTACGGTCTGTTCGGCGCCGCTGGCCTGCTTGGCCTCGCCGCTCTTCGTCGCCGCAAGGCCGCTCAAGCAAAAGCTTAAGCGACTTTTTCATACGCTGACTTGTGTTTTCCTGAGCCCCGCCGAAAGGCGGGGCTCTTTTTTTCGGAAAAATTAAATCGCTCGGCCACGAGTTGAGTCTGGCTCACTCCCGCGCTTATTACTCCAATGGACACAGCCACCAAACACGTGAAGGTCGATCCGGTTTGCGGTATGGACGTTCCGGATACGTCCGTTTTTCGCACCACGCGAAATGGCGAAACGTATTTTTTCTGCAGCGAGCATTGTCGGCAAACGTTCGTGAGCCATCCCTCCGAATATCTGATTCCCGGGCTCCACGCCCGCGAACGCAAGATGCCTCCGGAATCGGACTCCGCCTCTTCTGCTCCGGCAGCGCCAACTGCGCCGACGCATCCGATGAAGCAACGATTCGATCTCGAAGCTTACATTCCACTTTTTGTTTTGGTCGACGTCTGCCTAATCGCGTCAGCCGCGCAAGAGTCGATCAACCCTCATGGCTGGCAGGGGATGGATTGGATGAATCTGTTCATGGGGTGGTTCATGGCCTTTTTTGCCACCCTCAAGCTTTTCGATCTGCCCGCTTTCGCCGATGGATTCCAACGCTACGATCTCCTCGCGCGGCGCTCTCGAGCATACGCGTTGGTTTATCCGCTGATCGAATTCGCGTTGGCGATCGGCTACCTCGCGCACTTTCAGTTGCGCTGGGTTTCGCTGGCAACGGTCGTGATCATGCTTTTCGGATCGCTCGGTGTAGTGAGAACGCTGATACGCGGCGAAAAGATGAACTGCGCCTGCATGGGCAACATTTTGAACGTGCCGCTTTCAACCGTCGCTTTGCTCGAAGATCTCGCCATGGCGGCGATGGGCTTGGTGATGTTTGTCTCGCTTCGCTAAAGCGTGGAACCGCGTTAAGGCACTTCTTGGACTTCGATCAGGGCAATGCCTTGTCCGCCGTTCTTCCCTGACACGATGGCGGTGTAACCGCCCGGCGCGAGGGTCGTGACGATCGCGGCGTCCTTGCTACCCAGGGTGTAAGAGACGGCGCCCGCAGCAGTGAAGGCCTGCTGAATGAGGGCGGCATTGGTCGGATCACTGCTCCAATCATCGTTCGACGCGATCTGCGTTGATCCCTGGTAGAGTTGAATAACCGGATCAGCCAAGGCTTCGGATTGAT
>Ga0207702_10001987_pt1 | contig 19847 bp, 11 predicted proteins | sample KBSCornC62_FD_184302 | JGI IMG/M metagenome (GOLD analysis project Ga0207702, IMG submission 184302) | Corn rhizosphere microbial communities from Kellogg Biological Station, Michigan, USA - KBS Corn C6-2 (SPAdes) (version 2) | ecosystem: Host-associated > Plants > Roots > Rhizosphere > Soil ...
CCGTTGGTGCTCTGGCCGCCGCGATTTTCCATCAGCAGATACCGCGTGTTGTCCGGGCTGATCAAGGTGAACACCAGGTCCGAAATGCGCGGATGATCCACCCGCAGGCCGATGTTGATGCCCTGGATCAAATCTTTGTTCGTCACGATGGTGTAGTCATAATTCACCGCGTCATCCTTCAACGGGACCGGACCGGTGCCCTCGTAATTCACCGTGCTGATCGCCGCGGCGTCGAAGGCGAGAAACGCGCCGATCAAAACATCATGGGAAATCACGTCGGGATTGAACAAGCCAACCCAATACGTATCCGGCTTCAATGGTGGACCGTAGGAAATGGAATTGCCCGGCGGCACGCCGTTGGTCAGCTCCACCCGCGCCAGATAGTTCGAAAAATCCGGCTCGTTCGTTTCGTTGAGATACATCTGGAGGGGCGGAATGGACGTCGGCGGCAGATTCGTCGCCACGACCAGCAGGTTGGTGTAGCCCACGGGCACCTTCACATACCCATACCACCAGGAGCCCGCCGGAACGGTGACCGTGACCAAACCATGCGTCAGATCCTTGTGCGGCTGGATGTTCAGCGTCAGGCCGTTGACGGTGCCGCTGGCCGTGGCCGAGTCATCCACCTCGGTCAGCAACCACGGGCCGATCGCCTCGGACTTGCGGAAATCCTTCAACGACCCCGGCCCGTCCGTTCCCATCGTGCCCGGCAGTCCATCGTCATTGTAAACCGCCGTGTAATTCGTCACCGGTCCCCCTACCCCGCTATGGTTGTTCAGCACCGCGAAATCGGTGCCATGCGTCAGGGCGCCGACCAGGTCGCCAAAATTTTCGTGCGAGATGGTGTTGGTTACCGTCACGCCGCCGACCTCCATCGGATACAGGGCCAGGGCGAAGACATACGCCACCCCGGCGTGCCGGTTGTTCCCATCGGGAATGGCCGCCGGCAACAGCAGTCCGTTCACCGTCTGGCTGCCGTCTGGATTCAAGCTGCTGAACGGATTCTCGCTGAAGATCGGCAGGAATCCGTATTCGCCAGCCATCTGGTCCTGGCATTGCACGCCGATGACATAGACCTGGCCCAAGTGCGAGTTGTTATAGGCGATGAACTTCGTGCCACCGCGCGCCAGCGACGCCTGATCGCCATTCGCCGTGTAGAGACAGTTGGAAATCACCGTCTGGTCGAGGTTCGTCAACTGGAGCGCGTTCGCATCCGGCTCGCTCGCCACGAGGAGGTTCAAGTCCGCCTCGGGTCGCGTGGAGTTGTCAGTGGAATCTTCAAAGACGCCCATGCGCGGCGTGGCCTTGGTCGCCGGCAGGAAGATGATGAACGCCGCGTTGGTGAAGCTCGTCGTGTTGGTGACGATGTAGAAATGCCACTGGTTCGTCTGCCCGATGTAGAAACTGCCGTTCGTGCCGATGCCGTAATTCGTGCCCAGCGGAATTGCGTTGGTGCTCAACCACGGCGCGTTCGCCCCGGCGATCTGGTTGAAATAAATCCCGTTCGTGTAGCTCTGCACCAGCGTCACCACCGGGACCGTGCTCGGCACGGGGGCCGGCGTCGTGGGCGCGGCGGCAACCTGGATGCCGGCCGGGTTCAAGGCGTCGCCGCAGGAAATCACCAGCGCGTAATCCTGCACGATGTTCGTCTGCTCGGCGGTGACGGCATTGACCGTCACGTTGCGGCCGATGACCGTGACCGAGTAATTCGTGCCGAGCGGCTCGGGCAACCAGATGTTTTCCACGTTGTTGATGGCGTCCGGCACCGAGTTGGAATCCGCCTGCACCGTGATCGGCGTCGAGGCGCCGATGAAATTATTGCCGTAGTAAACCGCGCCCGAATCTTTGTTCGTCACCACGAGATCCAGGTTGTTGACGAGTTTGATGCCGGCGGCGGGGTTGCCGGGCGGATCCGTCCACGCCAGGGTCAGGCGCAGCTTTTGGTTCCGCGCCTGCTGGGTCGGGACCGTGACGGTGAACGTCCGGCTGTCGCCCGTGGCCAGCACGTTGGTCGGGCTTTGGTCGAGGAAGAACATGCTGTTGGTGGCGCCCGGCACTGTGTTGGTCATGGTGGCCGGGATGGAATTCGGCACGTTCACCAGGCCCCAGCCTTCGTAATTGATGTCGTTGGTGACGGCGAAATTATTGTAGCCCGGCGTCAGGCGCGCGCCGTTAATGAGCATCGCCTTGAGCAGCGCGGGGCTGGGCGTGGTTTGCAACCTGTTGGTGAAGAAATCCTGCATCAACGCCAGCGCGCCGGACACTCCCGGCGCCGCCATGCTGGTGCCGGAATCGTAATAATAATACGGCGCGAGCGTCTCGTTCAGATTGCTCAGCACCGTCAGCGTGTTGCCGGCGTCATTCGTCGTGACGATCTGGATGAGCAGGTCAAAGTTGATCGCGACATTTGTCGGGTCGCCCACGGCCACGGAGAAACCGTTGTTCAGCAAGGGATCAATGGTGGTGAACGCACCGCCGCCGGGTGGGATGGACAGCACATTGTTGCTCGTCGCAAAGTCATTGTTCGTCGCGCTCGGCACGCCGAACTGGGAGAAATAAATCGGGAAATTCGTCGGGAACGGGTCGGGCGAATTGCGGTTGGGCTGCACCTTGATGATCACGCCCACGGCGTTGTTGGGCACGGAGGCCCCGCCGAAAACCGGCTGGTCGGGCGTCACGATCACGCCCGGCAGGGAAAATTCATCGTGGTAATTCGTCGGGTTGTAATACGCAGCCATGTCCCACATCGGCGCTCGCGGCCGCGTGGAAACCACAAACGTCCCCGGCGCCACCACGTCCGGCTTGAACCGGCCATAGGTGCCCTCCGTCTGCACGCCCACGTTGCCGCGCGAAGAATAAAACGCCACCTCGTCCGAAGAATCTGTCTGGTTCGCCCAGACCGCATTCGTCGTTCCGTCCAGCAGCACCACTTCGTTTGTGATGTTGCGAAATTGCTCCAGCGCGCCAACGGTGATGACGTTCTTGGCCGTGCCCGGTGACAGGATCGTGTCCGAGCTGCCGCCGGAACCATTGCCCTCGCCGCCGCCCTCATTGCCCGCCGCGAACACGAACAGCACCGGCTGCGGCCCGGTCGTGGCCGGCAGCGCATCGCGCACCGCCGCGTCGTAGCTCGCCGCCGAAAGGTCGTATTCAAACGCGCCACCATTGACCCAACTATTGTTCGAGATCAGCGCATTCGTCAGCGCCGGAATGGACTGCAGGAGATAATCGGAAACCGTCACGTTCGTGTCATTCGCGCCCAAGAAGCCGAAAGCATGCAACCTCGCCGCCGGGGCTTTGCCGCGCATATCCGCGTTCGTCACCGAGCCGCTCGGCGCATTGGTAAGCGTCAGGGATTCGCCGCCATTGCCCGCAATGATGCCCGCCACATGCGTGCCGTGGCCGTCCACGTCCACAATGCTCTCGACATACTCACCCGTCACGCGTGACGGCGGATTCGCGCCCGGCAAGCCCGCGAAGCCGGTTGTGCTGAAATCCGGGTGGCCGGCATCAATGCCGGAATCATTCACCTCCACCAACACATTCGAGCCGGACAAACCGAGCCAGTTCGCATTCGTGACGTAATAGTCGGTGGCGATGCCCATCGTCACGCGCGCCAGATCGTTCGCCAGTTGGCGATGCGTGGCCGGTTCCACCCGCTGCACGCCGGGCAACTGCGCCAGTGCCAGCCAATTTTCCAGCGGGGACGGCAGCACGCGCACGACCGGGCCGAACGGGGAACGATCCGTTCCCAAAATTTGACCGCCCATTTTCCGGATCTGCGCCACCGTGGAATCAGCCCCGTCGGCAAACAAACCGAGGGTCAGCACTTTTCCGGGCGGCAGCGGTTTCTGGTTCACCGCCAGATCCAGCAAGGTGGCCTGCACCTTGAAATACGGCTCGTAAGGGAGCACCGCCTGCACCAGCGGATTGCCCGCCAGCACACCCGCGCCCGCGCCGGACAGCTGGACGAGATAGGCGTTGTTCGGGATGTAGGAAACGATCTGCCCGCCCGCCGCCGCGAGCGCCGCGCGGAAGGCCGCATCCACCGGCCCGCGCGCCTGCACGATGAACGCGCCGGGTTCGCCTGTGGCCCGCAGATGTTTCGGGATGTTCAGATCGAGTTTCGCGGTCGTGTCCACCAGCGCGTTTTCCAGCAGGATGGCGTGCGGCGCGAGCGTGAGCTGGCCAAGGGTCTTGGCGGTGTTGGCCAGGCGGAAGGATTCGCGGTTCGTGCTCGCGGCGGAACGCGTGACGACGGCGCTCGCAACGGCTTTGCTCGTGGCCGTGGCCGCCGACGCGGCGGACGCCACGGCAGCCGGCGCCGCGGGGGCGACGGCTTTTTTGGCCACCGGCGCGGAGCGCTCGGCGGACGGCCAGAAATACCACGCCGCCGCCAGCAACAGCAGGCCCAGCGAAATTAAAACTCTCAGACGCATTTTCATAACAAATTCAAATTTCAAATCACGACAACAACAGTCCACGACCGCCGCCGCTCATCCACTGGAGCGCTGGCATCCTGCCGGCGTGTTCCCAACGCCCCTGCCCTGCCGGCTGGAAGCCAGCGCTCCAGTTCGCTCCAGCGTTCCGCCGGTGCGGGCGACTTTCCCGTCGCCCGTTCCATCACCGGACTGGAAAGTCCGGCGAACCGGCAGGCTGGCAAGCCTGCCCCACCTGCCCGCACCATCTGCGCCACCAAACATCGCCCCAGAACCCAGAACCGAGACCCCAGACGCCAAACCTCAGTCCGGCGGCAGCACGTTATAGCTTTCCACCGTCACCTTGGGCGTCGGGGTGGTGGCGTCATCCACGCGGATGACCGCCCGCACGGCGCTTTCGGCCGTGACCTGGTAATTCGTGACCAGATTGAACAGGCTGCCGCTCAGCACCGTGCCGCCGGGCGCGGGCCGCAGCGTCTGGCCGTAGCAATAAATCACATACCGCGGCGAACTGTTGGCGCGCAACAGGCCGAGCGTCTGCTGCGGCAGCCATTCGTAAAGCTCGTCGCTGATGTCGTAATTCACGTGATCCAGGTCCGAGCGGTTCAAGAACGGTGATTGTTCCGTGAGCGCCGGGGTGCGCAGGATGTCGCCAAGATGCGTGAACGTGCCAGCCGGCGTTCGGGTCATGCTGTCCCGGGTTTTTTTGATGCTCGCGACAATCTGGCCGATGGGCGAACCGGCTCCCGCCAGCCCCGCCGGCTGGACGATAAAGTTGGTGACAACCGGCGACAGGTAGCTGGCCGGCAATTCCGTGATGTTCGTCAGGACCACCAAACCGCTCAAGACCGCGCTCCACGCAGCGAGATGCGTCTGGTTCACCGACAGCGTGCCGTGCACGGCGTTGTCATTCAGCCGGGCGGTGAACAGGTCAAACAAATCACTGTCATGCACCGGCGCGGAATTGGCCGCATCGTAGTAATCAAGAATGTTACCGCGTATGATCGCTTGCGTGTCACCGGTCCAATGAGCCCACGTGTTGGTGCCCACATTGGCCGGTGCGTTATTCCCGAACGCCACCACCGCTTGCAAGATGTTCGTGGCCTTCAACGAAATGGTCTGCCACGGCGTGCCGCGATGCACGCGGCCGAGCCAGCCGATGCCGGGATATTTGTTGCCGGGGAAATCCCAATGATCCGAGTTCCACACCAGCGAATCGCGGTAGCCGAAATTATATGGGTTTTTGTCCACGCCGTTGACCTGGCCCATCTGCTGGTCACGACCCCACGGCTGGTAGCGCTCGCCCACCGCGTTCATGTTCGGGTTGGGATAATCGCTGTTGGCCAGCACGTCCGCATGGTGAACCCCGGTCAGCTTCGTGATGGTGTTCAAATCGCTGGCGAGATGATGCACGAGCGGGTCATTGGCCTGCCACGAGACGTATTCCCAAGCCGTGCGCGTGGGCGTGTAGGGCGCTTGGATGACCAAGTTGGTATTGAGGTAGGTTTTCCCCTTGTAAACGGTGGCGTTGCCGTAAAAGAAACCTTTGAAAAACGAGGCTTCCAACGTCGGCGTATTCAAGGCGGCCGGCATGTTCGGCGGACGTCTCCAAAAAGCGGATACCATCTCCGGCCCAAATTTTGAAACATTGATCTGGTTCGCCACCCCCCTGGTCGGTGTGGCGGCATTATTATAACCATTCGTCACCCACATCGCCGTGCCCGCGATGATCTGGGTGTTGTCGGTCGGGTTGGAGGTTTTATCCTGGATTTCGTCGCTGATATTCCGCGCGCTGACCGGCCCGCCCAATTGCACGTAGTCAATGATATACGGGCCATCGAGGATGAACGCCTGCAACCGGTTCGTGGTCATCAGCCCGAACTGCGGGAACGCGGGCACCGCGCCGCCCACAAAGTTGGTGTCCCACGCCCCGTTGCCGACCGTCACAAAATTATTCGCAGCGGCCTGAAAGTCGGATTCCGGCAAAAACCCGAAATCCCAAAATCCCGAAACGAAGGATTGCGGCGACGGCACTTCATTCTGGGGCGCGGAACCAACCGCCCAGGCCGACCCCGGCCACGGCGTGCCTGCACCAAAGGTGAAGTTGGTGGCGAATTGGACGATCGCCGGATTGGCGTAAAAGCTCGACCAGGAATTCCCGGCATTGGTCAACACCATGCTGAGGATGTCCCGCACATACACGGACATGCCATTCGCTGAAACATAACTGTTGCTGTAGGAATTCCAGAAGGAAAAGCCCAGCCGGTTGGTGATGCTCATCACGAACAATTGGTTGGTGCCGGTCGCGCCGGGAAGCTGGCCATCCTTGCGGGTGACTTCCAATTTACGGGTCACCTGCACCGAGTTGCGCATGTAAAACTGGTTGAAGTTCGGAAAACCCTTCTTCGCTCCGATGATCCACGGCACGCCATAGACATTGTCGTTCAAGCTGATGCCGTTCGGCAAGGCAGTCACATCCAGCGGTGCAACCAATTGTGAGTCGTTGATGCCCGAGACGCCGGTAACTTCGCGAAAGCCGATGATGTAAACATCTCTAAACCCATTGACCACGACGGCGGAGAAAATCGGGCGGAACACGGAAGGATAATCCTTGCCCAGTGCCGCCGCCTTGTTTGTGGAAGCATCGTAGATGTTCGCCGCGAGCTGGAGCAGCCGGTTGACCGCCGGCGAATAGACAAAGCGCCCCTCGACATACACCGGGATGTTCGTCAACCCGAAGGCCGTGGTCGTGACCGAGCCAAACGTGTTCGTGTAGTCGGCGAAATTTTGCGCCCGCCATTGGGCGGTGTGATACCGCAGCAGCCGGTCGGCGGCGGCCGTGAAGAAATCCAGCGGCCGCCACGGCACCTGGTTGGTCTCCGCCCCGGGAACGATGCCGATGCTGGTCACGCTGCCGTTGCCGTTGTATTGCACGACGGCATTGGAATAGTTCACGTTCAGTTTGCCCTCATCCGCCGAGGAATCCGTGCCGAGCTGGTCCAGCATCCGGTAAAACGTGTAGCGGTCGTAGGTGGCATTGGAAGTGCCCGTGCTATACAGCCGGTTGACGAAGGCCGGCGAGCTGTGGCCGGCATCCGCCAAATCCGCCGGCAGGGAGTAAAAACGGTTGGGATTTTCCGCGCCGGACCAGGACGCGCCAAAGGGATCTTGCTGGGAAGACTCGATGATGTTCGTGGTGGTGAGCTGTAGCGCGCCATCGCTGTAAGCGTCAATGTTGTCGAAGCGGAAGACATTGTTGGCGTTGGGAAACAATTGACCTGCCGTGGCAAGATTGTTGAACAGGTAATTGTAGCGATAAGACAACAGGGCGCGGGCGTCGTCGAACGACCGGCCGAAATTAAAACCATTCGGCTCATTGAATGCGTAATAAATATTGTCCGGCAACGGCAACGGACTCCAGATGTTGGTATTCAGGTCCGCCAGAAATCCGGCGAGGTTCAGCTCCCACGAGCCGACGCCCTGATTGCGCATATAGCCGTCATTGCCGGCCGACGCCGGATTCACGGTTCGGGTGGCGGCCTGATTGTAGATATAATTCAAATCGAGCGAATTGCCGATGGGCTGGGCGAGGAAGGCGTAGCGCGCGACGAAATGATTGTTCGGGCCGTGCGGCTGGTCGGGCCGCTCCAGCACGCCGACCCATTCCGGGTCGCCGGTGTAAAATCCATAGGCGCCGTTGGTGAACCCGGCACTGTCGAATTCCGCGATGTAGCCGTTCGTCTCGAACCGTCCGTTGCGGTTCAGGTCGAGGTAAAACCGGAAATCGTTCAAGCCGGTATTGCGGTTATAGACATACACCGGGGCGCGCGGCAGGAACAGCAGGTTGGCGATGTTCTGCTCCAAATTGCCATTAACAACCGCGCCGCCGCCCGCGAGGTAGTCGTAATTGACGTTGGTGGGATTGGCGATGCCGGTAACGAACCCGTAGCTGTTCTGGTAATTCGTCGAGACGAGCAGATTGAAATTGAAGGCGCCGACGTTCGTGGAGGAGAAAATATTCGCGGCGATCTGGGCCTGGGCGGCGGCCAGCGCGGTCTCGGCCGCGAGCCGCGCGGTGGCGGTGTCCGTGGTGGTGCTCACGGCATTGCGCTCGCGCCGCGCCACGGCCAGGAACGCCACGGCCATGATCAGCGTCACCGAGAGCATGATCAGTGTGATGACCAGGGCCACGCCGCGTTGGGCGCGGCGGGAAACATTCAACATTGAACATTCAACATTGAACATCGAATGGGGAGTCTGCGCCGGGAGTTGGCCGTTGGGCGTTGAATGTTGAATGTTGAATGTTGTTTTCATCTTCATTGGTAGGCCGTGGGGTCAACATTCGGGATGGTCACGCGCTGGCGGAACAGGTGGACTTTGCCGGCCTGCTCGCGGAGATAATTGAGCTGGGCCGGGGAATTTTTCGGCAGGGATTCGGCGCGGGCCAGCGCGCGGTCCTCCAGCACGCCGATCTCGAGTTGCACGGCGGCGGGAACGGTGTTGCTGAACATGTAAAAGCCCACCTCGCCCCAGACCGGCGGGAAGAACGTGACATTTTTATTGGTGCTCCAGGCATTGCCGTTGAACTGATACGTGTTCGTCATCCAGTAGCCATTGGGATCGTAGGCCCGCACTGTGAGATGCACCACGCCATCCACCACGCGGCTCATGTTCGTCCACTGCCCGAAGTTCACGGCGGTGATAAAGGCGTTGAACAAGCCGTAAGGCGACGCTTGGATGTTGGTCTCCGCGTGGAACCGGTAGAGCGAATACAGCGCGTCCGTGTTGGTGCAATTCACGGCATAGCCGGTGCCGGTCCACTTGGTGTTCTCGCGGCCCAGCACGAAGAAATAATTCAATACATTCGTCCGCTGCGCCGTGCTGCCAGACAGGCTTTGCAGCAAAGGCGCATAGGCCAGCGCGGACGATTGGTTGTTATCCACGGCGAAAAAATTGACCGGCGGATAAATCGGGCCGTTGAAGTTGTTGCTCTCGCCGCCGGACGGCACCAGCGTGCGCAGGTCCGAGGCGAGCAAGTCCACCGCCGCGCGGCCGCCTTCGAGCACGTCCGTCTGCGTGACGGCAGAACGGAACGCCTTCTGCGTGCTGCTGAATACCGCCATCAACGCCAGCACGATCAGCGACAGCAGCGACACCACGATGAGCACTTCGACCAGAGAAAAACCGTGGCGCGTGGCGCGTGGCGAGTGATACGGAGGTTGCTTGGCTGAAACGTCCGCCCTCACCCTGACCCTCTCCCCCGGGAGAGGGGATGCCCCTAGTCGTTCACGGGTATTACAATGACAATGACCAACTCGATCCATCCCGCCGTCTGTGCTTTCAAGGCAGCGGGAAACGATTCCCCCTCTCCCCGAGGATGAGGGCGAGCGACGCCACAAATTAAAACGACGCCCGTTGCCCGGCGCAACCTGCCACTCGTCACCTGTCACTGTTATCTTGGTAATCATGGCGTGTTGGTCCGGAACGACTGCGATTGATAAAAATAAAGCGTCTGTCCGGAATTATTGGTCGTCGTCAACTGGCCGGCGATGGTGGCCCGGAAGGTTTGGCGGCCATTGCCGATTTTGCCGTTCGGCAGCACCGGCCAGAGAAAACTCAAGCGCAGTTCGCGCTGGTTGGCGGCCATTTGCCGGGCAAAGGGCGAGTTATTGAAGGAGTTCGTATCCACGGGCATCGGCGCGTTCACGCAGAACAAGCGATACGTCAGGGTATCCTCCCGCATGATCTGGTTGTCCTGCGGCGGCTTCTCGGCAGCGAGCCCGCTGATGGCGCGGACGTAGGCGACGACGTGATTGCTCGTGTAGTCTTTGCCAAAAATGGAATCCATCGCGCGACCGCCAAATCCATCGGTGTATTCCGGCGTGCTCAACAGGCCGATGATGCGATAGGCGTTGGTGATGTAGTAGCTGTTCGCAGAGCCGTTATACGAAGCCGCCGTATAGGTATAACCGGCGATCCAGGTGGGTATCGACACCACACCGTTTGAGTTGTATCCAGTGACGTAATTCGTGATGGCAAAGACGCTGTTTGTCAAATCGTCCGCGCCGCGCGCGGCGCTGCGGATGGCTTCCAGCAGCACGGTGGCGTCCTGGTTGATGATGGTTTCCTCGCGGTTGTCGCGCTGGGTGTTCATGCCCAACGGCAGCACGCCGATGATGGCCACGAGCGCAAAGCCGATGATGGCGAGACAGATCGCGATCTCGATCATCGTGAAGGCGGCCGTGACGGCGCGAGGGGCTATGGCGCGGGGAAATTTCATTGGACTTTTTGCTTCAGGAGCACGGCCCGGCCCGTGAGACGGTCAATGCGGATGACGGTGAACATGGAGTTGGTGCTGTTGCCGACGGGATTCTCCGTAAAATCGGCCGGCAGCGGCTGCAGGGCTTTTTGGGTGTCCGTCGCGTAAGTGACGGTGCCCTGTGCCAGCGGAATGTATTCATCGCGCGGCGCCAGGTTCAGCCCGTCCACCGTAAGCTGGCCGAGATAATTGAAGGCGATGTAAGGCAGAAACGGCACTTGCACGGAGCCGCTATAAATGAAATTGGTCTCGGTCGGAAACGGAAAGGAATTGGTGTAGTTGAAGGCGTAAATGGGATAGGCGGCACCGATGGAATAATCATTGATGGCGTAATAGCTGGGATAGGTCCAGCTGGCCGCGTTGAACTTGTTCGTGGCGATGAACGCCCCGTCGGGCAGCGACTTCCATTCACCGATATAGCGTGAGAACCCCTGCCCCGGCTGGTCGCCCACCGAACGCAATGAGACGAACGCGTAACCGGCGCATTGTTTATCGAGCAGATTTGTGCCGGCGGCCAGTTGCGCCGTTGGCAGATAGCCCCACCAGTTGGCCTCCTGCGGCACGAACACCATATAGACGGTGGTGTGCTGGCTGATGGCGAGCTGCCGGGCGCGCCCGATGTCATCCAGCATCTGCCGCGAGGCGCTGACCTGGACGTTGGATTTGCCCAGATTCTTGAGCGCCGGCACGGACAACGCGGCAATGATGCCGAGGATCGTGATGACGACCAGCAGTTCCAGCAGTGTGAAAGCGAACGAGTGACGCGCGGCAGGTGACGCGTGGCACGAATTGCTTGCGCACGCCACCACCGGCATCTTGTCACCTGTCACTTGTAACGTGTCACTCATGATCACTGCCAGCTCAGGACGTTGTCTTTGTTTTTCCCAGCGTTGGCTGGACCGGCCTCGACTTGTTTATCCGGCCCGGCGGACCAGACCATGACTTTGCCGTGGAACAGGAAATTATTCTGGTTGGCGGCGTAGTTTGGATTATGCAGTCCGTAATAGCCCGATGAACTGCTGCTGTTTGGCGGGTCTTGAGAAACGATTTTCTGCGAGTAGAACAGGTCGCTGGTGCCCTCCTCGTTATAGCTGCTGTTCATGGTGATGACGTAGGGATTGCCCCACGGATCACGATAAACCCCGTCCGGTCCAACGCCGGGCAATGTGACGTCGGCAGCCATGGTCGCGGAGAGATATTTGACCTGTTTGGGATTCTTGACGTGGTTGTAGTTCATGGTGTTCACGCTGTTGCCGAATGTCTGCAAGTCCATGAGGATGGCGACGACGTTGGTGTTGTTGCCAAAGGCATAGCTCCCACCAGATCCGGCCGGCCACGTCACGTTCGCCTGCGGGCTCGCAATATAGCCCGTGGTGAAATCATTGGTTCCAGCGGCCGCTTGCTCCGCCTGCGTCATGGGAAACCGGCCGTAGTCGGTATCGTAAGCTTCGATGGCCGTGACAATCTGGCTGATTTCCGTCTTGGCCTTCATTTTTTGGGTGGCCACTTTGCCTTTTACCAGCACGGGCATCAGCATGGCGGCGAGAATGCCGATGATGGCGATGACGACCAGGAGTTCGATGAGTGTGAAAGCAGCGCGGGACGGGAGTCTGGTTTTCATAGGTTTCACTAGGTTTTTAAGTCGGTTAGGATGCGTTAAAAGGGCGGTCACAGGCAATGGTTTTATGGCGGTGTTCCGGTTGCTGTTCCACCCCGGCTGGAAGCCGATGGCGGGACGCCACACGCAATCGTGCCATTCAACTTGCAGGAGAAATCTCCGGTCGTCGCGGCCGTTGGCGTGGGGTTGTTGGCACATAGGTCAGGGGAGCGGGCTGTTGATCTGAACCTGCTTGTTCCAGTTGCAAATCAGGTTGGTTCGGCCTTTGATAACCAATTGCACCCAGAGGTCGTAGGAGTTGGGATTGTTGACGCCGGGAAAAACATAGCGGAACGGGTTCAATCCGGAGGCCAGCAACGGCTTATAGGCCGCGTCCGGTCCGCCGACGGAGGTGATGATCTCGACCGTGCGAACACCGCTGTTCGTGACTTGATCATAGATTTGGTTTGCTTTCAGGCCGGAGAGAAAATTTTTGGCATTCGAGGAATCCTCGCCGCTGCCCTTGCTTGAATTAGCCACGCCGCCCACATGGTAAGCCGTGAAATAATTCGCTTCGGTGATGGTTGAGGAACCGTCCAAGGTGGTAAAAGTCGGCGGGGCGACATTGACATTATGCGAGACTCCGGACAACTCATAGTAAAGCTGGCTAAACTGGGAACGGTCCATGCCTTGGGAGGTATAGGTATTATTGAGATTTTGGTTGCTGGGCGGATAGGTGCCGTATTGGGCCTTGTAGTTTTCCAGCGCGGTCTGGAGGCGTTCCAGTTCGGCGCGGGCCACTTTTTTATACTGGGCCTCCTTGATCTTCGCCAGCACCGGGATGGTGAAACCCGCCAGCACGCCCATGATGGAAATGACCACCAGCAGCTCAATTAGGGTGAAGGCGCGTAGAAGCAGCGGATTTTCCCCGCGCGTTGCCGCCAGCGCGTCACCGGTCACCTGCCATTTGTTACATTTGGTTTTCATAGATGTTTTCATCGTTCGCGTAATTCCTGCTCCATGCGTTCGCTCAACCACTGCTTGACCATGCTTTGATAATTCAAATACCGCGACCGCGCCAGCCGCTTGATGCGTGCCAGCATCCGCGGATCGAATCGCAGCGTCACCGTCACGGACTCGGACGACTCGGCGCTGCCAGAAACCGCCGTCTCCATCAGGCGCAGGTCCGGCCGGTTCTCCGCCCAGAACGTCGCTTCGGCCGATTCGCTGTCGAAAATCGGCACGTCTTCCCAGTTGGCAAAAGTCTGCATTTTTTATTTTGGATCTGGCGTCTGGCGTCTTGGGCTTGGGGGAGGGAAATGTTCGCCTCGCTCCAGACCCCAGACCCTAAATCCTAGACCCCAAATTCACTTCGTGAGGGTTTGATCCATTTTCCGTTGGTAGAAGAAGCGTTCCTCGGGTTCGAACACCCGCGCCAGCAACACCCGGACCTGTCGGCCATTGGTGCGATAGACGCTGTAAACCCCGATGCCGCCCGCCGACATCCCCAAGTTAAAGAACCGCGCCTGCACCCCAAATCGGGGCGTGTCCGGCATCAGCCGCACGGCAAACGGATCCTCAAACGACTCTTCTATTTCCCGTTGGGTCAAAGAACCAAGCTCAAAAGGCAAATTATTCCAATCGAACTCCATAATGAGTCAGTTGTAAATAGTTCGCCCATGCAATGTGAATACAATGTATTTACACATAGAGCTGGTTTTTGTCAAGCATGCCTCTGAGATTCGTCCCAGAATGGGATTAATCGCCTTTACCGCCACCGTCACCGCTGAGGTTCGTGATCATGGCGATCAGCGGCAAAAACATCGCGATCACGATGCTGCCGACGATGACGGCCAGAAAGACGATCATGATCGGTTCCAACAGGGACGTCATGGCCGCGACGGCGTTGTCCACCTCTTCATCGTAGTTGTCGGCGATTTTGAGCAACATTTCCGGCATGGCGCCGGTTTGCTCGCCGACGTCCACCATGCTGACAACCATCGGCGGGAACACCCGGGAAGCTTCCAGCGGCGCGGTGATCGTTTCACCCTCTTTCACACTTTCGTGAATCTTGGCCACGGCGTTGGCGATGATGACGTTGCCGGCGGTTTCCTTGACGATGGTGAGGGCCTGCAAAATGGGCACGCCGCTGGAGACCAGCGTGCCCAGCGTGCGGGTGAACCGCGAGATGGAAACCTTGGTGACCACCTGCCCGGTCGGCGGCATCTTCAATTTGACCTTGTCCCAGGCATGGCGGCCGAATTTCGTCTTGATGAACAGCAAAAAGAGGACGACCACCACCGCCATCGCGCCCATCGTGCCAAGGATGTTGTTCTTGATGAGATCGCTGACCGCGAGCACGAACACCGTGAAGCCCGGCAGCGTGATGCCCATGCCGCCGAACACGTCCTTGAACTTCGGCACGACGAACGTCATCAGCAACACCATGATGCCGACGGCGACGATCAACACCGCGATCGGATAAAACAGCGCCGCCTTGACCTTGCCTTTGATCTTCTGCGCCTTTTCGGAAAATTCCGCGAGCCGTTTCAGGACGACTTCGAGCACACCGCCCAGTTCGCCGGCCTTGACCATGTTCACGAAGAGGCGGTTGAAAACTTTCGGATGTTGCGCCAGCGCCTCAGAAAAGGTGCTGCCGCCCTCGATGGAGGTGGCCAGTTCTGCCAGGATCTTTTTCAGGTTGGCGTTGCGCTCCTGCTTTTCCAAAACGCGCAAGCCGCGCAACAGCGGCAAACCGGCGTCCACCAGCGTGGCCAACTGGCGCGTGAACGTCGTCAACACCTTCGGCTTCACCCCGCCCATGCCGGGGATTTTGATGTTGAGATTGATCTGCATCCCCCCGCCCTTCTTGCCCCCGGCTTTGGGCTTGGCGGCGGCTTTGGCCTTTTTGCCGGCCTTTTCTTCCTTGTCGCCTTCGGTGATCTTGGTCGGAAACAGCCCCATCTCCTTCACGCGGCCGATCGCCTCATTCTGGCTGCCGACTTCGATCATGCCCTTGGTTTCATTGCCGCGGGCATCGAGGGCTACATAATTATACTTGGGCATAACGCAGGAGAGTTAGGTGTATTTCACGACTTCTTCAATGGTGGTGTCGCCGTCGAAGATACTACGCAAGCCGTCTTCGCGCAACGTGACCATGCCGAGTTCCACCGCCTTCTGGCGCACCACCACCGTCGGGGCGCGCTCGTTGATCAGGTTGCGGATGGCGTCGCTCACGACGAGCAATTCGTAAATGCCTTTGCGGCCCTTGTAACCCGTGTCGTTGCAGGTCGAACAACCGCGGCCGTAATGGAAAACCTTGTCGCCCAGGTCGTGCGGCGAAAGCCCGAGCAAGGCCAGCTGCTGTTCCGTCGGCTCAAACGGCGTGCGGCAGTTCTTGCAGCTCGTGCGCACAAGACGCTGGCCGAGCACCGCCATCAGCGTCGAGGAAATCAAAAACGGCTCCACGCCCATGTCCACCAGACGCGTGACGGCGCCGGGCGAATCGTTCGTGTGCAGCGTGCTCAACACCAAGTGACCGGTGAGCGACGCCTGGATGGAAATCTGCGCCGTTTGCAAATCGCGCATTTCCCCGACCATGATGATGTCCGGGTCCTGACGCAAAAAGGATTTCAACGCCTTGGCAAACGTCATGCCGACGGCCTCATTCACGGCCACCTGCATGATGCCTTCGATGTCGAACTCCACCGGATCTTCCGCCGTGAGCAGCTTGGAATCAATTGTGTTCACCCGGCGCAAACACGAGTAAAGCGTGGTCGTTTTGCCGCAACCGGTCGGGCCGGTGACGACGAAAATGCCGTTCGGGCGCTGGATGACTTCCGAAACGAAATCATGGACGTATTTCGGAAACCCGAGCGATTCGAGCTCCAGGTTCACCGACGACCGATCCAATACGCGCAACACGATGGATTCGCCGAACGCCGTGGGCAATGTGCTCACGCGCAAGTCCACCTGTTTGCCGCCCACGGTCACGTTGATGCGTCCGTCCTGCGGCATGCGCTTCTCGGAAATGTTCAGGTTCGCCATGACCTTGATACGCGAGGCCACGGGCAGCGCCAGATGCTTCGGCGGCGGCGCCATTTCGTAGAGCGCGCCGTCCACGCGGTAGCGGATGCGAAATTCCGTTTCAAACGGCTCAAAGTGAATGTCCGACGCGCGATCCAGCACCGCCTGCTGCAGCACCAGGTTCACGAACTTGACGATGGGAATTTCGTTCGCCAGCGCCTCGGCGGCCTTGGCGTCATCGCCCGCCTCGCTGACTTCCTTGGCGATCTGCTTGTCGTCGTTCAGCTCCTTGAGGATTTCCGCAAAACTTTCGCTTTCTTCCTGGCCGTAAAGCCGCTCAATCGTTCGCTGGATTTCCGCCGGGTCCGCGACGACGATCTGGATGTCGCGCTTGGCGGCGAACTGGATTTCATCCGCCTTGGCCGGGTCGAGCGGTTCGGCCATCGCCACCTGCAACATCCCGTCCACGAGCGCCACCGGGATGCACTTATACATCTGCGCCACCTTCGCCGGAATCACCTGCAGCACATTCGGAGGAATCTCCCGGTCCTTCAACGAAACCACCTCCGTGCCCAGCGCCGTGGCGACGACATGCAAAATGTCGTCCAGCTTCATGATGCCGAAGTCCTGCAACACCTGGATCACCGGCGCGGCGTTGCGCTTCAGCTCGCCCGCCACCTCCTCGTATTGCAGGTCGTCAATGAGACCCTGCCCGTGGATGAGCGTGAGCAATGGGCTGTTGATTTCGTCGGACATGAGACAAATTATTTTTTACCACCCTTGTCCACCGCCTGCGCCAGGTCCAGCTCCTGCAGCTTCGCCATGATCGTCGTCGGATCCTGTGACTTGTTGATGACTTCCTCGCGCGCAATCATGCCGGCGAGATACTTGTCAATCAGCCAGGAGTCCAGCGTCACCATGCCGTATTTCATGCCGGTTTGGATGTCGGATTGGATGCGGAACGTTTTATTGTCGCGGATCAGCGCTGCGATGGACGGCGTGTTGATCATGATCTCGAACGCCGCCACGCGGCCCGGTTTGTCCACGCGCGGCAGGAGGATCTGAGAAATGACCGCCTGCAACACCGTCGAAAGCTGGATGCGCACCATTTCCTGCTGTTGCGTCGGAAACGCGTTCGTCAGACGGTCAATCGTCTTGGCCGCGCCCGTCGTGTGCAGCGTGCCGAAGACCAAGTGCCCCGTTTCCGCCGCCGTGATCGCGGCCTCGATCGTTTCCAAGTCGCGCATTTCGCCGACCAGAATCATGTCCGGATCCTGCCGCAGCGCGCGGCGCAAGGCCTCGGCGAAGTTCGGCACGTCCACATGCACTTCGCGCTGCGTGATGAGCGCCTTCTTGTGCTTGTGGTAATACTCGATCGGATCTTCAATCGTGATGAGATGCACTTCCTCGCGCGTCTCGTTCACGATGTTCAACAGCGACGCGAGCGTGGTGGATTTGCCGGAACCGGTCGGGCCGGTGACGAGAATCAGGCCGCGCGGCTTGAAGAGCAGTTCCTTCACCGACTCGGGCAAGCCGATCTGCTCGAACGTCAGCATCTTGCTCGGGATCTGCCGGAGCACCATGCCGAAATTGCCCTTTTCCTTGAACACGCTGACGCGGAAGCGCGCCGCCTCGCCGAAGGCAAACGCGAAGTCCGCGCCGCCGCGTTCGCGCACCGCCTGGATGTGTTCCTCGGACGTGATGCTGCGCATCAATTCCTCCGACGACTCCGGCGTCAAGGCCGGGCCTTCGACGCGGTGCAACGTGCCGTGCACGCGGATGGTCGGGGCCGTGGCGACACGGATATGCAAGTCGGAGGCGCCTTCCGACACCACCAGCTGCAACAAATCTGACATTGCGTATGACATGACTAAATCTCCAATTCCGATTCGCTCTTTAAAATTTCTCTAAATTGTTAGACCGAACTTAAATCACTTCCTCACGCCTCATCACCGACCGTCGCGCGGATCACTTCGTCCGGCGTCGTCAAACCGGCCAGCACCTTGCGGATGCCGTCCTCGCGCAGCGTCCTCATGCCCATCTCGCGGGCGCGCTGGCGCAACACCGTCGTCGGCACCTGATCATAAATCAATTTCCGCGCCTCGTCCTCCACGACAAAAATTTCAAAGATGCCGAAGCGACCGCGGTTGCCGGTGTTATTGCAGTTCGGACAGCCCCGGCCCTTCTGGATGTTCGCGTTCTTCACCTGGTCCATCGTGATGCCCAGCGCGCGCATCTCCGCATCCGTCGGCGTGTAGGGCGCAACGCATTTTTTGCAGATTTTGCGAACGAGCCGTTGCGCCATCAGGCAACGCGTGGACGATGCAACCAGGAAGGGTTTCACGCCGATGTCCACCAGACGGGTCACCGCGCCGGGCGCGTCGTTCGTGTGCAGCGTGGAGAACACCAAGTGACCGGTGAGCGACGCGTTGATGGCGATGGAGCCGGTCTCGATGTCGCGGATTTCCCCGATCATCACGATGTTCGGCGCCTGGCGCAAAATCGCGCGCAACGCCGTGGCGAATGTGAAGCCGACGGCCTCATGCACCTGCACCTGGTTGATGCCGGACAACACATATTCCACCGGGTCTTCCACGGTGATGATCTTGCGGTCGGGGCGGTTGATGAAATTCAGGCAGGAATACAGCGTCGTCGTCTTGCCGGAACCCGTCGGGCCGGTGACGAGCAAAATGCCGTCCGGCAGACCGATGATGCGCTCGAACGTCTGCTGGTCATCAATCAAGAAACCCAATTCCGGCAGACCGAGGCGCAGTCCTTCCTTGTCCAAAATACGCATCACGATGCTTTCGCCGTGATTCGTGGGCAGACAGGAAACGCGCAAATCAATCAGCTTGTTGCCAATCTTGGATTGAATACGACCATCCTGCGGCACGCGATGTTCCGAGATCACCATGCCCGCCTGGATTTTCAAACGTGCAATGACCGGTGCCTGCAACCGTTTCGGCGGCGACTTCATCTCCTGCAACATGCCGTCAATGCGGTAGCGCAGGCGGAAACGTTTCTCCAGCGGTTCGAGATGAATATCCGAGGCGCGCATCTTGAACGCGTCCACGATGATTTGGTTCACCAGCCGGATCAGCGGCGCGTCCGCGTCCAGATCCGCGCCGTCATCCGCCTTGACCTCGACGTTGCTCAAGGTCAGCTCCTCGATGACATCCTTGAAGACACCGGCGTCCATCGTCTTCTTCTCGCCGCCGTAATACTTGGTCAGCGCCTGCTCAATGTCCTGCTCCGAAGCCACGCGCAGTTCGATGTCCGAGCTGAGTAGATGGTGCAACGAGTCGAGGGTGTTCAGGTCGGAGGGATCGGCGATGGCCACGGCCACCTTGCCTTCGGTCTTGAAAACGGGGATGACGCGATACTTCTTGGCGATGTCGCGCGGGACAATGGCAATGACGTCGTCCTCGATCTTGAGGTTGGCGAGGTGGACCACTTCCGCGCCGAA
>Ga0207702_10001991_pt1 | contig 19831 bp, 15 predicted proteins | sample KBSCornC62_FD_184302 | JGI IMG/M metagenome (GOLD analysis project Ga0207702, IMG submission 184302) | Corn rhizosphere microbial communities from Kellogg Biological Station, Michigan, USA - KBS Corn C6-2 (SPAdes) (version 2) | ecosystem: Host-associated > Plants > Roots > Rhizosphere > Soil ...
TACTACCAGTACGACCTCGACCTGCCAGAGGTGACCGAGGTCTGGCGCCGCGGTAGCGTGATCGGCTCCTGGTTGCTCGATTTGACCGCCGCGTCGATGCAGGAATCGGCCGACCTCTCCGAGTTCGAGGGCCGCGTCTCGGACTCCGGCGAGGGCCGCTGGACCTCGATCGCCGCAATCGACGAGGGCGTGCCGGCGCCGGTGCTGACCACTGCCCTGTACGAGCGCTTTGCCTCACGGGGGCTCGACGACTTCGCCGACAAGGTCCTCTCGGCGATGCGCAAGCAGTTCGGCGGCCACGACGAGAAGTCGTCCTAGGCGGACACGTGGCACTCGATCTCGAGGTCTGCGCCGACGAAAAGGCGGCGGCGCGCCGTGCCGCCGAGGTGATCGCGGAGATCGGCGCCGCCGCGGTGAGCGAGCGCAATATCTTCTCGCTGGCGATGAGCGGCGGCCGCAGCCCCTGGGCGATGCTGGCGATCCTTGGCGAAGAAGAGCAGATGCCCTGGGACAAAGCCGAGCTGTTCCAGGTCGACGAGCGGATCGCCTCGCCGGGCAGCGAGGACCGCAACCTCACCCACATGGTGCTCGGCCTCTCGATGGACCATCAGGCGACGCTGCGGCCGATGCCAGTGACCCAGCGCAACCTCGAGGGCGCCGCCCACGACTACGAAAACACCCTGCCGGCGCCGCTCGACTGTGTCCACCTCGGGCTTGGTCCCGACGGTCACACCGCATCCCTGGTCCCCGGCGACCCCGTGCTCGAGGTCAGCGACCGCCGGGTCGCCCTCACCGAGACCGCCTACCAGGGCCACTACCGCATGACGCTCACCTACCCAGCCCTCGCCGAAACCCGCCAGATCGTCTGGCTGATCACCGGCGCCGACAAGGTGGAGGCCCTGGCCAAGCTGATGGCGGGCGACAGCTCGATCCCGGCCGGCCGGGTGGAGAACGCCAACATGACCGTGGTTGCCGACGCCGCCGCTGCGCCGTAATACCAGGCAATCACTCGCGTGGCGTGACCCCCAGGGCCCGGAGCCGTGCCACTCGGTGGTCTGAGTCGCCCACCATCCGCACGAGCCATTCCTCGATCTTCGCCAGATCGAGTTCGTCGGCGGCGAGCAGCATCTGCTCGATGTCGATCCAGTCCTTGCGACGGTCGAACATCGCCTTGCAGACCGCGAGGTGCTCCGGGCTGAGGATCGAAACTGTGATTCCGCCAAAGGGGACTCGCCGAGATTGCCCGCGCATCTCCTCGTGGATCGGGTCGTAGGCGAAGAAAAGATCGACGGCATTGTCTCCCCACCAGAGCCGACACTGTCCGTCACGTTCAAGGGCCGACGGATCGAGGCGGTCGGCGCTGACCCCAATCTCGGTGAGCGCCTCAACCACCTCCCGCCAGCGCTCAGTCGGAACGAAGACGTTGATGTCGATGTCGATCGTGGCCCGGGGGTCGGCGTAGTAGGCGAGTGCCAGCGCCCCCCCCAATGCGTGCGGGATTCTGGCCTCCATAAGCGATTCGTGTATGAGGATCACCTTCTCGGGGAGACTCGGCTCCCCGCCGAGCTGGTCGGCACGTCCCGCGCCGGTCATCCTCTGCGTCCGTTCGTCGAGTCGAGTCGCGGAAAGCGCAGGGGCTTGTCCCTGCGTCCTCCCGAGGGAAGCGCGTCGGCGAGCAAAAGCAGATCGAAGAGAGCGCGACCTCGCTCAGCCGGTGTCGCTGCCATCCATAGCGCTACGGCTCTCGCCGCCTCTCCGGCGGGGGATGCAGCGGCATCTTCGCGATATCCCCTTTGCAGCATTTCGAGCAGGATCTGACGCAAGGTTGGATCAAGCCGGCTCCCTCTCGCCAGCTCTGCGATCAACTCCCGGGCAGCTTGCTCGATCGGCTCTCGTGCCACGGGGGCGCCCGCACGCCTGGCAGCGCGCCGCAATTCCTCGGCGCTCGGAGGTTTGACCGCCTTCTCTCGCGCTTTCTCGATGACCTCGTCTGTCAGTTCGCGAAACGAGGCAAGGGTCCGGCTGCGCGGACCCTTGTCGGTGCTGCTCGACTCTCGTATCTCGTAGCTGCCCTTACGAGTTGGAACGACGAACGCCATAGTGGGGCAATCGTACCACTAACATCCCGCTAAGCCGTTTCCAGCGATACCGAGTGGTTGGCGACGATCATGCCGTCGGGATCCCACTGGCGCTTGACCTCGGCGAGGCGGGCGCAGACGTCCTCCGGCAGGATCGCGTCGGCGTCGCAGGGGCGCTCGGTGAAGTTGTAGTAGGAGCCTTCACCCGCCCAGGGCTGCATCGTCTCCTCGATTTTTTGCAGATGGGCCGGGATCGCCTCGCCCAGCTCCGGCGTCATCGGCATGCCGACGCTGTACATGACGAAATCGGTTTCGAGGTGGGTGAGCGCGCCGCCGTCGGGGTCCGGTCGTCCGAGCGCGCCGCCGAGGTGGCGCAGCTCGCTGAGCAGCAACGGCGAGCCCGAGCCAGGACCGGCCACGCCGGCGAAGGCGTCGATCGCCTCGTTGGGTAGCTCGCGGATCGTCATTCCCTCGCCCAAGCCTGGGACCGGATGCTCCGGGTCCATGTGGATTCGGCAAAGGCCCTCGGCCGGGATCTGTCCCCAGGTGTCCATGATCGTCTCGCCCAGCTGGCGCAGCGGCGAGATGATCTCTTCACCCTCCTCCTGGCTGCCGATGCAGGCGCCGTCGATCGTCAGCAGCGGACGCCCCCGAATTGGCTCGGGCACGTCGGGGATCGGCGGCGGCGTGATGAAACGGACCACCGAGGCGACGTCGTCGGAGACGCCCGCGGCCCAGTCCCGGTAGGCGCGGACCGCGTCGGCGCCGAGCTCGGCGGGGAAGACGAGGGCGCCGGCGTAGATGTCGGCGATCGGGATCAGGTTCACGTGCAGGGCGGTGACGATCGCGTAGCCGCCTCCGCCGCCGCGCAGCGCCCAGAAGAGGTCGGCGTCGTTCTCGGCGTCGACCCGGCGCTGCTCGCCGTCGGCGGTGACCAGCTCGATCGCTCGCACGCGGTTGCAGGCGAAGCCGTAGCGACGGCCGAGCCAGCTGAGACCCCCGCCGAGTGTGAAGCCGGTGACGCCGACGTCCGGCGAGGAGCCCGGCATCGAGCTGAGGCCGTGCTTCTGCGCGGCGGCGCTGAGCTCGGCGACGAGCACGCCAGCCTCGACCCGGGCCGTTTGGGCACCGGGGTCGACGTCGATCCCGCGCATGCGCTCGGTCTTGACAAGGATCGTCTGCGCGAGCGAGCCGGCCAGGCCGAAGGCTCCGTGGCCGGTTCCCTGTCCAGCCACCCTGAGCCCGTTGGCGGCGGCGAAGCGGATCGTCTCGGCGACGTCGTCAGCGCTCTCGACGAAGGCGACGGCCTCGGGTTTTTGCTCAGCGGCGAGGTTCCAAGCGAGGCGCGCCTCGTCCCAGTCTGGATCGTTCGGGGTTGCGACTCGGCCACCGATGGCCAGTCCGGTGAAGTCAGTCATTCGATTTCCTCCGTGATCAGCTCAGCGTCAAGCGTTCTAGGGTGCCTCTGCCTCCCACCAGCACCGCGCTCACCATAGCTGGGGCGAAGAGGCCGTGGGCAGCGACGCCGGGGTCGCCCTCGAGGCGGGCGGCAAGCTCGGCCGGGTCGCCGATTTCGCCGCGGTAGTCGGCGATCAGCCCGTCGTCGGGGCTGCGCGGGATGTCGCGAAGGGCGACCTCGGAGCCGAGGCGCTCCAGGGTCGATGCGATGCCGAAGGCAAAGAGCTCGAGCGGCACGGGCGCGCTCAGCACCTCGACCGGCTTGCTCGAGTCGGCGATGACGACGAAACGCTCCGCCGCCGCGGCGACGATCTTCTCGCGCAGGTGGGCGCCCCCTCCGCCCTTGATCAGCCAGCCATCGGGGGTCACCTGGTCGGTGCCGTCGATCGCGATGTCGAGCCGTTGCAGCTGACTGAACTCCTCGACCGGAATGCCCAGCTGGCGCGCCTGTTCCTCGGTTGCGACCGAGGTGGCGACGCAGCGGATATCGCTGACGCCACGAGCTGCGATTGCCGGCAGCAGGTGGGCGACGGTGGACCCGGTGCCCAGTCCAACGGTCATCCCGTCCTCGACCAGCTCCGCCGCCGCCTCGGCGACGATGCGCTTCTCCTGGTCCGGCTCGCTCACGGCGGCGCACTCTATTCCCCTCGCTCCCCGCCGACTTCCTGTTTCTTCGCGCTATTCGCGAAAAAAAGGGAAGTCAGCATGGAGATCTATGCTCGCGGCATGGACGCGCGGATTTGGATCAGCGGCGGTGGCGCCGAGCCCCGCTCCGTAGCCCTGAGAAACGAGCGCACCGTGGTCGGCCGAAACCCCGAGGCCGGGATCCAGATCGACGACGAGGCGGTCTCCTGGAACCACCTCGAGATTGAGAACCGCGGCGGCGTTCTGATGGCAACCGACCTCGACAGCCGCAATGGCACGGCGCTCAACGGCGAGCCGCTGGAGCGGCCGCGGCGCCTCCGCGACGGCGACACCCTGACGGTCGGCGGGCACCGGCTCGAAGTCTCCGATCCCGTCCCCGGTCGAGCCGGCGGCACGATCGCCGCCAAGGGTCCCGGTGTCGCGCTCACCGAAGAGGAGCGGGCTACAGCTGCCGCCCTGGTCGCCCCCTACCGCGTCGAGGGCGCCTTTGCCGGCCGCCCCGCCACCCGCGCTGAGATCGCCGAGGCGCTGCACGTCAGCGAGCGCACCGCCCAGCGCCGCCTCGACGCGCTTGCCGCCAAGCTCGAGGTCTCCGGCGAGTCGGGCCGCGAGCGCCCACGCTTGATTGCCGCGCGAGTGATCGAGCTCGGCCTGGACCGTTAACGCTCCGGCGTCATCCCAATCGTCGATGATGGGGTTCGTGGCGGGACGCGCGCAAAATGTCTGCGCGGGGCCGTTCGGGGCCTTCTATGACTTCTACATCGAACGCCCGCGCCTGATGCAGGCGATCGGGCGCATGGTCTGGGGCATCGATTCTTCGATCCTCTACACGAGCATGGAGCCGATTGCGCGGGCGCCGGCCGGCGCCACGATCGCCGACGTGCCATGCGGGGGCGGTGTCGCCTTTCGGGCCCTCGCGGCCGAGCAGGACGTTCGCTACCTGGCCGCGGACCTCTCGCCGGAGATGCTGAGTCGGGCCGCTCGCCGCGCCCAGGCGAGATCCTTGAGCCAGGTCGAGCTGCTCGTTGCCAACATGACTGAGCTCCCGTTCGCCGACGGCGAGGTCGATCTCTTCCTCTCCTACAGCGGCCTGCACATGGTTCCCGATCCGCAGAAGGCCGTGATGGAGATGGCTCGCTGCCTCAGGCCCGGCGGCGAGTTGATCGGGACGACGTTTCTCTCGGACGCCAGTCGGCGCGCACGGGCCCTGTTCCGGGCCGGCAGCTATCGGGGCCACCCATTGCCTCCCCGCCGTGCCGACCTACACCGGTGGCTGGAGGCAGCGGGGTTCGAGGGCGCGACGATCGGGTCGCAATCCGGCTTCGCCGCTTTCGGGGGTCAGAAGAGCGCAGGCTGAGAGCTGGCGCAACCCGGGTCAAACGTGGCCCGGTCTGTGCCGCCGGCGTCGTTTTCGCGCACGCCCTGCGAGCGGAGCATCGGTTGGGCAACAGCAACCGACCCGAAAGGGGAGTCCAATGCTCAACCGTTCGATCAAGTTCATCCTCACCGTCCTGGCCCTGGCCCTGCTTCCGGCAGCGAGCGCCGTCGCTGCTGGTCACTCGGGCGCCGTCGTCTTCTCACGTGCGATCGTCAGCGTCGAAGAAACGAAAAGCGGCAAAGTCGAAAAAACCGAAGGCGGCCTCTATGCCGCCAAAGAGGGGCACCTCAACCAGCTGACCGAAGACCCGACCGACAGCGAACCGGATTTCTCCGCCGACGGACGCAAGATCGCCTTCGCCCGCGCTGGGGACGTCTGGGCGATGCGGGCCGACGGCACCGGCCAGCACAAGCTCACCTCGGGCCCGGAGATCGATAGCCGGCCGCAGTTCGACCCGAAAGGCCATTACGTCGTCTTCACTCGTGCCGCGACCGAAGGCGGTCCACGCGACCTCTACCGGGTCAATCTCGGTGGCGCCGCTCGCCCGCTCGTCACCGGCGCCGGCGACGAGCACGAAGCATCGTTCTCGCCCGACGGCAAGACGATCGTCTTCGTCCGCAGCGTCGCCGAGACCGGCGGGGGCTCCACCGACGACATCTACTCGGTGCGTCCCTCGGGCGGTGGCCTGGCCCGCCTGAGCAAGACCGGCCACATCGACGAGTTCTCACCCCGCTACTTCAAGGGCGGCATCGTCTTCAGTCGCGGCCAGAGCGGCGAAGGGCCGGGAGCCTATGCCGACATCTTCACGATGCGCAGGAACGGCACCAAGGTGAAGGTGCTGGTCGCAGGCGCCGGCTCCTCCTTCGTCGAAGACGTCGCCCCGGCGGCGGGGATGCTGCTCTTCCGCCGTGACCAGGGCCTCTGGGTGAAGAAGATTGGCCCGGGCCGCGCTCACAAGCTGAGCCAGGTCGCCGACAACTCGGCGACCAACTCAGTCTTCTCCTCCGATGGGCGCAAGGTCGCCGCGTTCATCGCCACCGACGAAGCCGAGACCCTCTCGGCGATCGACGTCGCAAGCCGCCGCAGCTCGCAGCTCGCTGAAGGCTTTGCGCTGGAAAGCGGCTCGACCGCAACGACAATCGGGTCGGTGATGACCTGGCAGCCGGTGCGGCGCTGAGCCCCAATCCGGTTCTCCCGGGGGGCTCCGCATGGACTCCCCCCGGCTCCAGCTCGAAGGGCCCGCTCCTCACGGAGTGGGCCCTTCGTCGTTTCGCGGCGATATAACCGGCGGGTGGGAGAACCCTCGATCGGCTCGACGCTCGGCGGCTACCGGATCGACTCGCTGATCGCCCGCGGCGGCATGGGCGTCGTCTACCGGGCGACGCAGCTGGCCCTCGAGCGGCCGGTGGCGCTCAAGGTGATCGCCCGCCAGCTCGCCGACGACGAGCAATTCCGACGCCGCTTTCTCAGCGAGTCGCGGCTCGCCGCCCGCCTCGAGCATCCGGCCGTGGTGCCGGTCTACGACGCCCGCGAGGACGACGGCGAGCTGATAGTCGCGATGCGCCTGATCGAGGGCGGCGACCTGCGCAGGCTGATCGACCGCGACGGTCCGCTGGAGCCCGAGCGGGCCATTCACCTGCTCGGCCAGATCGCCGAAGCGCTCGATGCCGCCCACGCCGCCGGCATCGTTCATCGCGACGTCAAGCCGCACAACATCCTGATCGAGGGCGAGCGTGCCTATCTCTCCGATTTCGGCCTCGCCAAGGCCTACGCCGAAACCGATCCTGGCCCCGGTAGCGGCGCCTCGATCGTCGGCACGGTCGAGTACATGGCGCCAGAGCAATGGCGCGGCGAGCGGGTCGGGCCCGCGGCGGACGTCTACGCGCTCGGCTGCGTGCTCTACGAGGCGCTGACCGGGATCGTTCCCTTCGCGCGCAAGGAGGCCGACACCGAGCCGGAGATCCCGAAGGGAATCGAGGCGGTGATCGAACGGGCGGTCTCCAAAGACCCGGCCGAGCGATACGCGACCGCCGAGGCGCTGATCGACGCGGCGCGCGAGCGCCAGGGGGCGACGCCGGCCGTCACGCAGGTGCTCAGCGAGCGCCCTGAGAAGCCGACCGTGAGGCTGGGCAGGACGCCGGAGCGGGGTGTGGGACTGGGCCGCTGGAGGCGTCTCCTTGCGGGCGGTTTCCTGCTCTGGTTCCTCTCCGGGCTCGTCGTGGTCGCGGTCCTCACCGTGATCGCGATCGTCGAGCTCGGCGACGACGGCGTCTCGGTCTCGGACCCGATCGCGGTCGCAGCTCCGCCATTGCGGCTGGCGGTGGGACCGAGGACCGTCTGGGTGACGAGTGCGACCGATGGGACCCTCTCGGCGGTCGACCCCGAAACCCAGCGGGTGACTTCGAGGCTGCGGGTCGGGAAGGGCGCCTCGGGGGTGACGATCGGGGCCGGCTCGGTCTGGGTATCGAACCCGCGCACCGGCACGGTCCTGAGGATCGATCCGGAAAAGGGTGTGCGCGACGAAATTCCAGTCGGTGGCAGTCCGGGTGCGATCGTCTCCGGCGGCGGCCGGATCTGGGTCGCCGACGAGGGCGGAGGCGGGGTGACCGCGATCAACGCCAAAAGCGCTCGCGTGATCAAGGCCAGGCTCAAACCCCATGCGGCGCCGCTGCGGCTCGCTGTCGGCGCGGGCGGTCTCTGGGGCAGCAGCGCCAGCACGGGCACGGTGCGCCGGATCGATCTCGGCACGCTCGCCGTTGGCCCGCCGATCCTCGCTGGCCGCGGTCCCGCCGGGGTCACGGTCGGGCACGGCCTCGTCTGGGTCGCCAACAGCCGCTCGGCAACCGTCACCCGCGTCGACCCCTCGACCCACTCGATCCTCGGCGACCCGATCCCCGTCGGCGAGCTGCCTGGCGGCATCGATGCCGGCACCGAAGCCGTCTGGGTAGCCAGCGCCGCAGATGGATCGGTCACCCGTCTCGACCTGGAGAGCGGCGACCCCATCGGCAGCCCGATCGGTGTAGGCCCCAAGCCCGGCGCAGTAGTTGTGGGCTCCGAAGCAGTGTGGGTCGCCAACAACGGGGACGGGACAGTCACCCGCATCGAACCCTGAAAGCTCTCCCCGGTACTCGGGGCGACCCGCTGCAGGGGCAGGGCACTGTTGACGTATCACTCCGATGGCGGGGCCGGGAAGAGGGGTCCGGGGGAGGGTTTCCGGGAACTCCCGGCCGAAGGCCGGCCCGGAGACCCTCCCCCGGACCCCTCTCGCCCGTCACAGCCGTCTCATAGGATCGATACGTGACCCGCGACATCGACCAGCTCGCGATCAACACGATCCGCACCCTCTCGATCGACGCGATCCAGAAGGCCAACTCCGGCCATCCGGGCACCCCCATGGCGCTCGCTCCGGTCGCTTACACGCTCTGGCAGCGCTACCTGCGCTTCGACCCCGCCGACCCGATCTGGCCCAGCCGCGACCGCTTCGTGCTCTCCGCCGGCCACGCCTCGATGCTGCTCTACTCGCTGCTCCACCTCGCCGGAGTCAAGGCCGTCGACCCCGACTACGAGGTTGTGGGCGACCCCGCGGTCTCGCTCGCGGATATCGAGAGCTTCCGCCAGCTCGACTCGCGCGCGCCAGGTCACCCCGAGTATCGCTGGACTTCCGGAGTCGAGACCACCACGGGACCGCTAGGCCAGGGCGTCGCCACCTCGGTCGGGATGGCGATCGCAGGCAAGTGGCAGGGCGCCCGCTACAACTGGCCGGATTTCGAGCTCTTCGACTTCGATGTCTACGCGATCGCGGGCGACGGGTGCCTGATGGAGGGGGTCTCCAATGAAGCCGCCTCGATCGCCGGGCACCTCGCGCTCGACAACCTCTGTTGGATCTACGACAACAACCACATCACGATCGACGGCAAAACCGATCTCGCCTACGAAGACGACGTCGCCGCCCGCTTCATGGGCTACGGCTGGAACGTCACCCGCGTCGGCGACGCCAACGACACCGACCTGATCGCCACCGCTTTCGAGGAGTTCAAGGGTGAGCAGGGACGTCCGACGATCATCATCGTCGACAGCCACATTGGCTACGGCTCGCCGCACAAGGTAGATACCCCCGCCGCGCACGGCGAGCCGCTCGGCGAGGAGGAGGTGCGCGAGACCAAGCGCGCCTACGGCTGGCCCGAGGATGCCCAGTTCCTCGTTCCCGACGGCGTGCGCGAGCACTTCGCCGCCGGGATTGGCAAGCGCGGCGCCGAGCTCAGCGCCGCCTGGAGGGAGCTGCTCGGCTCCTACGCGGAGCAGCACGCCGACCTCGCCGCCGAGATCGACGCCCAGCAGAAGCGCGAGCTGCCCGCCGGCTGGGACGCCGAGATCCCCAGTTTCGAGGCCGATGAGAAGGGGATCGCCACCCGCAAGGCCTCCCAGCAGGTCGAGAACGCGATCGCCGCCCGCCTGCCCTGGCTGCTCGCCGGCTCCGCCGACCTCACCGACTCGACCTCGGTGCGGCTCAGCCTCGACGGCGCCAAGGACTTCGAGCCCGGCGCCTACGACGGCCGCCAGCTCCACTTCGGCATCCGCGAGCACGAGTCGGCGGCGATCTGCAACGGCCTCTCGCTCGCCAAGCTGCGCCCGCTCTGGTCGACCTACCTCACCTTCTCCGATTACGCGCGGCCGGCGATCCGGCTCTCGGCGCTGATGGAGCTGCCGGTGATCCACGTCTTCACCCACGACTCGATCGGCCTGGGGGAGGACGGACCCACCCACCAGCCGGTCGAGCACCTTGCCTCCTTGCGCGCGATCCCCGGCCTCGACGTGATCCGTCCCGCCGACGCCAACGAGGTCGCCGAGGCGTGGCGGGCAGCGATCGACCGCCATCACCAGCCGGTGGCGCTGATCCTGACACGGCAGAACGTGCCGGTCCTCGATCGTGAGAAATACGCGTCCGCGGAGGGGCTGCGGCGCGGGGGGTACGTGCTCGCGGATTCCACTCCCATCACGGACGGAGGCGGTGGTGGGGCGCCCGAGGTGATTCTGATCGCCACTGGGAGCGAGGTCGCCCTCGCGCTTGCCGCCCACGAGGAGCTGAGTGGCCTAGGCATTCGCTCCCGCGTCGTCAGCATGCCGTGCTGCGAGCTCTTCGACCGCCAGGACGAGTCCTACCGCGACCAGGTGCTGCCGCCGGCGGTAACCGCGCGGGTCTCGATCGAGGAGGCCTCTACCCTGGGTTGGGACCGCTACGTGGGGTCCGATGGCGTCAAGATCGGGATGCACACCTTCGGCACCTCGGCGCCGCTGAAAGACGTTCAAACCAAGTTCGGCTTCACCCCCGACAAGGTGGCCGAAGCCGCAAAGGAGCTGCTCTCATGAAGCCGACCGCAAAGCTGCACGACCTAGGCCAGAGTCTCTGGCTCGACAACATAACCCGCACGATGCTCGGCGATGGCACACTCGCCGGCTACATCGACGAGCTCTCGGTCACCGGTCTGACCTCCAACCCGACGATCTTCGACAAGGCAATCTCCGGTGGCGACGCCTACGACGAGCAGATTGCCGAGCTCAGCGCCAGCGAGGTCCCCGAGCGGGGAATCGGCGCGACGCCGACGGAGCGGATCTTCTTCGAGCTGGCGCTCGCCGACCTGCGAGACGCGACAGACCTCTTCGCGCCGGTCCACGAGCGGACCGCCGGTGTCGACGGCTTCTGCTCGCTCGAGGTCTCGCCGCTGATCGCCGACGACGCCGAGGCGACGATCGAGGAGGCCGCCGCCCTGCACGCCAAAGGCGAACGCGAGAACCTCTACATCAAGATCCCCGGTACGGAGGCCGGCCTCGCGGCGATCGAGGAGTCGATCTTCGCCGGCATCCCGATCAATGTCACCCTGCTCTTCGACGCAGAGCAGTACCTGGCTGCGGCCGACGCTTACATGCGCGGGATAGAACGGCGAATCGAGGCCGGTCGCAGCGCCGACGTCGCCTCGGTCGCCTCGATCTTCATGAGCCGGTGGGACGTCGCTGTGAGCGGCGAGGTCCCGGATGAGCTGCACAACCGGCTCGGTCTGGCGATCGGCTTCCAGACCTATCGCGCCTACCGCGAGCTGCTCGACTCAGACCGCATGCAGCGGCTGATGAACGAGGGCGCCCGCCCGCAGCGCCTGCTCTGGGCGAGCACCGGGACCAAGGACCCTGATGCTTCCGACATCCTCTACATCAAGGGCTTCGCCTCGCCCTTCACGGTCAACACGATGCCCGAGCCGACCTTGAAGGCCTTTGCCGATCACGGTGAGGTAGGCGACCTGGTGCCCGCCGACGGCGGCGACTGCGAGGAGGTGCTGGCGAAGTTCGGCGACGCGGGGATCGACGTCGACGCGCTCGCCAAGCGGCTGCAGGAGGAGGGCAAGGACGCCTTCGCCAAGTCGTGGGACGAGATGCTGAAGACGATCGAGTCGCAGGTCGGGGCGACGGCATGAGGTTCCGGTGCGCCTTTTGCGGCCCAGGGCCACATAAAGCGCACCGGAAGGAGGGGTGATGGAGGGCGGACCGAGCCTCAAGAGACTCCCTGCGTGGGGGGCGCTCGAGCGGCACTTCGCCGAGATCGAGGGGCAGCACCTGCGTGAGCTCTTCGCCTCCGACCCGGGACGCGGGGAGCGCCTCGTTGCCGACGGCGCCGGCCTCCACCTCGACTTCTCCAAGAACCGGATCACCGACGAGACGCTGATGCTGCTCGGCGAGCTGGCCCGCGAATGCGGGGTGCTGGAGCGGCGCGAAGCGATGTTCGCCGGCGAGCACATCAACGTCTCCGAGGACCGTGCCGTCCTCCACGTCGCTCTGCGGATGCCGCGTGGGCGTTCGCTGATCGTCGACGGCGACGACGTGGTCAAGCAGGTGCACGAGACGCTCGACCGCATGGCTGCCTTCGTCGAGCGCGTCCACTCGGGCGCGTGGCGGGGACACACCGGCAAGCCGATCCGCAACGTCGTCAACGTCGGCATCGGCGGCTCGGACCTCGGCCCGGTGATGGCCTACGAGGCGCTGCGCCACTACTCGCGCCGCCAGATGACCTTCCGCTTTATCTCGAACGTCGATGGCACCGACTTCGCCGAGTCCACTCGCGACCTCGATCCCGCCGAGACGCTCTTCGTCGTCTCCTCCAAGACCTTCACCACCCTGGAGACGATGACCAACGCCCGCACCGCCCGCGAGTGGTCGCTTGCCGGCCTCGGCGGCGAGGAGGCCGCCGTCGCCAAGCACTTCGTCGCCGTCTCGACCAATGCCGAGGAGGTCTCGAAGTTCGGCATCGACATCGACAACATGTTCGGCTTCTGGGAGTGGGTCGGGGGCCGCTACTCGATGGACTCGGCGATCGGCCTCTCGACCATGCTGGCGATCGGCCCGGCCCGCTTCGAGGAGATGCTGGCCGGCTTCCACGCCATGGACGAGCACTTCCGCGAGGCGCCTTTGGCCGAGAACCTCCCGGCACTGATGGGCCTGCTCAGCGTCTGGTACTCCGACTTCTTCGGCGCTCAGACCTGCGGCGTCTTCCCCTACGACCAGTACCTGCACCGCTTTCCCGCCTACCTGCAGCAGCTGACGATGGAGTCCAACGGCAAGCACGTGACGTTGGATGGAGCCCGGGTCGACTACGACACCGGGGCGATCTTCTGGGGCGAGCCGGGCACCAACGGCCAGCACTCCTTCTACCAGCTGATCCACCAGGGCACGCGGCTGATTCCCTGCGACTTCATCGGCTTCTTCCACTCCAGCAACCCACTTGGCGACCACCACGACCTGCTGATGTCCAACGTCTTCGCCCAGAGCGAGGCGCTCGCCTTCGGCAAGACGCCCGAGCAGGTGCGCGAGGAGGGCACGCCAGAGCAGGTCGTCCCGCACCGGGTGATGGAGGGCAACCGCCCCTCCAACACGATCCTCGCCGAGCGCCTCGACCCGCACACGCTCGGCACCCTGGTCGCCCTGTATGAGCACAGCGTCTTCACCCAGGGGACGATCTGGGGCATCGACTCCTTCGACCAGTGGGGCGTTGAGCTGGGCAAGGCGCTGGCGGTGGCGATCATTCCCGAGCTGCAGGCCGACCAGGAGCCGAATCTGCGCCACGACAGCTCGACCAACGCGCTGATCCGCCGCTACCGCGGCGCCCGCCGCGGGGAGTAGGGTCGCCCACATGCTCTCGCTCGACCCGCTCCCGCTGGCGGCGTCGGCATCGAATCTGCTCGCCGCTCGCGAGCAGATGGCCTTCACCCTCGCCTTCCACATAGTCCTCTCCTGTCTGGGCGTAGCGCTGCCGGCGATGATCCTGATCGCCAACTACATCGGGCTGAAGCGGGGCGAGGAGGCGGCGATGGAACTGGCCCGGCGCTGGTCGAAGGCGATGGCCGTGACCTTTGCCGTCGGCGCCGTCACCGGCACCGTGCTCAGCTTCGAGTTCGGCCTGCTCTGGCCGCACTTCATGGACCGCTTCGGCTCCGCCTTCGGCATCGCCTTCGCGATCGAGGGGCTCTTCTTTTTCACCGAGGCGATCTTCCTGGCGATCTACATCTACGGCTGGAAGCGGCTCGGCGGCTGGGCCCACTTCTGGTCGGGAGTGCCGATGGTGATCACCGGCATCGGCGGCGCCTTCTCCGTGGTCGCCGCCAACGCCTGGATGAACCAGCCGCAGGGCTTCACCCTCGATGCGGCCGGCAAGGTCGTCGACACCAACCCCGGGCAGATCCTCTTCAACCCGGCGACCGGCTACGAGGTCCCGCACATGATCCTCGCCGCCTACATGGTGGTCGGTTTCCTAGTCGCCTCGATCTATGCGGTCGGCATGCTGAAGGGGCGGCAGGACCGCCTGCACCGGCTGGGCCTCTTGATCCCGCTGACGATCGCCTGCATCGCGACGCCGGTCCAGCTCTTCGTCGGCGACACCGCGGCGCGCGAAGTCGCCGACCACCAGCCGGCCAAGTTCGCCGGCATGGAGTGCATCCAGAAGACCGGCACCCACCAGACCGAGTACGTCGGCGGCGTCTGCACCGGCGACGGGGTCAAGGGAGCGATCCCGATCCCCGACCTCGACTCCTTCCTGGTCGGCTTCAACACTGACACCAAGGTGACCGGACTCGCCAGCATCCCGGCCGATGAACGCCCGCCCGCCAACACGATGCTGCACCTTGCCTTCGACGGCATGGTCGGGATCGGCAGCGCGCTGCTCCTGCTCGGCGCCTGGCTCGCCTTCGTCTGGTGGAGGCGCCGCGAGATCCCGCGGACGCCGTGGTTCCTGCGTGCCGTGGCGATCTCCGGCGCCGGCGCGATCCTCGCCCTCTGGTTCGGCTGGATAGTCACCGAGGTCGGTCGTCAGCCCTGGATCGTGCAGGGCTACATGCGCACCTCCGAAGCGGTCACCGACGCCAAGGGGATCTGGTTCAGCTTCGCCCTCGTTCTGGCGCTCTACGCGGCGATCGGGACGATCGCGATTCTGGTGCTGCGGGCGATGTCGCGACGCTGGCGCGAGGGTGGGGCCGACCCCGAGGTAGACACGCCCTACGCGCCTCCCCAGGAGGCGATTCGATGAACTCGGCTGGCGAGTTTGTTCCGCATAGCGATACAAAGCCGCCAGGGGGGAGTGCTCCGTGACCCGCGCTGACGTCTGCGCCGGGATCCTCTGGGTCGGCGCGACCTTCTACGCGCTCTTCGGCGGCGCCGACTTCGGCGCCGGATTCTGGGACCTGGTGGCCGGTGGCGCCGAGCGCGGCGAGCGGCCGCGGGCGCTGATCCAGCGCTCGTTGACCCCTGTCTGGGAGGCCAATCACGTCTGGCTGATCTTCATCCTCGTCGTCCTCTGGACCGCCTTTCCGCCCGCCTTCAGCGCGGTGATGACGACGCTCTACGTGCCGATCGCCCTGGCCGCGCTCGGCATCGTCCTGCGAGGCTCCGGCTTCGCCTTCCGCAAGTCGATCGTCCGCCTCTCGGGCCGCCGCGCAGCAGGCGCCACCTTCGCGATCTCCTCGCTCTTGACCCCGTTCTTCATGGGCGCGGTGGTCGGCGCCGTCGCCTCCGGCAACGTCCCGGCCAATGGCAACGGCCCCGCTTTCTCGAGCTGGCTCGAGCCGCTGCCGCTGCTGACTGGGGCGATGTTCGTCGCCAGCGGCGCCTACCTCGCCGCCGTCTTCCTGGTCGGCGATGCCCGCCGCTCCGAAGACCACGAGCTCGCCGGCTACTTCGCCCGCCGCGCCCTCGCCGCCGCGGCGGTCGCCGGGATCGCGGCTGCTTTCGGCCTCGCCGAGCTTCACGCCGAAGCGCGCTACATCTTCGATCGTCTCACCGCCCAGGGGCTGCCGCTGGTGATCCTCTCCGCCGTCTGCGGCGTGGGCGTCCTCGCGCTGCTGTTCGCAACCGTACGGGGGCGCAATGCCGCCCGCTCCCAATACCTGCGCCCGCTTGCCGGCGGCGCCGTGATCGCGGTGATCTGGGGCTGGGGCGTAGCCCAGTTCCCCTACCTCTTGCCGACCTCGTTGAAGATCACCGAAGCGGCGGCGCCAGCCGACACCCTTGCCAGCGTGATCATCGTCTTCATCGTCGCGACGGTCCTCGTCCTGCCCGCGCTCGCCCTGCTCTACTGGCTCTCTCAGAAGGAGCTGCTCGGTGAGTGAGCCTGGGGCAATACGCGCCGTCCTCTTCGACATCGACGGGACGCTTCTCGTCACCGGCGGTGCCGGCGGGGTCGCCTGGCAGCGCGCCTTCCAGGAGCTGCATGGCGTCGACGCAAACGTCGCAGAGCACACCGACGCCGGCATGACCGACCCTGAGATCGCCGCGATCGTCTTTCGCGAGGTGATCGGCCGCGAGGGCACGCGGGAAGAGCGCTCGAAGGCGATCGGCTGCTACCTCAAGCACCTGCCCGAGGCGGTCGCGGAGTCGCCCGGCTACAGGGTGATGCCGGGGATCGAGGAGCTGCTGCCGCGACTGATCGAGGACGGCGTCCTGCTCGGCCTGGTCACCGGCAACATCGAGGCCGCCGCCCACATCAAGTTGGCCCGTGCCCGCCTAAACCGCTTCTTCAGCTTCGGTGGCTACGGATCGGACTCACCCGATCGCACCGCAGTCACCAAGGCTGCCGTCTCCCGCGGCGCTCTCGTCTCCGGCGCTGCCCTCGCCAATGGAGACTGCCTCGCCGTCGGCGACACTCCCCGCGACGTGGTCGCTGGCCACGGCGCGGGCATCGAGGTCGTCGGAGTTGCAACCGGCAGCCACGGCGTTGCCCAACTGCAGGCGGCAGGCGCCGATTATGCGCTGGAGACGGTGCGGAACGGCTTTCCCCTTTAACCGCCCGTCAGTTATTCACATATTTGACAAAAACCCTTTCAACCCCGCCCCCGCCTGCGTAACCTCACCAACTGGTCCCGAAATGAGGCACTGGCGGGCCGTCGCCCGAGGCGACACAGGGGAAAGTGTGGCGACGCAGGGGAAAGTGTGGCTATTCACCTACGCAGAACGTCGGGGCTGTCGCTGGCCTTTGTGGCATTGCTGCTGAGCCTGCCGGTTTCACCCGCTGCAGCAGAATTGCGCGTCGGACCGGAAGGGTTCTCGGTGCAAATACTCGACGCAGAAGGGAATCCCGAGGTTCGAGCGGGCTCCCATCCGGACCGGGTCAAGATCGATTTCAAGTTCGAAGACGACGGCAGCGGGACGTCCCCTGGGGATGTCGAGCTTGAAATGCCGCCAGGCCTCGGCGGCGACCCGAACGCCGTGCCGGCCTGTCCGCGCCAGGCTCACGAAGAAGGCGAGGAATGTCCTCCTGAGAGCCAGATCGGGTTCGTCGGCTTCGGTCTAGGCACGTTGCCCGTCTACCTGCTCGAACCCGCCTCGGGCCAGCTAGCCGCCTTCACGTCGAAAGCCGGTTTGCCGATTCCCTTCCAGCTGAAGCTCAGAACCGACGACTTCGGCATCACCTTTGCCGCCGAAGGTCTCTCCGCGGGAGCCCCCAGCGAAGCTCACATGGTGCTCTGGGGGATCCCGGCCGACCACGAGGAAGGCTCCCCCGCCGGAAGGCGGCCCTTTCTGACCTTGCCTTCGACCTGTGGGCCCCTGACCTTCAAGATGCGAGCGCGCTCACTGGAAGAGAATGCCCAGTGGTTGAGCGCCAGCGCCGAGACCGCCCCCCTCTCCGGCTGCGAAAACTTGCCCTTCGCGCCTCGCCTCCAACTCCAGTTGAGCAATCCGATCGCCGACTCTCCGACCGGCGTGCGTATGGCGCTGACCATGCCCGAAGAAGAAGAAGAAGGCTCCGAGCTGGCCAACGCCCAACTCAAGGACGTTTCGGTGGAAATGCCCCCCGGCCTCACTATTTCGCCCGGTGGAGCCGCAGGGCTGACGGCCTGTACCGACGTTCAGTTCGGGCAGAGCACGGACGCGGAAGCGACTTGCCCCGCCTCGTCCCGGCTCGGGACGGTAGAACTGCAGTCGCCGAGCCTGAGGGAACCGGTCACCGGGAAGATCTACCTCGGTCAGCAACGCGGCAGCGACCGCTCGAGGCTCTTCGTCACGGCTCCCGGTCCGGGAGCCGTGATCAAGTTCGTCGCCAGTCTCGACCCGGAATTGAGCACTGGGCGCATGGTCGCCACCCTGCACGACTTGCCGCAGGTCGGCTTCGGTCGCATCGCGATGACCCTGGGTGGCGGCCCTGGAGGGCTGCTCGCCGCGCCGCTCGGCTGCGGGTCGCAGAGCGGCGTCGCCAAATTCGTCCCCTACGGGGGTGGGCCCGCGGTGACCTCCAAATCGACGGTGACAATCGCCAGTGTCCTGCCCGGCTTGCAATGCCCCGGCCCCCTGCCCTTCGCGCCCGAACTGCTCGTGTCCACCTCGAGCCACCGGGCGGCCAATGCCATCTCGTTGTCGACCGTCATTCGGCGCCATAGCGGGGAAGGGCTCCCCGCCCGCTTCTCGGTAACCATTCCGGGTGGATTCAGCGCTGCGCTCGGCGCGGTCGAGCTCTGTCCCGAGCCGGATACCGTGACCGGGTCCTGCCCCGCTCTCAGCCGCGTGGGGACGGTGCGCGCCCTGATTGGATCCGGTCCGAGCCCGGCGAGCTTATCCGGCTCGGTTTTCCTCGCAGGGCCTTACCACCACGCTCCTTTCAGCCTCGTGATGGCGCTGAAGGCGGCCATAGGTCCATTCGACTTAGGCTCGACCGCGTTCAGGGCAACGACCCAGCTCGACAGTCGCAGCGGCAACGTGACGCTCGCGAGCGACCGGTTGCCGAGCATGGTCGAAGGGCTGCCGATCCGCTTCCAGGCGATCGAGCTGACACTCGATCGTCCTGGCCTGGTCCACAACCCGACCTCCTGCCGGCCACATTCGCTCGATGTCGAAATCGAATCGCAGGAAGGCGGTGTGACGACGCTGAGCAGACCCCTGCGAGTCAGCGGCTGCAAGCACCTCGGCTTCAAGCCACGAGTGCGCACCGTCATCGAAGGCGAGGGACCGCTGCACCGCGACGGAGGGATCGGCCTGCGGATCTCTGCTCTCCTCCGCCGACACGACGCATCGCTTCGTTCTCTCGCCTTGTCGATGCCAGCGGCGTTGGAGCTGCACGTAGGCGAGCTGAAGGAAATCTGCTCGCAGGTTGACGCGCGGCGAGCCAGCTGTCCACCGGGGGCGAAGGTCGGCACGACGCAGGCGCGCACTCCTCTGTTCGCCGAACCGCTGCGCGGCTCGGCTTACGTCGTTCAGCCGCGTGACGACGGTCCGCCGGACATCTGGGTGATGTTCCGCGCCGGCGGCGTCCAACTTTCCATGCGAGGCACCACCGCCAACGACCATGGTCGCTTCGTCACCACGCTCACCGACCTTCCCGACATGCCCCTCTCCAGCTTTTCGATGCGGTTGGGGACGCCAGGGAAAAGTCTTCTCACGCTCTCGACCAGCCCCTGTGAGGGGGGTCGGCCGCGGCGGCTCCGTGCCGGGGTGCAGGTCGTCGGGCAGAATGGGGCCAAACGCAGCTCACTATTGCCGATCCTCATGAAGGCCGGCTGCATCTCGTCCGGTCGGCAATGAGGACTGCCTCCGGGCGCCCCCGCCAGACCGGCTTCCTGCTTCGCGTCGCCGACTTCGCGACGAGGCGACCCCGGCTTGTCGCCGGCGTTTGGATCGCGGTTGTCCTCGTGCTGGCCTCCGTCGGTCGCAACTTGGAGCACGAACTCAGCGTCCACCCGATTTTCGCCGACGGCAGGGCCAGCAAGCGTGCCCACGACATCGCCGCGCGGGAGTTCGGCAACGACTACGC
>Ga0207702_10001995_pt1 | contig 19804 bp, 16 predicted proteins | sample KBSCornC62_FD_184302 | JGI IMG/M metagenome (GOLD analysis project Ga0207702, IMG submission 184302) | Corn rhizosphere microbial communities from Kellogg Biological Station, Michigan, USA - KBS Corn C6-2 (SPAdes) (version 2) | ecosystem: Host-associated > Plants > Roots > Rhizosphere > Soil ...
CCGAGGAGTACGGGGGTCGGGCGGGTCGATGCTCGATGCCTGTCTGTTCATGGAGGAGACCTCGCGGGGGCTGGCGCCGATCGGCGGCTACGCGACGACGCTGATCGTCGCCGGCGCCACCCAGCGCTTCGGTACGGAGGCGCAGAAGGAAGAGATCCTCGGGGGTATCGCCTCCGGCTCGGTCGAGGCGATCGCGATGACCGAGCCCGAGGCCGGCTCCGACGTTGGTGCCCTCTCCTGCAAGGCCGAGCGCGTCGACGGCGGCTACGTCCTCAACGGCCAGAAGGTCTTCTGCTCCAACGCCCACATCTCCGACCATGTGCTGGTCGTCTGCCGCACCACCCGCAGCGAGGACAAGCACGCCGGGATGACGATGATCTGGGTCCCCCGCGAAGTCGACGGGATGGAGGTGATCCCGATCGAGACGATGGGCGGCCGCGAGACCAACCACCTCTACTTCACCGACTGCGTCGCCCGCGAGGAGGACGTCCTCGGCGTGGTCGACCAGGGCTGGATGCAGCTGATGGCCGGGCTCAACGTCGAGCGCCTGATCCTCGCCGCGACGATGCTCGGGATCGCTCAGCGGGCCCTCGACGACCTCCTGCTCTACGTCAAGGAGCGGCGCCAGTTCGACCGCCCGATCGGCTCCTTCCAGGCCCTCCAGCACCGGATCGCCGACCTCGCCACCGACCTGCAGGCGGCGCGGCTGATGACCCACTGGGTCGCGAGCCTGGTCGACGAGGACCCCGACCGGATGCTGCCCCAGCAGGCCTCGATGGTGAAGCTCTTCGTCACCGAGGTGACGAAGAGGGTGACCCTGGAGGGGATGCAGATGATGGGCGGCTACGGCTACTCCTCCGAGTACGACATGGAGCGCCTCGTCCGCACCTCCCTGGTCTCGACGATCTACGGCGGCACCTCCGAGATCCAGCGCACGATCATCGCCAAAACGCTCGGGCTCTAGGTAGCGCTACTCCTCTTCAGGTCAAGACGCGGTTGCCACCTGGCCTTCGACCAGCGCCGGCTCGCCGATGTGGAACCCCTGGGCGTAGTCGATCTCGAAGGCGCGCACCATCGACAGCGTCTCCGCGTCCTCGATCCCCTCGGCCACGGTCTCCTGGCCGAAGGCCTTGGCGAACTGGACCAGGGCTTGAACCAGCTTCTGGTCGGTCGGCGAGCGCGGTAGCTCGCGGATGAACTCGATGTCGATCTTCAGGTGCTGGACCGGCAGCTCTTTCAGGTAGCTGAAGGAGCTGAAGCCGGTGCCGAAGTCGTCGAGGCCGAGGCCGCAGCCCATCGCGGTGACGGTCTCGGCGAAGTGGCGGGCGGCGTCCATGTTCGTGATCGCCGCCGTCTCGGTGATCTCGAAGTCGAGCCAGGCGGGGTTGAGGCCGTCCGCGATCGCCACCCGCACGTCCTCGATCAGCGCCGGCTCGCAGAGCGAGGACCCGGAGACGTTGACCGCGATCGGCCGCGAGCGCCCCGCCAGATCGATCGCCTTCGCCAGCACCATCCGGTCGATGTCGACGATCAGGCCGAGCCGTTCCGCCGTCGGCAGGAACGAGGAGGGCGGGATCACGTCGTCGTGCTCGTCGAGCATCCGCACCAGCAACTCCTCGCGGGCGACGCAGCCGCTGCGGAGATCGACGATCGGCTGCGCGTAGACGACGATCCGCTGCTGCGCCAGCGCTTCGCTGATGCGGTCGGCCCAGGTCAGCTTGCGGTTCGGCCCGGTGGTCGAGTCGACGGCTCGGCCGCCGCCTTCTTCCTTGGCTTCGCAGAGGGCGATGTCGGCGGCGATCATCAGCCCTTCGGCGGTGATCTCCTCGCCGCGGCCGCCGAAGGTGGCGATGCCGACGCTGGCGCCGACCGCCGGGGTGCCCCGCTCCCGGACCAGGGCGATCAGCCGCTCCGCCGCCGCCCGTGCCTGCTCCGGGTTCGCCCGCTGCAGCAGCAGGGCGAATTCATCGGCGCAGATCCGCGCCGGCAGGTCTTCGGCCCGTGCCTCCTCGCGCAGCAGGGTGGCCACGGTCTCCAGCAGCCGGTCGCCGGCCTCGTGGCCGAGCGAGTCGTTGACGAGGCTGAAGGAGTCGATGTCGAGCAGCAGCAGGGCACCGGGCTCGTCCAGGTAGCGGGGGTCGAGGAGGCGGTCTTCAACCTCTTCGACGAAGCTGTCCCGGTCGATCAACCGCCGCTTGTCGATCGCCTCGCTCACGCTGGCTCCTTAGTGCCCCGATAGTTTGCGTGAAAACGATTGTACAAAAAATTAGGTAGACGCTTGGGAAAAGCGCTTCAACAGGTCAGGCTCGCTATCCTTCGCCCCAGCCTCGCGCCTCGGCCCGGGGTTTGTTTTTTGTAACGACTTCTGCAACGACTGCCTCAGGCACGGAACGAGGGAGAAGATGGCTCGCGGAGATGTCCGCATTGCGGTGACGATGGCTTGCGAAGAGTGCAAGCGTCGCAATTACCAGACCAACAAGTCGCGGCGCAATACGCCGGACCGCATCGAGATGCGGAAGTTCTGCCGCTGGTGCGGCCGCCACACCCCGCACAAAGAGACCAGGTAGTTCGCGATGGCGAAAACCCGTGCACAGCGCAAGGCCGAGCGCCGGGCTCGGGAAGCCGAACAGCAGAAACGCCTGCGCGGCCACGACACCCCGAGCCAGGCCCAGCACGACACCCAGGTCCCGGTCTCCGGCGAGGTGGCCGAGGTCGAGGCGGTGGAGATGGGGATCGCCGCCGGCGCCCCCGAGTCGCAGCTCGAGACCCCCGACGCTCCCAAGCCCCGCTCCGCCCGCCGAGCCGAGGCCAAGGCGCTCAAGGAGGCCGAAAAGCGCAAGCGCGACGAGCAGAAGCGGCGCGAGCGCCAGCAGCTCGACAAAAAGCAGAAACAGGCGAAGGCCGAACGCCAGCGGGGCGGTTTCATCGGCTTCCTCATATCCTGTTGGCAGGAGCTGAAGAAAGTCCAGTGGCCCGACCGGGAGACCCTGGTCCAGGCGACTGCGGTCACCATCCTCTTCGTGGCCGTCGCGGCTGCCTACCTGGGCGCCCTCGACGCGGCTTTCAACTGGCTCGTCAAGCAGATCCTCTAAGCGGGATCCCGAACAAAGGCTTCTAAGAGATGTATCGCTGGTACGTGATCAACACCTACTCCGGGCACGAGAACAAGGTCAAGCACAACCTCGAGCACCGGGTGCAGACGATGAGCCAGAACCGCAACGTGCGGCAGGTCGTCGTCCCGACCGAGCAGGTCTCCGAGATGAAGGACGGGCAGAAAATCCAGACCGAGAAACGGACGATGCCCGGTTACGTCCTCGTCAACATGGAGATGACCGACGACGCCTGGGGCCTGGTCAAGAACACCCCCGGCGTCACCGGCTTCGTCGGTTCCCGCAACAAACCGGTGCCGCTCTCCAAACCCGAGGTCGACCGCCTGCTCCACCGCGAGACCGCCGAGCGCCCGCGTACCCAGGCCCAGTTCGCGATCGGCGAATCGGTCAAAGTCATCTCCGGCCCGCTCTCCGACTTCTCCGGCGAGATCGCCGAGATCAACGAGGACGCCGCCAAACTCAAGGTGCTGGTCTCGATCTTCGGGCGTGAGACGCCCGTGGAGGTCGGTTATGACCAGGTCAAGAAGATCTAGGTCGCGAAGACCGCTACCCTCCCGAACCCCTTATGGCGAAGAAAACCCTCACGGTCATCAAGCTGCAGATCCAGGCGGGCAACGCCAACCCGGCGCCGCCGGTCGGCCCCGCGCTGGGACAGCACGGCGTCAACATCATGGACTTCTGCAAAGCCTTCAACGCCCAGACGCAGGGCGAAGGGGGGACGATCATCCCGGTCGAAATCACGGTCTATGAGGACCGCTCCTTCACCTTCGTCACCAAGACGCCGCCGGCCGCCGTCCTGATCAAGGAAGCGATCAAAATTCCGAAGGGCTCGGGCGAGCCGCACATGAACAAAGTCGGGACGATCTCCGAATCCCAGATCCAGGAGATCGCCGAACGCAAGATGCCCGACCTCAACGCCAACGACATCGACGCGGCGAAGAAGATCATCGCCGGCACCGCCCGCTCGATGGGCGTCGACGTCGCCTAGGAGAACTTCATGGCCCACGGCAAACGATTCCGCGCCCAGTACGAGAAGGTCGACCGCGACCGCGCCTACCCGCCGGCCGAGGCGATCGCGCTGATCAAGGAGACCGCGAGCACCAAATTCGACGAGACGGTCGAGCTGCATGTGCTGCTCGGCGTCAACGTCCGCCACGCGGATGAGCAGCTGCGCGGCACCCTGGCGCTGCCGCACGGGCTCGGCAAAGACGTCACCGTCGCCGTCTTCGCACAGGGCCAGCAGGCCCGCGACGCCGAGGCCGCCGGAGCCGACTTCGTCGGCGGCCAGGACCTGGTCGAGAAAGTCCAGGAGGGCTGGACCGGCTTCGATGTCGCGATCTCGACCCCGGAGATGATGAAAGGCGTCGGCCAGCTCGGTCGTGTGCTCGGCCCGCAGGGCCTGATGCCGAACCCGAAGGTCGGCACCGTCACCGACGACGTCGAGAAGGCCGTCAGCGACTCCAAATCGGGCAAAGTCGAATACCGCACCGACCGCCAGGCGATCGTCCACATGGCGATCGGCAAGGCCAGCTTCGACGCGGGCAAGTTGCTCGAGAACTACAGCGCCGTGATCGAGGAGATTATCCGCGCGAAGCCTGCTGCCGCGAAGGGCAAATACGTGATCTCGGCCACCCTGGCGACGACGATGGGCCCCGGTATCCGCGTCGACGCCGGTGCCAAAACGGACCGCGACGGCGCCGGGGCAACCGCTGCCGCCGACGAGACCGCACCGGAGCCGGTTACCGCCTAAACTGCGTCGCCGCTAACCGGAGACCACCGGCCGAGCGCAAGCTCTAGAAGCCCGGTGCAGGTGAGACCATGAACCGCGAGGAAAAGTCCGCAGCCATACAAGAGATCGCCGCCCAGATCGAGGAGTCTGAGGCGATCTTCGCTGTCGATTACCGCGGCATCAGCGTTCCCCAGGCGGCCGAGCTGCGCTCAAAGCTTCGCGAAGCCGACGCGAGCTTCCGCATCGTCAAAAACCGGCTGACGAAAATCGCCGCCGACCAGGTCGGCGAGGAGCGGCTGCCGGAACTGCTGCAGGGCCCGACCGCGCTCGCCTTCGTCCGCGGCGACACCGCCCAGGCGGCGAAAGCGATCACGACCTTCAACAAAGAGCACGAAGTCCTCACCTACAAGGGCGGCTTCATGGACGCGACCTCGCTCGACGAGGGCGCGTTCGAATCGATCGCCAAACTGCCCGGGCGCGAAGTGCTCAACGGCCAGCTCGCCGGCGTCGTCGCCAGTCCGCTCACCGGTCTGGTCCGCGGCCTCGGCAGCATGATCCAGGGCCTGGCTCTCCAGCTCGGCCAGATCGCCGAGAAAGGTCTTGTGAGCGGCGAAGCTCCGGCCGCCGAAGAGGCACCGGCCGAGCCTGAGCCCGAGAAAGCTGAGGATGCCCCCGTTGAGGAGGCGCCGACGGAGGCTGCAAGTGGTAACGAGCCGCCTGCCGATCAGGCAGAGGCTCCAGATGAAGAGACTTCGAACGAGGATTCAAACGAGGAAGAGGGGTAGCGACTGATGGCAACCAAAACTTCAACCGAGGACTGGATCGAGGAGCTGAAAGGCATCTCGGTCCTCGAGCTCTCCGAGCGGATCAAAGCGCTCGAGGAGGAGTTCGGCGTCTCCGCGACGGCCGTAGCGGCGGCGGCTCCGGCCGCTGCCGGCGGCGGTGGCGGCGGCGAAGAAGGCGGCGGCGCCGAGGAGTCCTCGACCGTCGACGTCGTCCTCAAAGAGGTGGGCGGGCAGAAAGTCCCGGTCATCAAGGTGGTCCGCTCGGCTACCGGTCTCGGCCTCAAAGAGGCCAAGGCGCTGGTCGACGAGGCCCCGAAAGCGATCAAAGAGGGCGTCGACCGCGACGAGGCCGACAAACTCAAAGCTGAGCTCGAGGAGGCCGGGGCTACGGTCGAACTCGCCTAGCGAGTTCGGCGGGCTCCCAGATCCCGCCTGTAGAGCCGAACTTGAAGTCGCCGGCGGCGGTGTGTTATTTTCCGCCGTCGCGCGCTATTTGAGTGCCTCTGCCCATACTTGCGCTGTATCCACGTCCCTCTGACCGTCCGAGGAGTCGCCGACTTTGGCACGTTCCAACGCTGCCCCCGTAACCCGTAGGAGCTTTTCCCGCCTAGAAAACCCCCTCGAAGTCCCACATTTGATCGATATCCAGCGACGTTCCTTCGAGGAACTGACGGATCCGAAGAGCGGTGGGCTGAGGGAGACGATCAACGACATATCCCCGATCGAGGACTACACGGGGAACCTGCAGATCGTCTTCGGCGATTTCAAATTCGAGGAGCCGCCGCACACGATCGAGGAGTGCCGTGAGAAGGACATGACCTACTCGCGGCCGCTGACCGCGACGGTCGCCTTCCAGAACAAGGAGACCGGCGAGATCCGCGAGCAGGCCGTCTTCATGGGCGACTTCCCGTGGATGACCGAGCGCGGGACGTTCATCATCAACGGCACCGAGCGCGTCGTCGTCACGCAGTTGGTCCGTTCGCCGGGCGCCTACGTGATGGCGCCGAAGGACCCCGAAAAGCAGGTCTTCATCGCCAACCTGATGCCGGCTCGCGGCTCCTGGCTCGAGCTCGAAGTCGACAAAAAAGGCAAAGTCTTCGTCCGCATCGACCGCAAGCGGAAACTTCCGGTCACGGTCCTGCTGCGCGCGATGGGCTACGTCGAGGATCAGCAGCTTCTCGACATGTTCGACAACTCGGTCTACATCCGCCACACGATCGAGGCGGATACCGAGGCGACCCGGACCGAAGAGGGCGCCCTGATCGAGCTGTTCAAAAAGCAGCGCCCGGGCGAGCCGCCGTCGGTCGACGCCGCCAAAGCCCTGCTCGAGCAGCTCTTCTTCGACCCCAAGCGCTACGACCTCACCCGGGTCGGCCGCTACAAGCTCAACGCCCGCCTCGACCTCGACATCGACCTCGAGACGCGGGTGCTCACCCACGACGACATCATCGCCCTCGTCAAGGAGCTCACCTCGCTGCCGAAGCTGCTCGGCATCCCCGAGGAGATCGACGAGGAGAACCCGATCAAAGACTATGCCGCGGAGGCGATCACCTACCCCCGCGAGCAGGTCTACGACCACCTCGACGAGTACGAGCACTTCGGCAACCGCCGCCTGCGCACGGTCGGCGAGCTGATCCAGGAGGCCTTCCGCATCGGCCTCTACCGGATGGAGCGCGTGGTCCGCGAGCGCCTCACCACCGAGGACTCCGACGCGATCACCCCGCAGACGATCATCAACATCCGCCCGGTGGTGGCAGCGATGAAGGAGTTTTTCGGCTCCTCGCAGCTGTCCCAGTTCATGGACCAGACCAACTCGCTTTCGGGGTTGACCCACCGGCGCCGCCTCTCGGCGCTGGGCGCCGGCGGTCTGACCCGAGAGCGGGCGCCGATCGAGGTCCGCGACGTGCACCCGACCCACTACGGCCGGATGTGCCCGATCGAGACGCCGGAGGGGCCGAACATCGGCCTGATCGGTTCGCTCGCCTCCTACGCGCAGATCTCCGAGCACGGCTTCGTCACCACCCCCTACCGGGTGGTCGAAGACGGCGTCGTCAGCGAGGAGATCGTCCACTACGACGCGACCCAGGACGAGGACAAGGTGATCGCCCAGGCGAACTCCGAGATCGATCCGAAAACCCGGAAACTGAAGGGCCCGCAGGTGCTGGTCCGCGCCGGCGAGCAGGAGTACGCGACCGCCGCTCCTAAGGAAGTCGACCTGATGGACGTCTCGCCGTCCCAGATCTGGTCGGTGGCCACCTCGCTGATCCCGTTCCTCGAGCACGACGACGCCAACCGGGCGCTGATGGGCTCGAACATGCAGCGCCAGGCGGTGCCGCTGCTGAAACCGGATCCGCCGCTGGTCGGTACGGGGATGGAGCGCCGTGCCGCGGTCGACACCGGCGACGTCATCCTCGCCGCCGAGGACGGCGAAGTCAGCCACGTCGACGCCAACCAGATCGTCGTCAACAGCGGCTCGAAGAAACACGAGTACAAGCTGAACAAGTTCATGCGCTCGAACCAGGGCACGATCATCCACCAGCGGCCGATCGTCAACAGCGGCCAACAGGTGAAGACCGGCGACGTCCTCGCCGACGGCTCTTCCACCGGCGGTGGCGAGATCGCCCTCGGCAAGAACTGCCTGGTCGCCTTCATGTCCTGGGAGGGCTACAACTTCGAGGACGCGATCATCCTCTCCGAGCGCCTGGTCAAGGACGACGAACTCACCTCGATCCACATCGAGGAGTACGAGATCGACGCCCGTACGACCAAGCTCGGCGACGAGGAGATCACCCGCGACATCCCGAACCGCTCCGAGGAGAGCCTGCGCAACCTCGACGAGCGCGGCATCGTCCGCGTCGGCGCCGAGGTTGTCTCCGGTGACCTCCTGGTCGGCAAGGTGACGCCGAAGGGCGAGACCGAGCTGACCGCCGAGGAGAAGCTGATCCGCGCGATCTTCAAGGAGAAGGCGCGCGAGGTCCGCGACACCTCGCTGAAAGTGCCCCACGGCGAGGGCGGGGTCGTCATCGACGTCCTCACCTTCAGCCGCGACGACGGCGACGACCTGCCGCCCGGCGTCAACGACCTGGTCCGCGTCTACGTCGCGACCAAGCGCAAGATCGCTGAGGGCGACAAGCTCGCGGGCCGCCACGGGAACAAGGGTGTGATCTCGAAGATCGTGCCCGAGGAGGACATGCCACACCTGGCCGACGGCACCCCCGTCGACGTCATCCTCAACCCGCTCGGCGTGCCGAGCCGGATGAACATCGGCCAGATCCTCGAGACCCACCTCGGGTGGGTCGCGGAGAACGGCTGGTACGACGACGGCTCCGAGGCCTACAAGCAGGCCCACTCCGAAGGCGACGGCCGCGTCTACGTGGCCACCCAGGTCTTCGACGGCGCCACCGTCGAGGACGTCGACGACGCGCTCGTCGCCTGGAGCGATGAGAACGCCGAGCGCGGGATCGACCTCGGGGTCGACAAGAGCGCCCGCCCGGGTGCTCGTGCCTCCGGTACCGCCCAGCTCTACAACGGCCGTACCGGCGAGCCCTACGAGGGCAAGGTCACGGTCGGCTACATGTACATCCTCAAGCTGCTGCACCTGGTCGACGACAAGATCCACGCTCGCTCGACCGGCCCGTACTCGCTCGTCACCCAGCAGCCGCTGGGCGGCAAGGCGCAGTTCGGCGGCCAGCGTTTCGGCGAGATGGAGGTCTGGGCCCTGGAGGCCTACGGCGCTGCCTACACCCTGCAGGAGATGCTCACGGTTAAGTCCGACGACACGGTCGGGCGGGTCAAGGCCTACGAGGCGATCGTCAAGGGCGAGAACATTCCCGAGCCCTCGATCCCGGAGTCCTTCAAAGTGCTGTTGAAGGAGATCCAGAGCCTCTCGCTCGACGCCAACGTGGTCTCCGAGGGGACCGACGTCGAAATCTCCGACGAGGAAGACGACCTGCTGAAAGCAGCCGAGGAGCTGGGGATGGACCTGACCGGCGTCCGCGCCGACTCCACCAACGGAGCCGCGGACGAGCAGGAGGAGCAGGTGGTCGCCGAGGGCGAGGCTGGAACTGATGGTGATGGTGCCGGGAAAGCCGAAGAGGCCGCTCCGGCCGAGGTGGAGGACTGATGATCGACATCAACAATTTCGACGCGATCGAGATCGGGCTCGCGTCCTCGAAGAAGATCCGCTCCTGGAGCTGGGGCGAGGTCACGAAGCCCGAGACGATCAACTACCGGACGCTGAAGCCCGAGAAAGACGGGCTCTTCTGCGAGCGCATCTTCGGTCCGACCAAGGACTGGGAGTGCTACTGCGGCAAGTACAAGCGGGTCCGCTACAAGGGCATCGTCTGCGAGCGCTGCGGCGTCGAGGTGACCCGCTCCAAGGTCCGCCGGGAGCGGATGGGGCACGTCGACCTCGCCTCGCCGGTCTCGCACATCTGGTTCTTCAAGGGCGTCCCGAGCCGGATCGGCTACCTGATCGACATGGCTCCGAAAGAGCTCGAGAAGGTCCTCTACTTCGCTGCCTCGATGGTCACCTGGGTCGACGAGGAGGCCCGTGACAAAGACGTCGGGAAATTGGAGAAAGAGGTCAAAAAAGTCGTCGACTCCTACGAGTCCGAAAAACAGAAAAGGACTCAGGAGCTGAACGAGTCCCTGGAGCGCCGGATCGCCTACCTGGAGAACGGCACCCAGGACAAGTTCGACGACGAAGACCACATCTGGGCCGACTCGCTGAAACTGACGGCGGCGCAGCTGCGCAAGCTCAAAGACGACGACCGCGCGAAAATGATCAAAGAACTGCGCAAACAGTTCGACGCGGAGATCTCCGACACCGAGGCCTACCTCGAAGAGGCCGCGGAGCGGATGCAAGAGGTCTGGAAGATCTTCACGGAGATGAAGCCGAAGGACGTGATCAACGACGAGACGGTCTTCCGTGAGCTCAAGGACCGCTTCGGCTCCCCGTTCGGCTGGGGCGAGTACTTCCGCGGCGGCATGGGTGCCGAAGCGGTGCGCGACCTGCTCGAGCAGGTCGACCTCGAGGCCGAAATCGAGGAGCTGGAGCAGACGATCAACAGCTCCAAAGGCCAGAAACAGGCCCGCGCGGTGAAGCGGCTGAAAGTCGCGAGCGCCTTCAAGAACTCCGACAACAAGCCCGACTGGATGATCCTCGACGCGGTTCCGGTGATCCCGCCGGAGCTGCGGCCGATGGTGCAGCTTGACGGCGGCCGCTTCGCGACCTCCGACCTCAACGACCTCTACCGCCGGGTGATCAACCGCAACAACCGGCTGAAAAGGCTGCTCGATCTCGGCGCCCCCGAGATCATCGTCAACAACGAGAAGCGGATGCTGCAGGAGGCGGTCGACGCGCTGTTCGACAACGGCCGTCGCGGACGCCCCGTGACGGGCCCCGGCAACCGTCCCCTGAAGTCGCTTTCGGACATGCTCAAGGGCAAGCAGGGTCGCTTCCGCCAGAACCTGCTCGGCAAGCGGGTCGACTACTCCGGCCGTTCGGTGATCGTCTCCGGGCCGAGCCTGCGGCTGCACCAGTGCGGCCTGCCGAAGCTCATGGCTCTGGAGCTCTTCAAGCCGTTCATCATGGCCCAGCTGGTCGAGCGCAAAGCGGTCCAGAACATCAAGGCCGCGAAGAAGATGGTCGAGTCGATGATTCCGGAGGTCTGGGACGTGCTCGAGGAAGTCATCCACGAGCACCCGGTCCTGCTGAACCGGGCGCCGACCCTGCACCGTCTCGGCATCCAGGCCTTCGAACCGGTCCTGGTCGAGGGCAAGGCGATCCAGGTCCACCCGCTGGTCTGCCACGCCTTCAACGCCGACTTCGACGGCGACCAGATGGCGGTACATGTGCCGCTGTCGGCCGAGGCCCAGGCCGAGGCACGGATCCTGATGCTGTCGGCCAACAACATCCTCTCCCCGGCCCACGGGGCGCCGCTGGCGACCCCGACCCAGGACATGGTGCTCGGCATCTACTACCTGACCTATGGGCCGGAAGCAGACGAGCTGGCGAAGATCGACGAGGAGCTGAAGAGCGGCAAGGCCGGCAACGGCTCCGGGCCTGCGGTGAAGGTGTTCCGCTCCGCCCAGGAGGCTGAGCTCGTCTACGAGAACGGCGGCTGCAAGCTGCACGACCAGGCCGAGTACCGGCGGGCCGGGCGCGGGCACTTCCTGACCACGGTCGGGCGGATCATCTTCAACGAGAAGATCGAAGGCGCCCTCGCCGACGCTCTGGAAGAGGACTTCGATCCGGCGCAGTTCGAGTTCGTCAACCACTCGCTGAAGAAGAAGGACATCAACCAGATGGTCTCCGACCTGGTCGAGGCCTACGGCGCGCCGGCGGTCTCGCAGGTGCTCGATGCCTTCAAGGACCTCGGCTTCCACTACGCCAGCCAGGCCGGGATCACGGTCGCCAAGAACAACGTCGTCTCACCGCCGGAGAAGGCGGAGATCCTCGATCGCTACGAGAAGGAGACCGAAGCGATCCAAGGCCAGTACGACGAAGGCTACATCACCGCCGAGGAGCGTCACGAGGCTGTGACCGCTCACTGGAACCGCGCCACCGACGAGGTCGCGCAGGCGATGGAGGACAACCTCGACGAGCTCAACCCCATCTTCATGATGGCCAACTCGGGCGCTCGCGGATCGTTCAAACAGATCCGCCAGCTGGCCGGGATGCGCGGTCTGATGGCCAACCCGAAAGGGGAGATCATCGAGCGGCCGATCAAGGCCAACTTCATGGAGGGGCTCTCGGTCCTCGAGTACTTCATCTCCACCCACGGCGCCCGAAAGGGCCTCGCCGACACGGCGCTCCGGACGGCCGACTCCGGCTACCTCACCCGCCGCCTGGTCGACGTCGCCCAGGACGTGATCGTCCGTGAGGAGGACTGCAAAACCAAAGACCACATCGAGATGGACCTCCGCAAGGACGACGGGTCCCTCAACGACAACCTGTTCGGTCGTCTGGCGGCGAAAAAGCTCGAGACCAAACGCGGTCGCGACCTGCTGAAGCGCAACCAGGAGATCACCCAGGCCGACGTCGAAGAGATCGCCGAGGCCTTCGGTGACGAGGAGGGCGTGAAGATTCCGGTTCGCTCGGCGCTCAAGTGCGAGGCCGAGTCCGGGGTTTGCCGCTCCTGCTACGGCATCTCGCCGGCGACCGGGTCGATGGTCGACATTGGTGACGCCGTCGGCATCATCGCCGCCCAGTCAATCGGCGAGCCGGGGACCCAGCTGACCATGCGTACCTTCCACACCGGAGGTGTCGCGGGCCAGGACATCACCCAGGGTCTGCCGCGGATCGTCGAGCTCTTCGAGGCTCGTAAACCGAAGGGCCTGGCGCAGATGGCCGAGGCCGCGGGCAAGGTCTCGATCGAGGAAACCGACAAAGCGCTGAAAGTGATCGTCACCGAGTCGAGCGGGGAGGAGCACAGCTACAGCTTCCCGCTGCGGACCCGGCTGCACGTCGCCGACGGCGACCGCGTCGAGGTCGGTCAGCAGCTCAACGAGGGCTCGCTCTACCCGGCCGACCTCTTGGCGATTCGCGGCCGGACGGACGTAGAGGTCTACCTGGTCGACGAGGTGCAGAAGGTCTACCGCGCCCAAGGCGTCGACATCAACGACAAGCACATCGAGATCATCGCCCGGCAGATGCTGAAGAAGGTGAGGATCGAGTCGAAGGGCTCGACCAGCCTCCTGCCTGGCCAGCTCGAGGACCGCGGCAGCCTCAAACGGCTCAACAAAAAGACCAAGGAAGACGGCGGTACGCCGGCCAAAGGCGAGGAGGTCATCCTCGGGATCACCAAGGCCTCGCTGGCGACCGAGTCCTTCCTCTCGGCGGCCTCCTTCCAGGAGACCACGAAGGTGCTCACCGACGCTGCCCTCGAGGGCAAACGGGACAGGCTCGTGGGCCTGAAGGAGAACGTGATCATCGGTAAGCTGATCCCGGCCGCGACCGGCCTCAAGCACTACCGCACGGTTGCGATCGAGCCGGCCGAACCGATTGAGGCTCCGGCCGACGACCTGCTCGAAGAAGACGAGCTCGCCGCCGAACTCGGCGTCGACGGGGTCGAGGCGCCTGTCGAGGGCTTCGGCACCTCCTTTGCGGAGGAGCTCGAGGAGCTCGCGCAGGAGATCGAGTCGAGCTCCGAAGAAGCTAAGTAAGTAGTTCTGAGCAGTTCCCGGTGGGGGTGCGTACGGATGTGTACGCGCCCCCACTTGTGGGTAAATGGTTGGTACCCCAAGACAACGAAGAGAGCTTCCGCATCTTGAGGTACTTCATTTCTCCTTGAACGCCGAGAGGTTGGGACCCCAATCCCGACCTCTCGGCGTTTCAAGTTCTGCGGCTTCTTTCGGAAAAAGGGGTTTCCCCGCCGCGTTTCTCAAGTGCGTGGGAATCTCGATCGTCAACCGGCGCGCCCGTGGCATGACCGCGGCGTTCCTCTGCGCCGGGCTTGTCAGCTTGGCCAGTCCGGCGGGCGTGCGCGCGGACACGGCGCCGCCCTCCACCGACGTCCTGTTCGTCTTCGACACGACGGTGTCGATGAACGACGCGATCGACGAAGGCCAGTCGGTGATCGAGGAAGCGATGAGCGGCGTTGCCGCCGTCGTTCCCGATCCCCGCTTCGGCTTGGTCGAGGTGAACGACTATGACGAAGTCCTCAAACCGGGTGGATTCGAATACGGCATCGGCGAAGGGCACCCGGCCTGGAAGCTGCACGTGCCGATCACCAGCGATCGTTCACAGATTGCCGCAGGTCTGATGACACTGTCGGCCGACGGCGGCGGCGACGGGCCCGAGGCCTACGGCAGGGCGCTCTTCGAGAGCGCCACGAACCCCGCGATCGGTTGGCGCCCGGCCGCCCGCGGGGTGATCGTCCTGGTCGCTGACAACGTGCCGCACGACGACGACCTGAACAAGGGCATCCCCCCGGAATCCCTTGCCCTGCCCTCGCCGTTCAGTACCGGCGCCGATCCAGGGGCGGACGGCATGGTGGGCAGCGCTGACGATCTCGACTGGCAGGACACCGTCCTGCCGACGCTCGCGAGCGAGGGCAAGCGGCTCGAGTACGTCGATTACCAAGGGGCCCCGCAATACCTTCCCTACTGGCAGAACTGGACCGCTCGCACCAGTGGAAGCGTCGTACAGGCGGCCGGATCGGATCTGGCCGCGAAGATCGTCGAGGCGGTCGAAGCTGGAGCAAGCGTGCCGCCGTCTCCCGAAACGCCCGCACCCGTGACTCCGCCCACGCCTTCATCATCGCCCGCCGCCCTGTCCCCACCTCCGTCCCCACCCTCGAACAGCTTTAGGCTCGAGCCGCGGGCGAGCTGCGCGAAAGGGTGCCGGGCCGTCCTCGTGAAACTCACCTTCGACAGCGCCGGCAGCCTTGCCGGCGAGAGCCTTCGAAAGGGCCTGGTCGAGAAGTTGAGCCGGTCGGTCGCCGCCGGCCAGAACACCTTGAAGTTGAAGCTGACCGGCACCGCGATCGCCACGCTAAATGAGAAGGGCAAGCTGAAGCTCCCCGTCCGCTTCGCCTTCACGCCGAACGGCGGCAGCACAAAGGTGCAGGCCCAGACCTACGGCCTGAAGCTGCCGATGCAGGCAAGAAGCCCCTAACCCGCTGCACTTCTGGTCGGCGGAAGACGAAACCCGAAAAAAAGGGCCTCTCCTCAGCGTTCTCCCTACATAGCATCTGGACGGGCCGTGATCGAGGCGCGTCATCTAACCGGAGGAGAGTTCGTGAGATTCCCAATCATCAATAGGCGCGGACGCGCTTTGGCAGCGCTTCTCCTGTGCGTCGGGGCCGTCATGGCCGCCGGCACGGCAGGCGCACAGGCGGACACGCCGGCTCACACCGACGTGCTGTTCGTCTTCGACACGACCGGGTCGATGGGCGGCGCGATCAGCGAAGCACAGTCAGACATCCAGGAAGCGATGAGCCAGATCGCCGCGGCCGTGCCCGACCCTCAGTTCGGGCTTGTCGAGGTGAGTGATTACGACGAAGTCGTGAATCCAGGCGAATTCGAATACGGCATCGGCGAAGGCTTTCCGGCTTGGAAACTGCACGTACCGATCACGGCAAACCAGTCGCAGGTCAGCGAAGCCGTGCTGGATCTGTCAGCCAGCGGTGGCGGGGATAGCCCGGAGGCCTACGGCAGAGCGCTCTTCGAGAGCGCCACGAACCCTGCGATCGGTTGGCGAGCGGGCGCGCGCGGAGTCATCGTCTTGGTCGCCGATGACGTTCCCCACGACAACGACTTAAACGAAGGCATAGCGCCGGAGTTCTTCGTCGAAGAATCACCTTTCGACACCGGCATCGATCCGGGGGCAGACAATACTGTCGGCACCGGGGACGATCTCGATTGGCAGAAAACTGTGCTCGAAAGGCTGGTGACCGATGGTCGGCCGCTGGAGTACGTCGACTACTTCGGCGAAGAAGAATATGTCCCCTATTGGGAAGCTTGGACCGGCCGTACCGGCGGCAAAGTCGTGGAAGCTGGCGCGGGTCTGGCGGAAAGCATCGTAGAGGCAGTCAAAGCAGGAGCCAGCGCGGCGCTGCCAGCGTGCCCCGCAGGCCAGGTTCGCAACACGAGTGGCCAGTGCGTGGCTCCGCCTCCGCCTCCGCCGCCGTCCTCGCTTCCGCCTCCGCCCTCGAACAACTTCAAATTCGAGCCGCGGATCAGCTGCGCGAAAGGGTGCCACGTCGTCTTGGTGAAAATCACCTTCGACAGCTCCGGGAAAGTCGTCACCGAAAGCATCCCGGAGGAGGAAGGAGCGGGCGCGAGCGCGGTGTCCAGCGCGACCTGGAAGGCGAAATCCTGCACGAAGGGGATTGGCAAAAAGAAAGGCAAATGCAAAGCCCCGGCGTTGATCAAGAAGTTCAACCAGTCGGTCGCCGCCGGCGAGAACACGTTGAAGCTGAGCCTGACCGGCCCGGGGATAGCCACGCTTACCAAAAAGGGCAAAGTGAAGCTCAAAGTTCGCTTCACCTTCACGCCCGATGGGGGAACCGCGAAGGTCCTCGACCACACCTACACCGTCAAGCTGCCGAAGAAAGGCAAAAAGCACGGCGCCAAGAAGTAGGGGGTTCGCCACCTAGCCGACTGGCTATTCAGCCAGTCGGCTAGATTCCAGCCATGGGCTCATCCCGGAAGGTCTGCATCATCGGCGCCGGTGGCTCCGGGATCGTCGCCGCGCAGGTGCTGAACGCCCGCGGCATCCCCTTCGACTGCTTTGAGAAGGGGTCTCACATCGGGGGCAACTGGCGCTTCGAAAACGACAACGGGATGTCGTCGGCCTACCGATCGCTCCACATCAACACCTCGCGGCGGGTGATGGCGTTCAAGAGCCTGCCGATGCCCGACCACTTCCCCGATTACCCCGACCACTTCCAGATGGCGGCCTACTTCGACGAATTTGCCGACCACTTCGGGCTGCGGGAGAAGATCAGCTTCCGCACCGAGGTGACCAAGGTCGAGCCCGCCGACGGCGAGTGGGCGGTGACGACGAAGGCCGAGAGCGGGGCGGAGGCGACCGAGCGCTACCGGGCCGTCCTCGTCGCCAACGGACACCACTGGGACCCGCGCTGGCCCGAGCCCGCCTTTCCTGGCTCGGAGGAGTTCGAGGGCGAGCAGATCCACGCCCACCACTACCGCGAGCCCGACGTCCTCCGAGGCAAGCGCGTCGTGGTCCTCGGGCTCGGTAACTCGGCGACCGATATCGCCGTCGAGTCCTCGCGGATCGCCGATAAGACCTTCCTCTCGACCCGCCGGGGTGCTTACGTGATACCCAAGTACGTCAACGGCAAGCCGATCGACGAGCTCTCGAATCCGATCACGTCGATGACCCCGCTGGCGGTGCAGCGGTTCTTCGCGATGCGGGCCCTTGCCGTCGCCTCCGCCGCCGACCCCACCGCCTATGGGTTGCCGAAGCCAGACCACAAGCTGTTCGAGGCGCACCCGACGGTCTCCTCGGAGCTGCTGCCCCGGCTCGGCCACGGCGACATCACCCCCAAGCCCAACATCGATCGCTACACGGGAGGGCGCACGGTCCGCTTCGTCGACGGCACCGAGGAGGAGATCGACCTCGTCGTTTACTGCACGGGCTACAAGATGACCTTCCCCTTCTTCGACCCGAAGGTCCTCTCGGCCCCCGACAATCGCCTGCCGCTCTACCGGCGGATGGTCTCGGTCGAGCGGCCGGGGCTCTACTTCATCGGCTTCATCCAGCCGCTTGGGCCGATCATGCCGCTGGCCGAGGCGCAGTGCGAATGGGTCGCCGACCTGCTCACCGGCCGGGCGACGCTACCGGCGGCGGGGGAGATGAAGCGGGAGATCGCAAAGGAGGAACGGAAGCAGGCGAAGCGCTTCGTTGCCTCTAAGCGTCATACCGTCGAGGTCGACTTCCATCCTTACCTGCGCGAGATCCGGCGCGAGCGAAAGCGGGCTGTGCAGCCGGCTTGACCACCCGGGTGCGCCCGCCAGGCGGGCAATCCGGCACCGGCAGCGCGGCGCCACCACCGTGCGGCCCGCCGCGGCGAGGTCCGCGCGGCGTGCGCGGCCGCGGACGGCGCTTGAAGCCACCGTCCTCGTCGGTCGCCGCCTCCGGTTCGTCGTGCTGCTTGGCCGCCCAATAGACGAGCCACATCGAAGCCAGAACCGGGATCTTCAGGACCACGGCAAGGAAAAAGATCGGCCAAAACCCCGTCACCTGAAGCAGTGTAGAGACCGTCGTCAGTACGACCCATCAGCCCAGCGAAAGCGCCCAGCTCTCCAGCGCCGCCACATGCCCCTCCTCAAGCCCCAGATGCGGCTCCGTAGGCACGAGCAGCGTAGGCCACCTCCGCCGCTCCGCCCACTCAAAGCAGCTCTCAACGAAGTTGTCGTCCACCCAAGCAACAGCCCGCTCCCCGGCATAGGCCTCCATAGCCGCCAACTTCCAATGAGCCCCACCGCTACGCGGGGCGGCGTCGAAGCTGATGTGCGGTAGCTCAGGCAGACCGAGTAGATCGGGCAAATAGAAATTCGCTTTGTCCTCCCAGCCGCTGGCCCAAACCAGCTCAAAGCTCTCCGAGAGCCGCAGCAGCCGGTCGCCCACCGGCAGCGAAATGCAGTGCGGGACGCCATCGACTAGCTCGAGACGCGTGTGCGGCGGCCGCTCCTCCCATCCAAACAAGCTGATGACCCCGTCGATGTCAACCGCCAAAAGCGGCCTGTCAAGGGACGGGGGATGCCCCTCGGGCTGGCGGATACTCAAAATGCCGGCCTAATTAGGCCGGCATTTGTCAGAACGAGGGGCATCCCCCGTCCCCAACCCCCTACCAGCGGTAGTGCGCGAACGCTTTATTAGCCTGCGCCATGCGGTAAATGTCGTCTTTCCGCTTCCAGGCGCTGCCCTGCTGCTGATTCGCGTCGAGGATCTCGCCGGCGAGACGCTCGGCCATCGAGTACTCGCGGCGGGCCCGGGCGAACTGGACCAGCCAGCGGACCGCCAGGGTGCGGGCACGGCGGGCGGGAACCTCGACCGGCACCTGGTAGGTGGCACCGCCGACGCGGCGAGAGCGGACCTCGAGCACCGGGGTCAGCTGTTTGATCGCCGCCTCCAGGGTCTCGACGGAGTCCTCGCCGGTTTTCTCGCCGACGATCGCCAGGGCGTCGTAGACGATCCGCTCGGCGAGGCTCTTCTTGCCGTCGCTCATCACCTTGTTGATCAGCTGCTGGACGAGGCGGTTTCGGTGCCTGGCGTCCGGTTCGACCGGCCGAATCTGGGCTGCGGAGCGGCGCGGCATTAGGAAGCTTTGACCCCGTAGCGGGAACGGGCCTGCTTGCGGTCGGAGACTCCGGCCGCATCGAGGGTGCCGCGGACGACCTTGTAGCGGACGCCCGGCAGGTCCTTGACGCGACCACCCCTGATCAGGACGACCGAGTGCTCCTGCAGGTTGTGGCCCTCGCCCGGGATGTAGGTGGTGACCTCCATGCCGTTGGTGAGACGGACACGGGCGATCTTGCGCAACGCCGAGTTCGGCTTCTTCGGCGTCACCGTGGCGACACGGGTGCAAACGCCACGCTTCTGCGGGGCGGCTACGCGCTTCTTGCGGCCCTGGCCCGACTTGAGGCCCGGGGTCGCGGTCTTCTTCTTCGGGCTCTTGCGGCCCTTCCTGACAAGCTGATTCGTA
>Ga0207702_10001998_pt1 | contig 19783 bp, 13 predicted proteins | sample KBSCornC62_FD_184302 | JGI IMG/M metagenome (GOLD analysis project Ga0207702, IMG submission 184302) | Corn rhizosphere microbial communities from Kellogg Biological Station, Michigan, USA - KBS Corn C6-2 (SPAdes) (version 2) | ecosystem: Host-associated > Plants > Roots > Rhizosphere > Soil ...
ACAACACCACGCCCAACGTCCGTTCTAAAATAGGTCGCGCTCGTTCGTCGGGATAGGTCACCGGCTCTTTCCCCGCGCGCCGCGCGAGATACGGATTCACGGCGCCTCCTTGAATCGGGCCAGGTCGAATGATCGCAACCTGAATTGCCACGTCGTAAAACGTTTTCGGCTTCATGCGCGGCAACGTGGCCATTTGCGCACGCGACTCGACTTGGAAGAGCCCCACGGTGTCTGCCTCTCCCAACATTTGGAAGACGGCAGGATCGTCTTTCGGAATCCGCGCGTAGTCCACGGGCTGGCCCCTCTGCGCACATATTTCAGCGCAGTCCTGGAGGACTGCGACCATGCCTAGCCCGAGCAGGTCGATTTTCACCATGCCCATTTCCTCGCAGTCCGTCTTGTCCCATTGAAGCACGCTGCGGTTGGGCATCGTCGCGTTTTCGAGTGGTACAAATTGCGACAGCGAGCCTGCGCTCAACACCATCCCGCCCGAATGCTGCGCTAGGTGGCGCGGTAATCCCCGGACCTGCTGGCACGTATCCAGCAAAAGCTCGAGACGCGGATCGTTCGCTCCTAACCCGGCCTCACGCAGTTGATCCTTTAGCTGAATCGTCTGCGGATAATCGCCGCCGTGAAACAGAGTGGAAAAACGATCCAGCATGTCGTCAGGCAAACCGAACACTTTGCCGACTTCGCGCATCGTGCTCTTGCCGCGAAAACAATTTACGTTCGCGGTCATCGCCGTTCCCGTGCGGCCGTAGCGTCGGTAGACTTCTTGAATCACAGCCTCGCGTCGATCACCGCTCGGCAGATCGAGATCGATGTCGGGCCAGTCCGACCGGCCTTCGCTCAGAAAACGTTCGAAGAGCAACTTGCCGCCAATGGGATCAACCGCGGTGATTCCCAGCGAATAGCACACACAGGAGTTCGCGGCGGAACCACGCCCTTGCACGAGAATTCCTTTTTCGCGCGCAAAAAGACAAAGATCCCACACGACGAGAAAATAGCCGCTAAACCCAAGCTTTGCGATTAACGCCAGCTCGCGCTCCACCTGCGAGCGGACATCGCCCACGACACTGCCGTAGCGTTGTTGTGCGCCAAAGTAAGTCATCCGCCTCAGAAACGAATCCTGCGTTTCGCCAGAAGGCAGCTTGTCGTAGTCCGGAAACCGATACCCCAATTGTGCGAGCGTGAATTCCAGACGCGCTGCAAGCGCTTCGGTGTTGGTGATCGCTTCCGGGAGGTCAGCGAACAAGGCGACCATCGCCGCGTGCGGTTTCACGTGTCGTTCGCTATTCCGCGCCAACCGGCGACCCGCCGTGTCTAGCGTGACGTGCTCGCGGAGACAGGTGAATACGTCCACCACACTTCGCGCCGACGGCACCGCGTGCGTAACCCCATTGGTCGCGAGGAGCGGGAGACCGTTGGCGCGCGCCCAATCCACGAGGAATTCATTTTCGCTTTCTTCGTCCGGCAACAGATGCCGCTGGAGTTCGACGTAGAGCCGGTCCGACCCGAACGATTTCACGAGTCGCGCGCCGGCCTCCGCTGCGGCCTTGGCACCGCGCTCCCGCCACGCACGGCGGACGGGCCCTTCCTCATCACCGGTCAACGCGATCAGCCCACCACTGTCCGGGACGAGTTCATTCCACTGAATTCGCCCCTCTCCTTTGGGTGCGCGAAGATGCGCCGTCGTGAGCAACTGACACAGCCGGCGATACCCGGCCTGCGTCGCCACAAGCACAGGGAGGATCGTGTCATCCTCCATCGCCAACTCGCAGCCGACCAGCGCGCGAATCCCGACCTCCTTCGCAGTCACGTGCAGCCGCACCGCGCCGTAGACACCATTGCGGTCGCAAAGCGCCAGTGCTGGCAAACCGCAATGCGCCGCTGCCCGCGCAAGCGACTCGGGATCGGAGCCCCCGCGTAAAAATGAAAACGCACTGCGTGCGTGCAATTCCACGTAGCTCATCAGTCGAATACTCCCTCGACGACCCAGCCGGCGACGGAGCGGGCCACCTGGTAAACTGCGCCGTTGGGCAATTCGAGATGCCAGACCTCGACTGCCCAAACGTCGCCCGGCTTCCACCATTCGCCGCTGAAACGAAAAGGCCCGCGCGCGGCCCTGATCGTGCCGGCAGCGACTTCGCTGTCGATGTCCACCGGCGTATCGCCGACAGCGCTAATCCATGCAGGCCACGGCGGCCGGAACCTACGGAGCGTCAACCCGGACGGCGGATGCAACGGCTCGTCGGCAGGCGCAAGGACGGTCTCCGCCGGTTTCTCTAGCGTGATCGCGTCGCGTCGCCATGTGTCCGGTAGCACGGGCGTGCCGACGCGGTCGTCACCGACCAGCGCGCCAATCCGCGCGAGGTTTTCCCAAAACACCACCGGATCGCGCAGGCCCGTGTCGAAGAGGCCGTCCTGTTTTTCAGCGGGCCGGGCGGGAGTCGCGATCAGCCGCACGCCCGTAACTCGCGCCTCCGTTTTCACGTTTTCAAGGTGGCCGTGCAGCACGCGCATCCATCCGTCCACGTTCGCGCCCGGCTCGGGGAGGCGAAAATCCCGGCGGTAATCCGATTCGTCTTCGAGCAACAACGTCAGCGAAAGTTTCTCCGCCACGAAACCTGCGCCGCGTAATTCCAGCGCCACGTGCTCCGCGAATCGCTGAAGTCGAAAGAGCAGCGGCTCCATGGATTCGACGGGAGATTCATACGTCCATTCCGCCGCGAAAGTTTTGGCCGGTTCCACGAGCCGCAAGACGCGCGTGGTCTCGCCCGCCGCACGTTCCCACAGTCGCACGCCTTCCGTGCCCAGACGTTGGCCGATCTCGGATTTCGTCAGGGCCGTCAATTGCCCCATCGTCGAGATGCCCCAGCCGCGCAATACCCCGGCCTGCACCGAAGTCGGTTCGGCCAACATGACCGGCAAATCTGCAAGAAAGCTACATGCATCGTCCACCAGCAGAACCGGCGCCGCCAGCTGCGCTGCGTAGGTGGCGAGCAGCGGCGTACCTCCGGCCCCGATACGCACCCCGAGGCCAGCGTCGTTCAATTCGGCCACACACGCACGCATCCGCGTTTCGGTGTGACGCCGATTAGCCCCTTGTAAATCGACGGTGCAGCATCCGTCCGCCGTGGATTCGACGCGGGGTGAAAGCGTGAACGCCGCCGCCAGCAGCAGTCGGTGCGCCTCCGTCTCGGCCTGCGGATCGCGCGTCCGAATGATCAGGCCAGGACAACGCGCCATCGCGAGGGTGACGGCCAAGCCAGGCGCTACCGCTGTCGCTTCCCGCGATACTTCGGTCAGGCAAGCCTTGCGACCGTCGCCGTGCGCCAAGGCCACCGCTTTACCCCGCAACGCGGGCTCCGCCCGTCGCAGAGCTTGCAGCGAAAAATCCGGGACGAGCACGACCGCGTAGTTCATGCGCTCTGCTCCTCCACGTCGGTGTGACCGCGTGCGATCTCAATGGTCAGTTCGTTTGCCAGCGCGCTCCGGGACCGCCGTCGCGCGTTCAATCCAATCGGCGCGTTGAGCAAAAGGCGCCACGGCACGGCAGGCACAAGCGGAAATGACGACTGCACCACGACCGCAACGGGCCCGCTTTCCGTAGCGTGCCGTAGGCGATGCCAGGTCGTTTGCGAGGTCTTGCGGAGCGTGCGTTCCGGCAGCCCGCGCAGATCGAGCAGCACGACCGCGTAATTTCCGTCCCGCACCAAAATATCCGTCGCCGCAAATGCCTCGGCTGCGCTGCGCGCGCGCACCCACACCAAATGACGCAAGGTATCGGGCGGCACTTCGGCGGGGACAAATCCATCAGCTCCGTCGATCAGCGCGACACGTTGTCGGGCCGTGCGCGTCGTCCGGAGCAATTGCGCCAACACGGTCTGTCCGCCAGTGCCCGGCGCAGCCGATACCAGCTCGGTCAAACGACCAGCGGGCAACCCGCCGCCGAGAGCCTCGTCAACTGGCCGGACGCCGGTCGCGATGAATCCGGCCGAACGTCGGGTGCGTTCCGGGAAACGGGCGGCCAGAAGCGACCGCAAAGCGGCGACGGTGGTGGGCGACGACGACACGTAAATTCCTCATGGTTTCACGCACGCCGAATCACCCCGACCATGACGCCCTGCGATTCTATTTTTCGCGGATGCAGGTCGGGGAAGCGCGGGTTCGCCGCGCGCAAAAATGTTCGCCCCCGCTCGCGCACCAGCCGCTTGAGCGTCACTTCGGTATCATCCACCAGCGCCGCGATCACGTCGCCGCTCCGCGCTTCACGGCGCGCGAGCAACACGACATCGCCATCGAGGATCGCTGCGCCGATCATGGAATCGCCCTTCACCCGCAGCCCCCACAATTGACCGGCTTGCGTGGATTTCAGTCCGAAGTTCCGCGGATCGATCGACAGGGTTTCCACCACCTCTTGCTCGCGAAGCGCCGGCAGGCCGGCGGGGATTTCACCGTAAACCGGGAGGGCGAAATGAAGCTGGGCGTGCCGTCCTTTCAGCCCCCACGAACCATTGGGTAATTGCTCAACGTGCCCGGCTTCCGCGAGCGCGTGCAACTGACGCACGACGCTCGTATGACTGGAATAGCGGAAATGCCTCTGAATCTCCCGGACCGACGGCGGACCACCGTGCGCTTCTTGGTAAGCGCCGATGAAATCGAGGGTGGCCTCTTGGTTTTCCGTCATGTGTCCGCTAACGTGTCCAACTGGACACATCCAAACGCAAGGCAAAATTATTCACAATCCCGGCGCCCTTGGGCGGGCGCTGCCGTCATAGGCCTAAATCGAGTTGAGGGGCATCCACCTTCGGCGGAGGCATCTGAGCGGTGGGCGGGATCGTTGGGGGTGGGACGGATGAAATCGGCAGAAATTTCAGCCGGTCGAGGACCCCAAGGACCGTCATCAACGCATTTCCTTCCAACCGATTATTGATGTAGAGAAACGTGCCGTCGCGGGAGAGTTTGAGCCAACCCCGTTCGATCAATGCTGCCAGGGCGGAACGGCCTTCCTCGTTTACTTCCTGAGTGTGCGTGTAAGGTTCGAATTTCGTCACCGCCTCCTCGTATTTACGGCCAGGCTTTAGAAGAAAGCGCGCAACGGAAGTCGTATCCACGCGTTGGTCACCCACGATCCCCAACTGCTCGGCGACGGGCGGCATGTCGGTCCAATTGTTATACACGTGCGCGACCCCGTGCTTTTGCAGCGTGCCGAGATATTCTGGGCCGAGCCACTTGCGGTTGCGCAATTCCACGCTGAATAGCCAGCCCTTCGGAAGTTGGCCAAAGAAGCGGTCTAGATCGGCGATGAAGTCCGCCCCGTGGACATAATCGCTCGAATAGAATTTCGAAAACTCGAAAATCACCGGCCCGACTTTCGAACGGATCGACTCAAGCGGCTGAAGAAAGCGCTCCACGAAGAGCGGCGCATTTAGAAATTGCTCGTTCACCTTGCCGCCGTGTTCGCCGAAACGAGGAAGGGCCGGGAAGCGTTTGATCGTGATCGCATCCGTCACTTTGAACGCGAACCGAAAATCGTCCGGCACCTGATCGGCCATCTCGCGGACCTTGGACTCGGCTTGAAAGGTGTAATAGGCCCCGTCGAAACACACGGTCTTGAACGTCTCCGCATACTCGCGCAGGCACTCACGTTCGAACCGGGTGTTGGCAAACTTGCCACGGTATTCGTAACGGGAAGGCGAATAGATTTGGCCCAACCAGCCGGGATACTTCCAACTGGACGTGCCGACGTAGATTCCGCGTTCCGCCAGCGCAGCAAGCCGCGCGCGAAAGGAGGGAAGATCGATGGTCGGCACCATGCCGTAGATGATGCACTGATCGAGCGCAGCTTCGAATGTTTTTCGCACCTTGAATCCGCCATTTCGAGGGGCGGCTGGTGCGGGCAAGCGATGACGGATTTGAGCTAATTTCGTTTCCGGGGAAAAGCCTTTCCCCGCGGTCGAGCCCGAGTCTCGCCCTCCCCATTCCAGCGGGGACACCCCGCAACGCCCCGACGCCGGCTGCGCCGGAATTCTCCCAGCGCGAGCGGCCGGAACTGCCGCTCCGGCGCTTGGGCTCCGCTGCGCGACCGACGTGCGCTGCGGTGGAGACGGCTGCGGTCTCCGCGCTCACGCCGCCTCCGCCGATTCGTCGCCCGAGCGCGACCATTCGGCGGGATCGCTTTCCTCCGCAGGCTGCGGACGCGACATCGGCGGCTTACCGCGCTTCAACCTGCGCCGACTCCACCTGCGCTCCCTTTCGGTCTCTCCGCTCCACGTCGCGTCCTCCGCGCCGGCCCCGGCCGCTCATCCTTGGTTTTGACCGCTCAGTCGCCGCTTGGGCTGGGTTGCTCGCTCTCGTTGCACCGCTCGCGCTTCTATAGTGTGCGAAGCCTATCCCCTGTGGGCTGCCTCATTTTAGCACCTACGCCGGCTGGCGGTCCTGCGGCGCGAGCGCCTCGGCCCGTCCGCGCCTCAAGGTATTGCTCGCTGCGCTGCGCTCCACCTTGCGTGACGGTGCTGATCGTCGGCATCCCTCCGGGGCGGCCGATTTAACGGTTCGGCTCGGGTTGGGGTCCGCGTGGCGCGGCCCGCCACGATGCGCCCTCGTTGGGGCGCTTCAGAATAAGGAAAGTTATGAACTCGATTGAATCCGTCACCGTTGCTCCCGCTCGCGTCTTCAAGGCGCTTTCGTCCGATGATCTCCGCCGCTGCGCTCCCTCGGTTTTCGCCGAGCACGCCCGGCCCGGCGTTTCCTCCCGCTATACTTTCGTTTCCACCCAGCAGGTCGTTGCCCTGCTAGGGGCCGAGGGTTGGGAGCCCGTCAAAGCCTCTGAGCAACGCGTGCGCCTGGAGGATCGCGTCGGATTCCAGATGCACGAAATTCGTTTCGCACGCCGCGCCGATCTGGAGTCGGGACCGTTTCAAGTGGGTAGTGCGCGCGCGGAGATGATTCTGCAAAACGCGCATGACGGCAGCCGCGCCTATCGGATCGACGCCGGCCTCTATCGGTTGGTGTGCCGCAACGGTCTGACCGTAGCGGATGCGGATTTCGCGCATGTTTCCATCAGGCACGTGGACGTTTCCGCTGAGGCGTTCGCGAAGGCCGCGCAATCGGTCGCCGAGAATACACCGCGCGTTCTGGAGGCGGTCGCCAAGTGGCAGGCCGTACAGCTTTCACAGGCGACGCGAGTCGAGTTCGCCCATCGGGCGGCGGCGCTGCGGTGGGGGGCTGACCAGCCGGTGATGAAGTTCCTCAGCCCTGAGAAATTGCTGACTCCGATTCGTTATGGCGATGCCGCAACCGATCTCTGGACGACCTTCAACGTCGTGCAGGAGCACTTGGTTCGCGGTGGCGACCGTTATCTGGGGTACACCGAGGATATGGGAATCCGACGCAACCGGACACGCGCTGTCGCTGGGCTCGGAGAAGGCCAGAAACTGAATAAATCGCTGTGGGTGCTCGCCAGCGAGTTCGCCCAGAACTGAACGGGGTGCGGGAGCGGCGGCAGTCGCCGCTCCATTTTTCTTTCCCGACGTGATGAGCAACTACCGTTTTTTCAGTAGATGCCGAGCACTGCCATTCGCCGATCTCTCGATTGACTCAAAGCGTTCGGCCGCTCGTGGCCGGTCATTCAACCCGATCAAAAACCATTAATCACCGGCTTGCCCGGAAACTCATCATGAACAACGGAACCACTGAAATCCCGACCAACCGTCTACCTCGCGCGAGCGATCCGTCAGACGAACTCACGAAACTGAAGAAGGAACTTCTTCAAGCTGAAGTGCGGCTCGCGAAAGCTCGCGCGACCGTGACCGGCGCCGAGGTGGATATAAAAGTCATCAATACCCGATTAAAGGCGTTCGCTCGATAACGAGAAAAACCCGTAGGCACCGGCGAGCTCGCATTAACGTGCGAGCTTTTCTTTTGGAATTTCACAGCTCAAATGATCTTCGCAAATGCCCACGTGCGCGGACCGACCTTAAGATACCATAGTGGCGGTCCATGTCGCGTAGATTTAGCTTTTGCTAGACGCTCACTATATCATAGTTTCAGGTCGTCCGGTTCGCCGTCCCGTGGTGATCAGTCGATGCATAGCGTCGCTGGCCCGTCCCATGCGCTGAGAAGCGGTTTCGGAGTGTGCGGACCGGCGCTTATTCAAAACGATAAGCGCCATTCCCAGATTAAATCGTACATAGACCGGATTCTCACATCGTCTTTAATTTAGGTTGTTTTGGGCGGTTCATTGCATCGCGTTCGTGGATATTATCGCGGTGTGACGATTCGGTTTATTAAAAATACCAGTTTTGAAATACTAAGACCACGTTTGGGGTATTGGATTGAGATAATCCCGCTTAGCTTTCGCGATAATGAACGACTTTCGTTCGCCATAAGCGCACAAGATTTGAACGGTGTTTTGAGTAGTCGACAGTGCTTTCTGATGTCGGAAATATTCAGTTCAATAAGCGATGCTCAACACGCATGGCGCAGCGGATTCAGAGTGCCCAATTACAGTGAACACTTCGGAGTCGAACACTTAGTTATCGAGCTTCTTAACGCCGAGTTAGCTCTCTCGATTTCGGAATGTGCGAAAACGTCAGCTGGTCAAAACAGACAAGGAGAACGTTGAGGTCCGCCATATTTTTTTAGAACCGTTTCCGCAATTCTTCCGCCTGCGCGTTAAACTTGGCGGGATTCGATTTCTTGAGTCGCGCAAGATTCTGCAATTTCCACTGGATCGCCGGCAATTGGAGGAGATGGGGGAACGGCAGGAGGCTCCAGTCGGGCGCGGCGGTGACGAGGCCGACGAGAAATTCCTTTTGTGCAGGCGAGATCGCTCCGGCGATTTCCCGACGCAGTCGCGTCCTCGTTTCGAGCAGTTGCGCGAGGCTTACTGGTTGCCGTTCCATGCCGACGAACTCGTTTTCAAAAATAGCGGTGAGGTCCAAATCACGTGAGAAGAGCACCTCGTGCACCGGCCGATTGTGCCCAGCGAGGTAAGCGATAAAACAGTTCATCGTATTCGCGGACAATCCGCGAGTCGCGAACATGCCATGCACGTCGAAGAAGTCGCGGGGGTGCTGGCGATCCAACGCCGCGACGAGTTTGCTGCCGTAGAGTTCAGGCACGGCCAGGGTCGGCACGCTGAAACCGACGGTGAAAAGATCGCTCGCGGTCTTCACCAGCGCTCGCGCTTCTGGCGGCAGGACCGTGCCGCGGAAGACGTGATTGATCTCAATCTTCACTTGGTCGCGGCCACGGCGAACGAACAGTTTGGTTTCATCGCCGACCGCGCTGGCGGTGACATCCGCCACGATGTTGCGTTGTTTGAGCCGCTCGCGGATCGCGGCCAGCTCGGTCGCAATTTCCGCGAGGGCCGCAGCGCGGGGTTTCTCGTGCGGCAGATAGACAACGTCGATGTCCACCGACAGGCGAGGCAGGTCCTGGACAAAGAGATTGATCGCCGTGCCACCCTTCATGGCGAACACGCCCGAGCGAAACACCTCGGGCGCTGCGTCGAGCAGCAGGCGAACGGTATCGAGATAGGCTTTGTCCATCACGGTTTGAGCACGAGGGTTTTGCCGTCGGGTAGTCGGGTGAGCCAACGCCCTCGACCACGGGGACCGGCGAGTCGACGGGCTTCGGCGGCCCATTCGAGACTCAGTTCCTCCGCCCACTGCACGCACAGACGAACGACCTTCACGCTGGGGCAGTGCTGGAGCAGTTCGCCGAGCACATCGATACGCGGCGATCGGACGCCCTCCATGATATTGCGCGCTTCCTCGAGCCCCTGTTGCGGAGTTCCAACGTCGCTCAGCAATTCAAGGAGCGCGCGCTCTGGCACTGAGACCAGCGGCCCATCCGGCGTTTCCGGCAACGGCTGGAGGCCGAATTCGGCGGCGAGTTTGGCGTCAAAGAGCTTCCGGGCGACGTAACGCGACGGAAAGCGCTGAGTGAACCAAGTGGGGAGCGGGCGCGGAGCGCGCCCCCAGAGCGTCAGCTTCTCGCGCGGGCCGACGTTGTGGCGTATGCCTCGCCAAGCCAGAGCCGTCTTGCCACCGACGTGCAGGCCGGGGACACGGCGGGCCAAGACAGCCAACGTCGGGGCGACCGCCAGCTCGTCGTTGGGAAACTTGAACACGCCCCGGCCTAGCCGCGACAGCCAGCCTGCTCCCACGTAGTGCGAAGCGAGCGCGGGCGACACGCCGACTTCCCGGAGACGGGCCGTGTCCACCGGGCCGCCCCGCGGGAGGGCGGCCAGTGCCTTGATTGGATTATTGGGAGTAGTTAAAGCCATGTTTGATCTATTCCTTTGAAACCAATCAGAGGGCCTGATTGAGAATTATTCAATAGTTAAAGTCTGATTTGAACTAAGTGCTTCATTTCAATCAGGCCGCGAAGGCTGGTTTGGGCAAGGCGGGCGGAGTAGCGTTTTTTTCGGCCGGTAGGCGGCTAAGGAGTTCGTCCCGGATGTGCCGCCAAGTGGATGCCTCCATGGCGACGAGTTTGGCCCGAAGATCGGCGACATTGAAGGCTTCCGCCGGCTGGGCCGTGCGGTCACCCAGCAGCGCCGGCAGCCGGCCAGCGAGAGTGCGTCGAAACTCCTCCCGCCCGGGCTGGAAGTAATGTTTGAGCACAATCGCCGTCGTGCGATGGCCCGTGACCTTCTGGACGATTTCCAGCGGCACGCCGGCCGTGAGCGCCACCGTCACCCACGTGACGCGAAGCGAATGGAAATCGCGGAGCGAGGCCTTGCGCAGCCCGTGCTCCCGTTCCTGCTGCACGGCCCCACGCGACGGCGACTCGGCCTCGTTATCCTTCGGATTGAAGAAGCCCGCCGCTCTCATCACCCGACGCACACGATCTGTGAGGTGATCCGGATTGATCCGGTAGTGTGCCTCCAACTCCGGGAAGACATAGAACGGCGGACGGGGCGCGGGCTTCGCCATCGCCTTTTCCAGCACGCTGCGCAGCAGCGGGAAGATCGGAATTTGCACCGTCTCGCCCGTCTTCGCGGTTTTCACGGTCACAAAGCCGCCTTTGAGATCGACCGAGCTGCGCAGCAGCGTGCAGCAGTCGCCGCGGCGCATGGCGGTGCACATGCCGCTCACGATGAGCGGATAGATGAAGGGATCGGCCTTGGCCTTCTCTTCGAGCAACGAGAGTTCCTCGACGGAAAAGGGCTTTCGGAAAACCGTCTCGCCGTCTTGCAGCGGGATAACCGCGAAAGGATTCTCGGCGATGCCCGCTTCCTTGCGCAGCACGTGAAACACCGAGCGCAGGTGAATCAGCGTGTGATTATAGGTTTTCGCGGCGACGCCCCGGGCCAATTCCGCCTGGCAAAAACTGGTCGCCAGCGGGGCCTGCACCTGCGCCATTTCGTGGAGCGCAGGGGAGGTCTTTTTTAAGAAACGCACGAAGCGGTCGATGCAGGCCACCTTCTGTTTCTGATAGCTCGCACTCAATGGACGACGGCGCAGCACGCCGCTCCAGCGCGTCCCCATCTCCGTCAGCGGAATCGAGCTTACTCGTGCGCCCGTCCGAATTTCATGGATCGTCTGCACCAGTTCCTCGGCCGAGGAACGCCGCTTCAATTCCTCCTGGAATTTCTCGGACGCGGCCTGCGCCTTGGCGCGCGATCGCTCGAACACGATGTCGCCCATCTCGCGCAGCGAGGGCGGGACGACGCCCTGCACTTTTATCCCCAAATTCTTGGTGAATTTGCGGCCATTGATTTTGAAGGTGCCATACCACCATTCGCTGACTCCCCGGCGTAGTTCTAGACTCATGACAGACTCCTTTGCGTTGAGGTTGATTTGAAACCTCCCGTAGCGTGCTGCAACGAGCCGCATCTACTGAAATCACAGTAGCCAAAGAAAGGACCAAAGTTTTCCCGAAACCGGGGTTAAACTATTGGGCATCATCGGCGATGAGGTTGCCCTCATAACCTGAAGGTCGCTGGTTCAAATCCAGCCCCTGCACCCAATTTAGAGGCCATCTCACTGCTCGGGATGGCCTTTTTGTTGAGGCACTTACGCGCGCTTCCAGAAAGAACGGAGCCCGTTGTTACGTCAGGAATCACCCGGTAACATTTGGACACTCAATCCAAACTTTCCGCCAAACCGATTGCGAGGCTGATTTTTTTTGCCTCGTCAGGCTCTGACACTGCGGCGGGGTTGTTCGCAGCAAACGAGAAAGGCCACCTTTTTAGGTGGCCTCTCGGGTCGCTTGGTTTGGGTTTGCTACGCCGCTGAAAGAGGCGCGGCGGTTTGGGTCCTTGGCGGACTCCCATTGAGCGGCGCGGTGCCTTGCTGGGCCAGCAACGCCACTTCCCTAAAGTGGTATCGCCACATGCCCGGGATGACTTCGACGGGGTGAAGGATCGCATCTCTTGTCATCCGCCAGATCGTGACCCGGCTGACTGCGAGCAGCGTGGCAGCTTTCTTTTGGGTAATCAGCAGATGTTGGCCATCGAATGCGACGGGATCGACTTTGGTTTCGATTTTACCCTCGACCAGATCGCGGAACGCGTTGCGTTCGACCGGCGAGAGCGAAGCGTCGGTAGAAAGCACCGTTTGGAGGATTGCGCGGCTGGTAGCGTTCATGGCGGAAGAAGTCAGGCAATCAGATCGACGAACTCGCCGCGCTCGACTTCGGTGCGGCGTTGGAGTTCGAGAGCGACCAGTGCCGTGTGCCAGTCGCAGAAGAGATTGTGCCGGTGCGGAACGCGTAGGCCATTCTCCGTCGACTCCACCTTCCACTTTACGGAACCGATAACGCGCCGCTCGCTACGGTCGAAGAGCGCGATCTCCCCCGATTCGCAGCCAGGAGCCTGTTTCAGGAAGAATTCGACGGCGTCTTCGATTTTCTCCGCCGATGCTGTGGAGACGACACTAGCAGCATACTCGACGAGTACCTGAAAGCGGCCAGCACCGGGATTGCCGCCCGCGAGGATAGGGTTGGTTTCGAAAGGTTGTTGATCGTTTTCTGGATTTGTTTTCACGGGTTTCATTCCGCGTTCACCTGTCGCTCTGATCAACGGGTCGGGCCCTCCGAGAATGGTGTATGCCGACTACCGTGAAAGCGGTAGTCATCGCGACCCCAATCAATCGAATCGGCGGCTCCGTCCAAGCTGCCAACACGGCCACCGCGAGGCGAATTCGCCCCGACTGCCGAGCTGCGGCTTCCAGTTCCGCGAGCCACGATGAACGGCCATGAACGGCCGAACCAGGAGCGGGAAATCATGACGCCCGGCGGTGTTGTGCCTGTCGTCATCCACAGGTGGGTATGGTCACGAAGGATTGCATCGGCTTCGTTTGCCAACACGGCGGAGCTGCCCGAACCAAATCATTGATTGTATTTAATACGTGGATACGCGTTACAGGTCACGGATGGTTTCGCAATCGCGGGCATGTCCGCTTCGTGCGCGCCACTGCGCGCACAGGCCGCCGCCCGCGGGGTCGCACTCACAGCGGACGGAGCACCTTCAGTGCGGAGGAGCAAGCAGCCGACGTGACAGGCTGAGGCTCGGCGAAGACTGGCGCGGCGGGTGCCGCTTGGATCATTTAGTGCCACAGCAACTACGGGCCAATCTGTTGATTATTGAGCCATGACCCCTTCCGCTTAGCCTTTTGGAAAATAATTGTGGGTAATCCAAAGCCGGGCGGACGCTTACGCTGGGAGTTGGGACCTGTCCCCTTCAGCCATCTCGAGATTATGCAGGTTACCGTAAGACGTAATATGCACACCGAAAATTTCAAACAGATGGATCGACTGATATGCCAGCCTCGTCTTTGTCCTGAACCCGCGAAAAGTTATATTCCGATGGGCCGCGACTTCTCAGCTGTTTTAACAACGTTTGCACCGTTCCTTGCTTTGACCGAACGGGTCCATCGGGACCCCGCTCGCATTCCTGGAAGTTCAACAAGATGGTGTGCGCACCACGATATCACCACCAGAATCGCTGCCGCGAAAAGCAAGAAAACGGCGTAGAAGGATTTCGATGCCAGTGAGCTTTGCAATAGATACGTCCCCCACCAGAGGAAAAGTCCGTGAAGCAGGTAAAGATCGTAACTAATGCGACCGAGTCGAGTAGCAGATGTTGATCGCAATAGGGCAAACACTCTATTTTCAACGACCGCGACGATAAAGATGAAAGTCATAGCGGAAACGGTCAGGGGGTGGTATCCACGAGGCGCAATAAATAAGACGGCGAGCACGGTCAGAGCTGCCGCAAACCCTATTTTTTGATTTTGAAAGAAACGCACCGCTCCTGCCTCGCGAGATATATAAGCCGCAGCTATCCCGCCAAGAAACGGGGTCAACTTCATATAGACGTGAACGTCACTAGAGAAAGCGGCGTAGTGCCAAACGAACAGCGTCAAAACTAACCCGCCTATGCCAGCGAGCCATGGTTTCGCTCGCGTAAAAACGAAGGCCAGAACCGGAAGAAAAACGTAGAAAAGAGTCTCGAAGCGCAATGTCCACGTTACCCCAGCGTCGAGCTGCCACGTGTTTTTGAGTCCATTTACATCAGGCCCACCAAAAAGTGTAAGCGCAATCCAGCGAGAAACACTCCCGAGCAGATCCGGGATGCTCGTCTGTAACGTCCACTTACTGAGTGTAAGCGCGCTGACGATGAGTATGAAAATGCTAAACAGGTAAAGCGGAAGCAAGCGGAAGACGCGTCTAATGGCGTAGCTGGTCCAACCGAGTTTACCCTTTTCGTCCAAAACTTTTCGCCAAAATAAATAGCTCGTGAGCATAAAAAATAGCTCCACGGCCGGCTGGCCCAGCTGAATCCAAAATCGGGTGTCTGGGTCCTGCCAGCTTCCGTTCTGCCTAAGATGATAGAAATAGTAGGAGTGATGGGCAAAAACAGAAAGTGCGAGAATTCCGCGCAAACCCTCTAGGGTTAGGTTCTCATGGACGTTTCGCTCAGCACGCTTTTCTACTTTTCCTAAAGCCAAAGAAGTCGCAATGGCGACACCAAGAATGGCAAGAAACAGTATCGGGGATTGCAGCAAATCAGTCCGAATCAGTCGCTCCGCAACAGTAACAATTTCTAAAGTGCCAGGCATCCGGTCACCAGGCAGCTACCGCGCAACCGAATGTCGAGCCAATTGGTAAAGTTTTTGCGAGTGCTTTGAGTTTCTGTTCTACGGGTGTGTCGGAATCGGAAGCGGTACCACGCCCCAACTTGGTGTAACTCCAAGAAAACGGTTCGTGGGTGTTTTAAGCACCACTTGATAACCCGTCGGCGCAGGAGCCCAACTCAGATCGAGCTGCAGGGCATATTTGCCAGACTGGAAAGCCTGTAAATTAGTCATGGGATGCGCCGAGTCGGCACCTACAAATGATTTCGATGCGTCCGAAGAATCATTCGGATCAAGGCCATAAGCGGTTTCCCAAATGTCGGGAATTCCGTCGCCATCAGTGTCTATCCCGGTCATTGTGGTGAACGTCACCGAGTTTGTTACAGGGCCTGCTGTAGCGCTGATGTGGCTCGTAGCGGTCGCATTTGGTTGTAAATAATATACCTGCGCCGTTCCGTCTACATCTGTATATACTTTAATCGTTGTTTGCAGTGTGGGACTGCCGGTATTCGTTGTCGCAAGTTTACCACCGCCATCGACAACGCTGAAGGTCACAGGTCCGTTCACAATCGGAGCGGTCGTGCCATTCCAAACAGCGACGTCGAACGCAACCTGATTGAAAACTCCTGGTCTTCCAGCCTGGTTGTCACCGCCCATTTTCGTGAGAAGGGGCGTGGTGTTGTTGTAGAAATCGTTCGGGTCTGTGCCTTGTATATAAGCTTGCAGCACAGTTACTCCGTTGTTCGCGGGACTAAGTTCACGATCGTTTTTCGACAGGTCGAGATTGTAGGTCATTTCCCAGTTATCATCGATGCCGTCGTGGTTGTTGTCGGTAAACGCGAGCTGATTGCTGGGTCCAACGTATAAATCATCTAAACTGGATGCCGTTGAGGTGTCTCCCGTCATCGCAAACTGATCGAGATAGGTACTCGCGGCGAAGAAAGCCAGATCCCCGGCGACCATCTGCCCCCCCACATAGAGATCCCATTTCTGCGCCGTATAGTCCAGACGCACGGTCAAGTGGATCCAGCTCTGCGTCTGGTGACTAGCGCTGAGTGGAGAAGAGTAAGCTGTCGGCTGCCAGGTCGAGCCGTTGAGCACTTGTAGTACGCCCCCACTCCCATTGATCTGAAAACCGAACTTTGCGCCACCAACGATGAATGTGGGAGCGGCGCTCACATTCATCTGACCCACAGGTTTGACGAAGAAGTCGGCGAATTCGATTGTTTCTCCCGAAGCTGACGCGAAAGGTTGCCGAACCACCGCTGGGGTTGATCCACTGGCGAGCTGCACCGATTGGGCACCCGAAGAATGATCCGAGATGACTATAGAGGCCGAACCCTGAGTGACAGACCAAGTCTGCTGTGGAAGCGCTCCAACGGAGAAGCCGTCGGTGGATTCGAAATCTGTTATATAGGGCAGAGTTCCCGCCGCTGGAGGCGCTGTATAACTGAGGCTACTGAAAACCACTGCCGCCGTACCGTTTCCATGGGAAGTCACAGCCAGACCCGCATAGACATTTGTGCCAAAGCCAACGGTCAAGGAAAGCGTCGTCGTCCACGTTAGCCCGTCACTCGAAACATAACCTGTCACGGTGGTTCCTATGCGCTGGAGTTTGAGCCAAATCGGAGCGGAGCCTGTGCTCACATCCGAATTAGAGCCTCCATTCGTCGTCAATCGGCGTTGGAAGGCGGTGCCACTGCTCTTGCTTACAAGCTGCATCGCGTACATCGCGCCCGCTTGCACAGTATCGCGCATCATCAGGCCGACTTTGGCCCAAGGATCAGCGGCAGTGAGAGACTCCACTTTTACGACCATCGTAAAGTCACCAGCGACCTGTTTCGCATCGAATTGGAAAGCATCTGCGCTGCCCCAGATATCCGCGCCAGCTCCGGTGAGCATGTACTTGCCCGTCGACGGACTATAAGTTGCGGTTCCAGCCGTACCAACGGAGCCGACGTCCTGCGCGGTCAATCCATTGAGCGTACTGGCAATCGTGAGGCTCAAGGTTCCGGCGCCCTGCCCAGACCCGTTAGTCGCGGTCAAAGAGATGGAAAAAGTTCCTGACGCCGTCGGGGCTCCGGAAATTATTCCCGTGCTCGTGTTAATCGTTAGGCCCGCCGGGAGACCGGAAGCTCCATAACTGGTCGGCGAATTTGTGGCCGCGATCTTATAACTAAAGTTTCCATTCAACTGGGCCGTGAATGCATCGCTCGTCACGGCTGGTACGGGTCCGGCCGTTGAGATAGTAAACGAAAGAATATACGGGGTGCTCGTCCCGTAAATATTACTTGCAGTCAAGCTTGCGCTATAATTTCCCGAGGCTGTGGGAGTGCCAGAAATGACGCCTGTGGTTGCGTTGCAAGAAAGTCCAGGAGGCAGGTTAGTTGCGGCATAAGTCGTCGGAGAATTTGTTGCTGTGATCGTGTAGCCGCTGAACGCACTCGAAACCGTACCGCTCGCGGTCGAAGTTTGATTACTTATGACCGGCGGCGTGCCCGCAGGTGTGATGCTCAAATTACTAAACACAACAGAGGCCGTGCCGCTGCCATGTGAAGTGACAGCGAGACCAACATAAACGTTTGTTCCAAAGCCAACTGTTAGAGAGATTGTAGCCGTCCAGGACCCACCGTCGCTCGACGTGTAGCCGCTGATCGTCGCTCCAGCGCGCTGGAGCTTGAGCCAGATTGGCGAAGCCCCTGTACCCACGTCGGAATTTGAACCACCACCCGTTGTTAACCGGCGCTGAAACGCTGTGCCACTACTCTTACTCACGAGCTGCATCGCATACACTGACCCCGCTTGCACCGTGTCTCGTATCATCAGGCCGGCTTTCGCCCAGGGATCCGAAGCGGTGATAGACTCAACCTTTACGACCATTGTGAAATCACCGGATTGCGACTTCGCATCAAATTGAAAAGCGTCGGCGCTGCCCCATATATCCGCCCCTGCGCCCGTTACGGTATACTTTCCCGTCGATGGAGTATAGATGGCAGTCCCAGCAGTCCCCACGGAACCTACGTCCTGCTGGGTGAGCCCGTTGACCGTCGTTGCGATGGTCAAATTCAATGTCCCGGTACCCGCTCCATAGCTATTGGTTGCGATGAGTGCTACAGGGAATGTTCCGGAAGAGGTTGCCGCACCGCTGATCACTCCGGTGCTTGTATTAAGCGTCAGTCCGCTAGGTAGACCAGAAGCTGTGTAACTCGTGGGGGAATTCGTCGCCGCGATACTATACCTAAAGTTTCCGTTTTGCTGCGCCGTGATCGTGTCGCTCGTCACCGTCGGCACGGGTCCCGCTGCCGAAATGGTAATCGATAGAACGAACGCCGTGCTTGTTCCGTAAGCGTTACTCGCGGTCAAACTGACGCTATAACTTCCGGCCGTCGTCGGTGTACCGGAAATAACGCCCGTCGTAGCACTACAGGAGAGCCCAGGTGGCAGGTTGGCCGCAGCGTAGGAAGTCGGCGAGTTTGTGGCCGTAATTGTATAATTTGTAAAGGCGCTCGAAACCGTGCCGCTCACGGTCGAAGTTTGATTAGTAATCGTGGGAGGCGATCCTGCGGCGATGAAACTTAGATTACTAAATACCACTGTGGCCGTGCCATTACCATGCGAGGTAACCGCCAAACCGGCGTACACACTCGCACCAAAACCGACCGTCAACGAGGTCGTTGCAGTCCACGTTACTCCGTCACTTGAGGTGTAGCCACTAATCGTGGTACCTGCACGTTGCAGCTTTAGCCAGATCGGAGCGGAGCCAGTGCCCACATCGGAGTATGAGTCCCCATTCGTCGTCAAACGACGCTGGAACGCGGTGCCGCTGCTCTTACTGACCAACTGCATAGCGTATATCGAGCCCGCCTGCACTGTGTCGCGCATCATCAGGCCCGCTTTCGCCCACGTGTCAGCGGCGGTGATCGACTCGACCTTGACCACCATCGTAAAATCACCGGTTTGTTGTTTCGCATCCAATTGGAATACATCCGACGCATTCCAAATATCCGCACCCGCCCCGTTTACCGTATATTTTCCTGTCGAGGTACTATAGACACCGTAACCCACAGTACCAACTGATCCCACGTCCTGCTCCGTTAGGCCGTTCAGGGTACTTGCGATCGTCAAGCCCAAGGTGGCCACTGCGCTCTGCCCGCTTGCATTCGTCGCGGTCATTTGCACCGAACTCGCGCCCGATACCGTCGGCGTCCCCGAGATGACCCCGTGGACCGTGTCGATCGTTAAGCCGGCCGGCAAGTTGGTCGCGGCATAGCTCGTCGGAGAATTAGTCGCAGAAATCTGATAACTAAATCGTCCGCTCAACTGGCCGATCACAGCGTCGCTCGTGACTGAGGGAACCGATCCTTGAGCCCACGCGAAATTACAACTCAATACAGAGAGAACTCCGCAAAATAGATTGCGAATAACGTTTTTCATTTTGGCGGAAAGATATTTGGAGCGTCGGCAGCGGTTAAGCCAAGTTACAGGTCCCACGAGCACCGCCTGCTTCGAGAACCTGGACGCCCGGATTAATAAACGTCACCGCCTGCAGCCCTTTATCAACGGAGAACGTCTGCGAGGTACTAACTGGACTATACGAGGCATTGCCCCCTTGAGCGGCCTGAATAGTAATCCATCCCCCTCCCGTAAAAGTTCCCACATTCCCACCCACCGGAATGGTCGCATACGCC
>Ga0207702_10002009_pt1 | contig 19718 bp, 36 predicted proteins | sample KBSCornC62_FD_184302 | JGI IMG/M metagenome (GOLD analysis project Ga0207702, IMG submission 184302) | Corn rhizosphere microbial communities from Kellogg Biological Station, Michigan, USA - KBS Corn C6-2 (SPAdes) (version 2) | ecosystem: Host-associated > Plants > Roots > Rhizosphere > Soil ...
CTTCGGCTTCCCGGCTGCGCCGGGCCTAGCGACTTCGTCGCAACCGCGCTGCGCGCGGGTCCTGGCGACCTTCGGTCGCCGGCCGGTTCGAGCGCACAGCGATCAGCCCCCTGAGGATGGCATCCCAGGGGGCTGATCTTGAGTCGATCAGTTGATCTTACCAGTCGAGCGACGGCCCTTCGTAATCTTCCATAGCCCTCTCGCTGGCCGCGTTTGAAGCTGCTTCCCGCGCGTCTCGGTGGGACCGGTCAAGATCGGACGTTGTGTAGCAGGTACAAAGTCCGCCCTCATAGTTGATCTTGTCGCAGTCCTCGTCATGATCCGTGTAACTCATGATCGCTTCCTCTCTACGTTCCCCGAAGAATGTAGAGAGGGGACCTCTCGCGGCATCCCTGGACGAGAGGTCCCCTCCTGTAAGGGTCGACACCCCTAGCGACCCTTGCACAGTAAGGGGCGGTTTCCCGGTTGATCCCCTACTGAATCAGTAGCTTGTCATGCTCAGGTGTCCGGCCCCATTTTCCCCTGTCGGCGCTCCCCGACCGCGAAGTCACTAGGGGGCGGTCTCCATCGGACGGACGGGAACCGGACACGATCAGAGTATCACTCCGGCAAGGGCGCCCGGATCTTCGGAACGGTTTGTACGGTGATCTTACGTCCCGTGAGCTCTTGCCCGAACTCCAGCGGCTTGTGGTTCATCGCGCCGGCCTTAAGCCGCGGCGGTGTGCAGTTCGAGAATCCCAGGACCCGCATGAGCCCTTGCAGCTCTGACAGACTCATCACGACCAGGGCCGGTGAGCCGAATCCCGCATCCACTTGCCATTGGACAGTGCCCGCGGCGCGTAGGCCGGCTTCGATCAGCTCGACCTCAGCCGCGCTACGCGTCATCGCCTTGGCCGTCGCGTACGCGTCGACCTTCGCGGACAGACTTGCAGGGATCATGTCAACTCCGGCAGGGTGGTCCAGAGATCAAAGCGGGGCCGGCCTTTAAGCGAAGTATCCGGCCCCTACGCACCTAGACGATTCAGAGTATCAGCTGTCCGACTCGTCGGGCTCCTCGGTTTTCGCCTTGCGCGCGCCGGCCGCCTTGCGCGCCGGCTCCGGCTCGACGTCCGGCGACGCGAGCGACCGCAGCAGCTCGGTGTGGTTGGCCACGTGGTGCTGGAGCTGCTCGAACTCGCCCCGGGTGACCGGGGCCGGCCCGACGTGCGCCGGCCAGTAGCCGTAGTGCACGTGCTTGAGGTCCGGCGCCTTGTCGTTGGCGTCCTTGTACTCCTGGATCATCTTGTCCCGCGCGGCCACCGCGTCGGCCTCGCTCTGGTACAGCGGCAGCGAGGTGATGCCATCGACGGTGCTGGACGTGCTGACGTCGTGGAACGGGCGCACGTTCACCATGCCGTCGTGGTGGACCTTGGTGATCACCGCGGCCATGCGGTCCGCGCCGTTGTTCTGGTCCGCATCCACGATCACGTGGATCATGCGGCCGATCGCAGGGGTCTGAGTCATGAGCAGAACCTACCATTCTCAATCGCAGCAACGGGGAGAGACGCGCACTGGTCGAGCCGGCGCCCCGGGTGCTGTGCGATGTGCCATCCGCGAGAACACCGCATGCTCAGGGGTGTCGCTCCCCTACCCGGAACGCCAGCTCGAGCGGATCATAGCACCCCTACAGTGTTTCAATCGTATAAGGGCCCGGACCCAGCTCGACGTACGGGATCAGCACTATCAACCGCACGAACAGCGCACCCTCATCGGCGTTGATCTGCCGGGTACTCGCGGCCGCCAGCTGGTCCCAATCCCGCGGATGGTTGCCCTGCTCGAGCAGGAGGTGATCCCGCGGCCGGCCCGACACCCGGATACCCCGCGTCGGCGGCCGGCTCGGATCCACCGGCGCCGACAACCGCAACGTCTCAGTCCCCACCAGCGGCACATACCGGTGATTGATCCGCCAGAACCGCGCGAACAGATCATTGATCTTGCCCTGCGACTTCGCGGACGGACGCTGACGCCGGCCCATCCACCGCGTCAGCGTCCCCCGGCTCACACCCAACTGAGCGGCCACCGAGTCTTTCGTCGCGCCCGTCTTCACATCCGTGAGGTACTTGAGCTGATCCGCCAGCGAGCGATCCGGGACCACGCCAAGCAGCAGACGCACCGCCGCACCCAGCGAAGACCCGCGCACCCTAGCCACGGTTCTCACCCAACGGCTTGGCGAACCATGCCTCACCCGTGGTGACGTACTTCAGCGCGAACCGGCCCTTGGCCACGTGGTCGACCATCGACGCCGGCACCCACCGCTCAGGATCCTGCACACCGTCCGGCACCCGGAAAATGATCTCATCGGTGTTCCCAGACCCGACCACCTCATCACCCATGTCCAACGCTTTGTAGACATAGCGACTCATCTGCGCGTAGTGGTGCCCGCGGAGCGCGTGCTGCCAGTCCGGCCGGTCGACCGGCCCCGGGTCGTTCGGGTCCAGCTTGCGCAAACACCCGATCGCCTTGGACTGCTGATCCTTCATCACGTTGATCTGTTCCTTGGTGGCGCCGGCCGCCAGCGCGTCCCTCCGCTCTTGCATGCACCACTGTGCCCATGGCCGCAACAGTGTTTCAGTGCCCTTGCCGACCAGCCCCCACAGAATGTACGGCTCCTCAGACAAACCGGCCTTGACCGTGTCCATCAGCCGGTCGAGCGTCGGACGAGGAACCAGCACCCGGACACCAGGCTTCACCAGCGGGCCCAGCGGGTTCGGGCGGGTCGACTTCCACGCCGGAACGATGATCTGGAACATGCCCGCAAGGTTGTCGTGATACACCCGGTGATAGTCCAGGTCACCGTCCCGATACAGGATGTTCGGGACCAGCCACACCTTCGCTGCGGACTGGAAGAACGCCGCCTTGCGGTCGAACACCGCGACCAGTCCGTCCGGCGCCTCGTCCGGGAACACCTCGTGCCGGTTCGGTGTGCCGCCCACACACACCTTGTCATAGCTCATCTGAGATTTGATCTCCGGCTTGAGCCGGCGCACCGGATACATGCCCTGTCCCGGGGGAAGCATCTCGATCATCTTTTCGATGGCGGGGTTCCCGGCCGCCAGCTCCGGCACCACCTCCGGCTCCGGCTCCGAACGCTGTGAGGGAATCACTATCCGCGCCGGCTCGTCCCCGGACAACTCCGCGCCGATCGAGCCGGCCGGCCAGTCCTCCGGCTCCTGGTCCACCTCGACCGGAGGCACCAGCGACAACGCGCCGTCCTCACGGAGCAGCTGGCCGGACTGCTCGAGCCGGCTCACGGCCTTGCGTACCTGATTGGCCGGAACATCCGGCAGCGCCTCATACAAGCCGGCCTGCTCGGTAGCGCCGGAATCGGCCAAGACGTCGGCCACCTGCCGGGCCACCGACCCCGGCTGGTGCCGGGCCTGGACCGGGTGGTAGTCAGTCAGGCGGACCGTGCCGGCGGTGAACGCCACCGCCAGCGACCACGGCGCCGTCCCCCGGCACTTCCCGTCGACCTCAATCGTGCCGGTGTCCGCGCCCTTGGTCCGCACCACCTTGGTCACCAGGTTGGAACAGCCGTAGATCGCCGTAGAGCCGATCATCTCACCGGACTTGCCGGCGTGGTGCGGCAGGAACAGCACCCTGCGTTCGGCCGCCATCCGGTGATTCAGCGCGCGCAGCACCGACGCCGCGTGGTCGTACGCGTTCTTTTCACTCGAGCCGAGCAGAGAGGCCAAGGTGTCCCAGCGGATCCACACGATCGGCCCAATCGCGGCCTCCCAGCGCTCGACTTGCTGCCACAGCCACGCGATCCGCTCCTCAACCGTGGCGCCGCGCGGCTCGTGAATCGTCACGATCTCAGGGCCCACCTGCCGGAAGTCGGTGCCGTCGTATGCCAGCTGGCCGGCCGGCGCGATCCGGAACGTGCGGTCCTGAGACTCCTCGGTCGTGCCGTCCGGATCGATCACCAGCACCGAGCCGGTACGGGCCGGCGTCCACGACAGCCCCGGGATCGCATGCCCGTAGACGAGCGCGTGTTCGAACTGAGCGGCCATCGCCGACTTGTAACCGCCGGCCTTCGTCCAGTGCGTCCAGATGCCGTAGGGCACCCGCGACTCATACAGGAACGGGGTGTCCGGCAGCTCGACGGTGCGCAGCCACCGTATCGTGTGCGCGTCCGGCGCCGGCTGATCCGGCGTCCAAGACTCCAGGCGAGAGACGAGCTTCTGAAATTCGTTCTTCGTTGTGCCCTTGGAGGTCCCTGCCTTGGCCTCGTCCGGCGCCGGACGGCGCGTCATGTGCCGCTGTCACCACCCTTCGGTTCAAAAGGTCTCAAACCTGTTTCCCCCAAGCCGAAAGCACGCGACGAAACGATCATGATAGGATCCGTCCGTCACCACTCAGGGGGTGTGCCCCGCTCCGGGCACGTCGAAGGCCGGTCCGCCCGAATGGACCGGCCTTCGCCATATCAAGATCCGGACTGCGGCGGCCGCGTACGGCGCGTGTAGTGGTACTTGATCTCATAGGCGGCCGCTGCCTCCGGAGAGATCAGCACCCGCCCCAACACCTTGTCGTGCGCCACGTGCTTGCGCACCAGCTGGTAACACAGGTCCCTGCGGATCCCGCCCAACCGGTCGGCCAGCTCTTGCACCGTGATCCATCCGGTGTAGTCCTTCCCCCGCCGGATCTCCGCAGTCGCCTCCAACGCCGCCTCATAGGCGTTGCCGTCCGCCGGGCCGTCGTCCTTCGGCGAGCGGAACGGAACCTCTCGAGCCGCGTTGTGCCGGTCAGACATCGGCCCCACCGCCCAACGGCTGACCGAACGTCCCGCGCACGGTGAACCCCTCCGGCGCGCACAGCCGCGACAGCGGGTCGCTGTACCACGCTGGCCGGGGCTCGGGCACCACGACCCGCACGGACTCGATGAGCGTGTACGGGCCGTCAGCCTCGACGTCCCACGGCTCCGACTCGTCCGGGAACGCGTTGGTCGCCCCCGTCAAGGCGATCATCTGCCCGACGGCGCGCAGATAGGACGCCGGGCGCATCTCCAGTTCGAGCCGGCCGGCCGGAATCTGCCTGCGCTCGGCACGCTCACGGTTGACGGAAACCGTCGCCTTCCACGCCCGCGGATCAGCCATCGTGTGCCTCCGCGGCGTGCTCCTGGGCAACGGTCACCAGGACACCCAGCGACAGCAGCGAAGTGTTCTTGCGCCACTCGCACCACGGGCCGGCCTTGCTGCGACGCGTGCACTCCATCCACTTGCCCTCGAACCCGAACATGCCCAGCGGGTCCGGCCCGGCCATCGGCGCCGGCACGGTGTCCGCCGGGTACTGCTCGACGTCGACCGGCGCGAGCGGGGTCAGCGGCCCGTGCGACTGCTCCACCCAGTGACGCGTATACATCGAACCGCCGGCCTTCTGACCCTGGCACAGCAGCGCGGTGTCCCCTTCCCCCGCGCCCCAGAACGCCCCGTACACGTCCAGATAGCCGACGATCGGAGCCGGGGCCGGCCGCCAGTCCGGACGCGCCACCAGCTCCATGAGCGGCCCGAAATGCTCTGCGGCATCGGAGACGGGCAGCGACAGATGGTCGGCCACGTGGCGCACCAGGTAGTTGCCTTCCCGCGCGAACAGGATCCCGCCCGCGGACATGTACGCGATCACCGGCACGTCGTCAGCGGTCCGCGACGGCGTGGCCGTCCCAGCACTCTGCATCGCCTCCGCACCGTAGCGCGATGCTCCCCCCGACAACGCGTCGGCCGTGATGCCGTCCCGGCTCTTCACAGTCCCCCACCCGTCTGTCCGGCGGGGCCGGCGGCACGCCGGGCCCTGAGTCGAGCCTCCGCGGCCGCCGCCTCCGACGCGTTGAGCCGCATGTACAGCAGGTCTATCGTCTCGTTGTTCCCGGCCGCCAGCGCCACCCCGCACACCGCCGCGCTGAAGATCGCACCCGCCACGAACGCGATCACGCAGAACACGATCGTCCAGATCATGACTACCTCTCTTTCGGGGAGACGTCCCCCCCTCGTGATAGACCGTATCACTCAGAGAACCGATATAGCGTGTGCGACTACTGAGAATCTGTTGGCGTCTGATCGGGCGCTACGGGACTGATCTTCACGGACTTGGCGTCGTCGACTTCCACTTGCACGTTCAGCTTGCGGTCCAACTTGGCCGTGATCTGCACCATGTGCCGGGTGAGCTTGACGCTGATCCGCCAGTGGTGCCACCCGAACGCCGGGATCACCACCGTCGTAACCGACACCATCGCAGGCCACACATCCTTCCAGAACTGATGTACGGTCACCAGTCACCGGCCCTTCCCTGGCCTCATCCATCATCCGAAAAGGATCAGCGTCACAGCGATCGTCGACCCCGCCAGAGCGGCGCCGGCACTGTTCCACGCCTTCCCCTGGCAGGTGGTCGACGTGTACTTGTCGTCGAACAGGTCCAGGAAAATCGGTGTGGCGATGCCGCTGGACAGCGAATTGGAGATCACCCCGCCGGTCGGGGTGAAGGCACAGTTATGAGTGATCGTGAACACCCCAGACGCGTTGGTCGTCACCACGTACTCATGGGGGTGGGTCATGTTGTTTACGCCGATTTGGTCCGACTGGACCAGAGACCCCCGGATGTTCCGCTCGGTCCCCAGGGCCATGGGCAGTCCGGACACTCCGGAAATCCCGGCACTGCGCAACTCGAGGATGTATTCGTCCCCGGAGTTGGAGTCAAAGCTGTTGAGCAGCGTCACCGCGGAGTGCTGCACCGCGTCGATGTTGAGGATCAGCTGGCTGTTGTAGGTGAACGGGTTCGCGTCCTGAGCGGACAGCGTGAAAAACCCCCCGGACATGATCGCCTGATTGCCGCTGGCCGGCACTATGGACACGGCCCGACCGGTGTTGTCGATGAAAAAGATCAGCTGATTGCCGGCGTTGTAGACGTCGACTGCGTCCCCGGTGGCCGCGTTGGCCACGATGATGTGCTTTCCGGGGTCGGTGCCAATCTCCACCGAGCCGCGAAAGATGCCGCTGTTGAACTCGACCGTACCGTCACTCTTGATGATCCACCCGGCGGTGCCCGCGACGTAGTTCGGGGACTGGAGCGCCGGCAGGCGCAGTACGTCGCCACCGGTGATGTCGTCCAGGGTTTCCGACAGGGCCATGGGATCAGCCGGCGTGGAACAAGTTGACCGGCACCCGGCGGTAGACCGGCGGCCCGGCGGGGAACCCATCGGGGAACCCTGATACCCGGGTGCCGGTCGACGGCTGTTGAGCGCTGATCATCTGGCTGTTCGAGATCGCTATGCCGATGTGCTCGACCGACACGATCAGGTCCCCGGCCTGCACCTGGGAACGGTCTATCCCCAGACCGTAGAGCATGTACGCGGTCGAGCCGGGCCCGTGGGCGTGCGGGGGATACCCGGGGTCCCCGAACCGGCCGCCGCCGGGCAGCACCAGCCCCAGGTCTTTGCCCAGGACGTAGGACACGAACGACGAGCAGTCCCAATCCCCCGGCACGTCCGCCGGCCCGCCGAACACGTACCCCTTGCCCTGGTACCTCAGCGCCGCGGCAGAGATCTGCGAAGTCTGGCCGGCGGTCGGTGCGATCGGTGAGCCCAGCGAAGACAGCCCCCCGCCGAACACGGAGGAAGACAGGCCAGAGGGAGACCGGGTGTTCGCCGGCATCGGCTTACCGGTCAACACCGCCTTGATGGGATCAGATGGCCACGACACATCCGACATCCAGTAGTGCACCCCGAACCATGCGAGATAGGCGCCGATCCCGGCCAGCGCCACCGGAAGGATCGGCGTGCCGGGCCCCACCCGGTAGTTCTGCCCGGCCGGCGCCGGCAGAGGATCGGCCGCCATCACAGCACCTCCGTTTTCAGCCACAACATCAGGCCGGCGGCCATCATCACCACGCCGAGCAGCAGCCAGCCCAGCGACCGCCACATCCGGCCGTTCGTGATCGTGTCGAAGAACGCCACCAGCGCAGAGCCGACGTCGGACAGCCCCGACAGCCCCGGAATCAGCGCCGAGATCAGCGATTCGAACCCGCTCACCGGTCACCCCGCAGGTACTTGGTGCCGGTCACCACCGCGGAGGCGATCACCCCGGACATGGAAGCCCCCGACTGCCCGGCCGGCGGAGAGAAGATCACAGACAGGAAGTCACACGGGCCGATCTTCAGCGTCCCCCGGAACGTCGCCTTGTTCCCGTTCCACGATGCGCCGGCCTGATTGCCGGCGGACATCGTGGACAGCGCGGTGGTGTTCTTGGCCAGCGTGACGAACGGCACGATCGTGGCAGTCGATGCCTGATTGGTCGACACCACAATGGACTCCACCTCCCACCGCTGATTGGCATGATCGGGATCGAACGTCAACACCGCGTTGCCGGTGCTGTTCAGCGTCACCTGCCCGGACTTGTGCAGCTCGCCGGAGATCTCGGCCACGGCCTACCCCGCACCCGGGCCGGCGCCGCTCGTGTGGCTCACCATGTCACCTCGAACTCCTGGATGACGCTGACCTGAGGAGTCCCCGAGTCCGCCGAAAGCGCATACAGCTCGTCCTGCGTGGTCAGCGACAGATACGACGTCGTCGACTTCGGCAGCAGGGCCCCGCCTCCGCCGTTGAGATCGGCGATCCTCTGCGCGAACCGGACGTCGGATGTCGTCGACTCGTTCAGCAGCAGCACCCGGGACCGGCTGAAGTCCTGCCCGCACAGCCGCGCCGCGTCCCCGGTGTTCGCCTGCATCGTGATGTGCCGCGGAGCCGCCGAACGCAGAGCACGCGGCCCCGACTCGTTCTGCACCACGTACACCGGCACCGGCTCCGGACCGCGCACCACCTCGGCGTACTCGGGCACCAGCGGCCGGAAATCGTTCGGCCCCCGCTCGGCATCGGCCCGCTCCCGGGCGGTGTGCGCCTCCGGTGGGACCCCGTGCGCGTTCTGGTCGGTGATCTCCGGACGCGAGTCCGGCACCGGCACCTCCTGACGCACCGAACCGGCGTTGACGATATGCACCCGGCCGCCCGGAATCGGCGAGGGACCGCCGGCCATCCGATCCGACATGCCCAGACCGCGGCCCTCATCCGAATTCGGATCCACCCCGTCGACCCCGCGCGGCCGATGCTTGCCACGTGCCCGTCCCGTGCTCATGACCCTTCCGCCATCTTCGTGTACTGTTCCAACGCCGTGATCAGGCCCCGTATGTTGGCCGCCGGTGTCTCGCCGCCGAACTGGGCATAGAACGGCGCGGTCATCGCGGGCCAGTCAAGAGAACCATCCGGCCGGCCTATGGCGAAAATCTCGATCCGCGCCGGACAGACCGGGGTGGGATTGACGGTGTTCACCGTCTCCCACAGCCACCGGGAGATCGTCTCCATGTCGGAGCTTTCGATCACTGTCGGGCGCCCGTACGTGTCCGTGATCCTGATGAACGGCATGGTCGGTTCGCTCTCTCCTAGTACTCGGTGCCCGGCTCGGCCGATGCCAGACCGGCGTTGCGCGCGTGCACGTACTGGCCGTACATCAGAGCCGCGGCCAGCGCCCCGCCGCCGATGATCGACCACTTGTGCCGGCGGTCCAGCGCCGCGGCCAGCGCCACGATTAGCGCCGACTGCCCCAGGCCCATGTACACCCATTTCATGAGGGTGCCGGACCGCGACTTGGCGTTGATCTCGGTCGTCTGTGGCGACGAGCAGGCCGCGGCGATGATCTCGTACACGATGCCCGCGGAGACCAGGAACGCGACCCCGTCCCCGCCGGACACCGCCGTGGCGACGTCAGCCATTGCGGCCGCCGGCCACCTTCGCCATGAGAGCGGAGACCAGCTGCCACACCGCGAACGCGAGCAGCAGACCCAACCCCACCCAGAACCCCATGCCGATCTCGTGCTTGTTCACCGTGCCACCGTCCTTCCGCCGCTTCCGCCTGTCGCCCGTGATGCCGTCCCCGCGGCGGCCGCCGCTGCACCGGCAGCCGCGCCCACCTGCCCGCTACTCGAGCTGGCCTGTACCCGGGCCAGACCGGTGATGGGGGAGTCGTTGCCGAGCAGCACCGCGGCCGCGAACAGCCACGCCATCCCCTTGGCGACCGGCTCGGACTTGCCCTGATCCAGGAACGCCACCAGGGCCAGCGCGAACAGGACTTCGACAATCCCTTTCGCGTCCGGGATCGCTTTCTTGTTGTTCGCCCACCGGCCCAGCACCGCGGCCAGCATCGCGCCGACCATCACTTTCGTGGCGCTCACGTGCCGCCTCCCCGGCTCTTGGCCAGCAACGCCATCCACACCTTGCCCTTGCCGCCCATCAGCGGAGCCGCGGCCGCGGCCACCACGTCGCAGAACCGCAGCACCGCGTCCAACTTCTCTTCGATGGCGGCCAGGCGGGCATCCACCTCGGACGGTTCCGCCCGTTCCATCTGATCAGCACCGGTGCTCACGTGTATATCCACTGTCGGCCGTCCCAGAACCGGGACGGTGAGGCCAGATCTCCGCCGTAGTAGCCGGGCAGCGTCCCGATGCCGCCCGGGGGCGGGGCCGGTTGCGGCTCGACGCGCGCGCCGGCCTGGTTGCTCGGGTGCGTGTCCAGCGGCGGGGGCTGGTAGGCCGGATCCGGGGCCGGCACCGGTTGGGAGGGGGCGGCCGGGGCCGGCGCCGCGGCAGTGCTCGCCGACGTCTGCGCGAAGCCGGCCCCTTGCTTGGCCGGCGTCGCCTGTACCCGGATGTTGTACAGGGCATCCGGTTGCAATCCGGTCAGCATGGTACGCGCTGCGGTCCCGGGCACCGTCGTGGACTCCTCCGGCGCGTTCCCGGTGGAGTAGGCCACCGTGTACGCGTTCGCGTTCGTCGAGGTGTTCCAGCGCAGACCGATCGTGGACGAAGACTTGTCGGTGACCATCAGGCCGGTGACGGGGTTCGTCGCGTACACCGTGCCCCCGCCGGGCGGTGTGACCACCGGAGGCGGGGACGTGCCCGGCGTCGGAGGCACCGGAGGCGCACCGATCGACTGGATGGCGAGGTTCACCTGCCCCTGCTGATCGGTCGTCAGCGTCTGGCTGGTGATGTACTGCTCGATCGCGCTGTTCGCCGATGTCGGGTCCACGCCCACACCGACCAGGAAATTGATGGCCGCACGGGACCACGCGTTGTTGTCCGGGTACTGCCCGGCCACCGTGGAACCGGACTCGGACGGGGTGCCGGACGAGCCTCCGCCACCGCTACCGGAGGCGGCACCCATGGCGGAGGTGTCCTGACTGCTCCCGTACACGTACCCGGTCTTCGGGTTGATCGTGCCCACATTGCCGGCAGGGTCGGTCTGCGCGCCCGGGGTCCCGGACTTGCCGGCCCGCTTGCTTACCAGAAGGAAGATGCCGATCGCAGCGACCAGCCACACCCCGACCGGCAGCGGGCCCAGCTTGTGCGTGAGGAAGTTGCCGGCCTTGTCCACCGGGTCAGGCTCGGCCATCACACGCGCCTACCCGTCCCGTTGCCGGCCCGGCCGGCGTGCGGGGACACGTACACCGCATCCGGGGACTGCGGTGCGCTCTGGTTCGCCAGCGACGCCGTGGTGTCGTAGTAGTTCGTCGTCCACGGCGCCGGCTCGGTGAAGGAGACCGGCCGCTTGTAGTCTCCGCCGCGCATCCGCGCCACCCCGTAGTCCCCCTGGCCGGCGTTCCAGAACGCCTGATCCTGGCCGGTGGCAAAGTACCTCTGACCGGACAGCTGTGCCCCGCGTGCGCCGTCTCCGCGGCCGCCGTAGGGCATCTCCCGAAGCACCGACCAGGTCTGTGAACCGGTCCCGGCGAACTGGAACCGGTTGGGAACGCTGACCTCGGTGGTGACCAGGTCTTGTTTCACGTTCCCGTCAGTGCTCTGTCCCCCGCGCAGCACCGGCGCCTGATCGGCCCGCGGCGCCGAGCGGTAGGTGTGCAGCTGGCCCGGGGTGTTCTTGTACCTCTGCGCCGTCTGGTTACGGACGTTGTTCGAACCGGGCGTGCCGACACCGATGACCGGCTGTGCGCGGGTCCACGGTGTCGTGGTCGAGCGCTGATTGTGGCCACCGGCGGCCGCGGCCGGCCCCATCGGCACACCGCCGGCGGTGTTGTTGCCGGCGCCGGTCCTCATCATCGGCCCGCCGGCCAGCGTCCCCGGGGTCGCCTGCATCAGCCGGGTGAGCACCGGCTGACGCGTCGACGTCAGCGGAGTGGAACGCGGGCCGGACACCGCGGCATCGGGCACGTCCCCGCGGTAGGAAGCCTGCCGGACCTGTGGGACATCGGATAGGCCCTGCTCGAAACCGGTATTCGTGTCCGCGCGCGCGCCCACCGCGCGCGGGTTGTTCCCCTGGAACGTGCGGGTTTGCTTGGTCGAGCCCGGGAAACCGGACTGATTGGCAGGGCCGGCACCCAGCGTGTACCCGCCGATCCCCGGTAGCGGATTGGTCACCACCGGCTGACGGCCCTTGCCGCCGAACAGCGCTGCTATGAGACCGGCCACGATGCCTCCTAGCCGGCCTCTGCCACGCGCAGAGCACCGGTGAACTGGTTGCCTACGGCGTTGACGTCGGCCGCGGTGTTCGGCTTGGTGAAGAACACCGCGACCAGGGCCAGCGTGAACATCGCGCCGAAAATGTCGAAGATCGTGTTCACCTTCATGTCAGACCCCGACCTTCGCGCGGGCCCCGGACACCGCCCGGTGCACCGCCGCGGACAGCATCACGCCGAGCACGAACGCCACGAACGTCTGGAGCGAAATCCAGTCACCCATCAGTTGACTCCTACCTGAGCTGAGACCGTGCCGAACAGGTGGCGCAGTGCGAACAGCAGCACCACCGCCAGAAGGACCGTCATCGCGAACGATCGTGTGATCACGTGCGTGTGCGCCGGTGCGGGCCCGTCACCCTCCGGCACGCGGAGATTCAACGGCATGTGTCAACCCCCTTAGAAGATGTCGCCCTGGGGGAGGACTTCGCAGACCAGCATGCCCATCTTGGACACCGCCGAGCCCCACGACCCGCGCAGCAGGTAGTCCTCGGACTCGATCGTGGGCAGGTAGAAGTTCACGTTCTCCGTGATGTCCCTGCTGTCCACGAAGTAGGGGATCGGCCAGACGCCGGTGTCCGCACCCATCGGAGAGTCGATGAGCACCGCACCGGAGGACGCCGTACCCAGCGTGGCCGCCGTACCGGGCATGATCGACCCATAGTCCCAGATCTCCCACGTGCGCCGGGTCCAATCAGCCTGGCTGATGTTGTCCTTGACGTCCTCGTCGAGCACGATCTGAACGGGGTCGGCCCAGCCGTTCGTCACGATGCGGACGTTCGAGCTGTTCCGCATGATCGGGATCAGGAGACGGAGGTAGTTGCCCAGCTTGCGCACCCGCGCGTCGAACTGTCCCGTGCTCATCGTGATGTTCTGCTCGGTCCAGCGCTGGAGCGTGTTCATGTTCGGCGGGGTCGTCTGCACCGGGGACCCGTTCAGCGACGTCGGAGGCTGGTCGTACGCCTCCAGCCAGGCTTCCACCGTGAACGTCGGGCTGGTGCCCTGACTGGACCCGAACACGTTCGTGAGGGTGTTCAGCGTCAGCTCGAGGGAGAACGGCGCCGCGGCGTCCTTGTTCGGCAGCGCTCCTAGCGCGTCGCGGAGGTCCAACTCGAAGGGGATCCGGACTGCGAAGGTGGCGGAAGAGCCGGTGACCAGGAAGTTGGGATCGCTGCGCGGGTCGCCGTACGCCCGGTAGTACCCGTACTTCTGGATCATCGCGGCGTTGAAACCGGTGCTGACCTGGTACATGGTCTGGCCGTTGGGTTGTTTCACGGCCATGTTCGTGAACATGTTGAACGGCGCGTCCGCGGCCGCCGTGCCGGTCGCCCCGCCGTTGGCGGTGTTCGTGACCGTGATCAACAGGGACCGCATGTAGTCGTAGGCCTTGATGTCGATCGGCCCGAGATCCTGCGTCGCCGACGTCAGCGTGAGCGACTTGCTGAAGAACTTGTACTTGCCCTTGCCGCTGCCCCGGACGAACGGCACCACGGAGGCGGCCGGCGTCGGCGCCCCGTTGTTCGCGTCCGTCGTCGGCTTCGACGCCACCGGCGCCGTAGCGGTCATGTTGGAACCCGCTGCCATGATCTTGACCCCTCTTTCTCAGGCGAGCAGACCGGACACGCCGGCCGGTATGTGGTAGCCGTTCCGCCGCGTCTCGACGTTGATGAACTGGAGTAGCGCTTTCAAGATCACGTAGTACAGCGCGAACACCAGGAACTCCATGAACCCGATGTGCAAGTGCACGCCGGCCTCCCTCTACTAGCTTCCGTAGTACCAAGAGCCTTTGCTCTTGGACTTGGCCGGAGCACGATCAGGCTGTTTCTTCACCTCAGGGGCGGGCGTCGGCGGGGTCTTCGACGCTCGCAACTCCTCTACCAGTGACGATATCGCAATAGTCTGAGCTTCCACAGCCCTAGCCACCGCGTCCGCACCGCTCACCGACACCTCAGCGGCCTGCTCCGCGGCTACGGCCGCCTCCGTAGCGATCATCTCAGCCTGCTGGGCCGCGCTGGCCGCTACACCGACACCCTCCGCCGTCGCGGCCGCGGCCGCCGCGGAGGCCGCGGCCTGCTCCTGGTGCACGGCGGCCGCACCTTCGGACACCGCCGCGGCATGCTCGGCATCCCCCGTGCCGTCCGGCTCCTCGTCGTCGACTACGACAGTCTTAGCCATTGCCGCCCTTCCCCTTTCTTCCCGAGATCTTCAGTTCCGGCGCCGTGACGCGATACATGACGCCCGTGCGCGTATTGACGTACAAGGCTTGGAAGCGGTCCAAGTTCGCGACGAACGCCCGGATGAGATTCGCGGACATCCAGCCCACCCCGGATATCCGTTTAAGGTTCGGCTCGTCGTTGTCGCGGAAGAAAAACAGATGAGTCGTCTGGTCGAACAGCTCGACGAGATTGTTCCCCGCCGGCCTCTGAGCGGCTATCACCATCGGAATGTAGTTCGACCGGGCGTTCGCCAGGAATTTTTTCGTCTGCTTCTCGAACCCCAGGATGTGCGCAAGGTACCAGTAGTCATCCAGCACCAGACACCAGCCGCCCCGGGCGTAGATGTCCGCCAGAGCCTTGCTGAAGACCCTTTTCTGTTCCTCCTCGGAATCCAGTTCCGTTGCATCCGGCCACAGCAGCCGGCGCGGCGCCTCCTGCGGGGTCAGCGGCCGGCTACCGAGCAGCGTCCGCTTCATCGGGGGCCAGTCATAGAAACGCTGATACTCACCGGAGTCGATGAACGCGTCCAGCGTCTCGTCCTGGGTTTTGATCGCCAGGTAGGTGATGTAGTCGCGCAACTTGAGCAGGTGGTACCCCAAGTTGGTCTTGCCCTGCTCGGTCGGACCGACCAACCCCACGTGCTGATTCTGTTTCCAGTCGAACACGTAGCTGAGGAAATCCTCGAACGGGATCACCGGTGCGGCATCATCCGGAGGCAGCTCTCGGACCGCGTACAGACTCACGCCGGTGGCCCCTCCGGCTCCTCACCGAACCCGTCGACCACCGGCGTGCGGACCGGGCCCGGCTGACGCGGCATGCCGCCGGCCATGTTGCCCATGACACCGGAGAACAGATCAGACATCTGCAAGATGTCCTCCGGCCGCAGCATCGACAGCAGATCACCCATGCCGCCGGCCTGCTCGGGAACGTCCTGGTCGTCTTCCTCATCGTCGACCAGGAGAGCGGAGACCACGGAGTTGAACGGGATCCGCTGACGCACGCCGTCGCGCATGATGAGCGCGAGCAGCACCGGCGCGTGCACCATGATCAGCGTCATCCACGCACCGGAGGTGATCAGCTTGAGCAGGAAAGCACGGATCCGCGGATTGGTCCTTGCCAGCTCTTCCCAGGCCTCCCCGACCGTGACGTCGTCGGGATCCGGTACCCACTGTCCGGTCCCCTCGTCCTGGACCATGTCCTTGCGCGTAATGTTGATCAGCGCTTGCCCGACCATCGGATCCACGATCTTGACCAGTTTGCCGGCCTTGAAGTAGATCCGGTTCACGCCTTTGGCGATCGGGCCAGCCCGGAACGGCGGCACGTCGACCGGGGGTTTCGGCGCCTTGACGCGGCCGCGGCGGTCCCTGCTCGACCCCGGCACCCGGTCCGGCGGAGCCTCCGCGCGCGGGGCACGCGTCCGCAACTCCTCCAGAGACGGCGGCCCGGGGGGGGCAGGTGGGGGCGGACCGCCGTCCGATTCTGGGGGGGTGTTCCTCCGCGGCCGGCCCGCCTTTTTCTTCGGCCGGCGCTCCCCGGTCAGCGGGTCGATCATGTACCCGTTGGGGGCGTTCTCATCCGGAGACAGATCAGGGCCCAGAAATGAGGGCCGGTCTTCCGGCGCGGCATCGGTGGGAACGGTCATAGAACGATTGTGCTATGCGGGAACCTCCACATCAAGACTTTCGGTAAGTGAACGTTTCAGCAGGTGAACAACCATCGATCCGGCGTCCATCTGCATACTGACCAGATGGAACGCCACCCCGCCGTACGCGGCGTTGTGCTGCTCGTAGTAGACGTTCCCCGGAATCCAGTAGTGGAACGAGTACTCCGTACAGTGCCGGCGGTGCGTGGGGTCGGTGAAAGCGTCCGGCGAGCTGTAGTGCGGGGTCCTGATCCGCAGACACCCCATCGGAACCAGCACCCGCCAGCACTCCGTCATGAACAGAATCGGATCGCTCACATGTTCGAAGACGTCCTTGGCCTCGATCCACGTCACGACCCCGTCCGGGAACGGCCAGGGGCCGGCGTCCAGATCGTGCACGACGTCGATTCCCGGCAGTTGCACCCGGTCGACGTTCACATGCCCGGCCAGCGGAGCCCCGCCGGCACCCAAATTCAGCCTCACGTCGGCTCTCCCGGCAGGTAGACCGTGACGTCTTGGGCACCGTCGTAGCCGCGCTGGATGGCATCCCACACCGGCGTGCCCCGGAACGGCTCGGACAGCTGAAGACACAGCGTGTTCGCGGTCGCTTTCAGATAGCCGTTCGACGTGACCTGATCAGAGCGCAGACACAGCTGTAGGAACCCGATCATCGTGAACGTCGTGGCCGGCCCCACCCGCAAGGTGAGCCGTTCTCCCCCCTGCTCGTCGGTCATCAGCTTCTTGATGGCGCGCAGTTCGTCGATGCTGGGAATGCTCACATCTCCTCCAGAGTCTTCAAGGCCGGCGCCCAGAACTCCGCGGCCACAGCCGGACTGCTGTAGCCGGCCGCGAACTCGACGCACTGTCCCTGGCGTCGCTTCGAGCGCGCCGTCCCCCGTTCGGCGTAGGCCTTCTCATATGCCTTCACGATGGCGTCCACGTCCGGCCGCTTCCACCAAGCCCGGTGAGTGGGGTTCCAGAACGGCTGACCGCGCACCAGCCACCCGGTGCCGGCCACCAGCTCACTCATCGCCGAACAGTCAGTCGCGATGACCGGTGTGCCGCAGGCCTGGGCCTCCAGGACCGGCAGACCGAAGCCCTCCCCGTACGAGCAGGAGGAGAGCACGTCCAGGCACCCGTACCAATCGGCGATCACGTAGGGCTCCATGATCCCGGTGATCTGCGCGTACGGCTCGGAGATGATCACCTGGTCGGCGATGCCCATGTCCCCGGCCAGTTCGAACAGGTCCAGGCCCCCACGGGACTGCGCCACCGAGTGCACCATCAGCAGCGAGTCGGGGTGTGCCCGGTGGAACCGCGCGAATGCTTTGAACTGTTCGGGGAACCCCTTTCGGAGGCCGTCGCGGTTGGCCGCGCAGATGCCGATGATGAATTTGTCGGTCGGCAAGTTCAGCGATTCCCGCATTTCGATCCGGTCGGCCGGCGGCCGGAACACCTCGAGGTCCACCGCGTGCGGCACGTACATGGCCTGCTCGAAACCGGCCTCCCGCATGTTCCCCAGGCCGAACGTCGACATCGCGATGGGCACGGCGCCGGAAGCCTCAAGCACCTGCCGGTCCGGTTGCCCCAACGGCGAGCAGTCATTCGGCAGCCACGCGGCCAGCCGGCGGCCGCGGAGGCTCGGCGCCACCCGGGCCAGCTGCCAGAAGTCCATCAGCGTCAAGATCAGGTCGGCGCCGTAGGTGTCCGCGTGCGGGATGATCGTGTCCACGCCGAAATCGTTCTGCCCGGCCGGCAGGATCAGCCAGTCCTTCCAGTTGATCGGCGAACCGGACACCCCGTAGAACGAGGACACGACGACGTCGTGCCCCATCTCGGCCAGCCGGGGCAGCAGCAGGCGCACTTGAGCGCCGTACCCGGACGGCACGAACGGCGCATTGCTGTGAATCATGATTCTCATTCCGGTTCCCTCACTCCCAGGCACAGCGAATCATTCACCGTGCACACCTTGCATTCCTCACCTGAGCAGACACCCGGCAGACAGGTGCACCTGTCGACCAGACGGCATATCCCCTCCGGGCATCCACACCCGGCCGACCGACCCAGACAGTACGTCGGGTCGTGCGATTTGTGACTCATCTCGTCGAAGTAGTCTTTCGCCGCCGCACGGGCGACTTTCGCGATCAGCTGACGCACATCACTGTGCGAATCGCGCATGTCCGAGCGAAGCCTTTCCCGCGCTTGCAGGTATGCCGTGTCCGCGATTTCCTCCGGCCCCAGCTTAGAAGCCTTGTGTACGCTGAGAATCAGCCCGCCTATCTTCACTTTCCCCTCCTGCCGTGATTTCCGTGTGCGTTTTCGCGTGTTCCAGAAGTATCCCCCGGCACATCGTGGAGGCGGATTGTCCGGATGCCCGCGCGATCTCGTCGATGAGCCGGCGCTCACTCGGCTTGAGATACACGTACAGCGGGCTGTCCCGCTTCTCTTCCCGCCGGAATAGATGCCGAGCCATGAGAATTTCTCCGCTCTGACCGAACTTCTGATCGGTTTTCGCAATTCTACCGGTAGAAAGTGCAGGCAGATAGAGCCCTGAGATACCTTCCGCGCCACTCAGCACTGTGATACAGTCTCTTATAGAGCGATACAGAGTGACACTCCCCAGCGGAAGGACACCACAATGTCGGACATCCGGAACGGTGACCGGGTCTCAGTGTTCGTGAACCACCTCGGTGGCAACGTCAGCGGTGAAGTCACCGACATCTACGACAACGGCGCCGGCACCCGAACCGCGATCATCAGCGTCCCGGGCTACGGAGACGTCCACCAGCTGCCCGAGTACCTCAAGCTGCACAACGTCCAGCTCTACTGCAAGCACACCGGATGCCCGGTCGTCACGCTCGGCCGGCCGCGGTCCAACTTCGCTTGCCCCGACCACCTCAGCGAGATCTTCGACGAGCAGCCGGCTGACGGCGGTGCCGGTCAGATGGGGTGGCTGTCCGGCGCGTGCGCACCGTACGAGCCACAGACCCCCTGCTGATCATCGCGCGCTGATACACTGGTGATCGTAATCCCCCCGGATTGCGCCCCGAATGCCTCCACCCTCGTGGAGGCATTCGGCGTTCCTGCCGAAGTGCGTCACGTGCGTCCCCCGCGTCGCGCGCGTCGGGTGCGTCGGGTGCGTCACAATAATTTCGCGCCATGTTTCGATCAACTACGCCCGGTAATCGGACTTGTCAATACCTCCATAGCCGGCCGGCGGAGGGGAAGGGGGCCGGCGGTCCGCCGAAGGCGGTCAGCTTCCGCTAAGAGCGGCCCGGGCGAAGCCCGGGAGCCCCGGCGGAGCCGGGGGAGCCGAAGGCG
>Ga0207702_10002010_pt1 | contig 19713 bp, 12 predicted proteins | sample KBSCornC62_FD_184302 | JGI IMG/M metagenome (GOLD analysis project Ga0207702, IMG submission 184302) | Corn rhizosphere microbial communities from Kellogg Biological Station, Michigan, USA - KBS Corn C6-2 (SPAdes) (version 2) | ecosystem: Host-associated > Plants > Roots > Rhizosphere > Soil ...
CAGCAGACATATATACTGGTATACCGAATCGCCGAAGACAACAGGTTATCATTATCCCACCCAAAAGAGCGAGAACCGGCAAAATCCGGCTACGCACCTGAATCGCCGCCTTGACAACCCCTCCCAGTTTTTGTCCGTCTGGCCAAACTCGACCTCCCTCTGCGATCGTCGCCGCAATTAATCCACTGTCTGCAATGCTGGACATAACCGAAAAAACTGTTTGCGTGAAAATAAACGAGGCAAAATCGGGTTTGGATAAAGACCTCAATACGATCACCCCGCTAGCAAACATCAACCCTTGAACAAAAAGCTGACGAATGCCAAAGATGCCGATTTGCTTAATCCATTTGGTCAGCGATCTGACAGAGATACCTATACTCATTCAAATAATTCAGCAGCCTTACGACCTCTTTTCTTTCTCAAATTACGGAATGCACCCCATAGTATTATTGGAATGTTTATAGGCAGAAGCAAAATACACAAAAAGCACAATGGAATCCCGATCCTGCAAAGAATACTGCTAACGTACAGTGAAAATCGCTCATTTCTTTTCACCAATCCGTGCAAGACTCCCAGCGCAAATGCTTTGGTAAATCCAAATTGCCCATTAAATGGATCTAGAAGTGCAATTCGCCTCCATTTTTTGGCCCGTATTGCATCTATGCCTCCAACCCAAGAATTTAACCATACCAGATAGGATGCAAAAACCGTCTCATGGTTACGCTCAACTAGAGATTTCGAAACAATTTTGACCTCCACATTCGCTTCTACCCACCCTTCAATAAGACGATTTTCTATATACCCAAAATAGCCGGATCGATAGGCCTGCATGCAGAAGTCAGGCACTACCGATCTTCGAGAGAAGATTTTGGCGGATATGAATCCCATTATGTGAAAGGCTTTAAAGCCCTCTCCGATCAAATCTCCCAATCGAGCCTCGCGTCCATAGAAACCATCATCGATTCCAGGACCACCTATTACAATAACATCTTTTGTGCCCGATTCCAATGCCGATGCTATTTCGCAAGCAGAATCAAAATTCCAATTGTCATCATCTCCAACTATCCACATATAGCGCTTCGAAGCCAATTCAAAGCATCGGAGAAAATTAGCACAGAAGCCAATATTGATTGAATGTCGTATCGAAGTAATATTGGCGTGCGCTTGTGCAAATTGCAGAATTACTTTCGAGGTAGCATCGGTGGAATTATTATCTAAAATGAAAATATCACAGCCGGAAAATGGCCCTTCAAGAAATTGAGCCAGAGTTTGCTCTAATCTCTCTGCCCGATTGTATGTGATTATAAAAATCTGAAGGCTATCCTTAAACATAAAATATCGCTTTAATGGGGTACATTAGCGCCCTTCCTTTTACCATCCTTCCACCATAGAAGATTGATAATTGAATCTGATCCCGCCTCATCTTTAACAATATTCCCTACGTATTGTAATTTCCCGAAAATCCGACTGATCAAAGGACCCTATAAATCGGAGACTTATGTTCCCTCCATTTCAAGCGGCTTCGCAAGCGGCTCCATTTCGCCAAATGGCCTTCCAAAAGCAAGTTTGGGATATGCGTTTGTCCCCGTGTCTATAGCAATCTCGAGGAGAAATGGCGCATTCAGATCGGCGTACAAATCCGAAATCGCATTCCCTAGATCATTGAGCTTATTCACATAAGAGGCTTTAATGCCATATGCCTCTGCGATCAATTTGAAAGATGGAGTATCGTAACCCCATAAAGTCGACTGATAGCGGCTATTGAAATAAGATTCTTGAAATTGCCGGACCATCCCATGGCAGCCATTATTCAGAACAATCATCTTCACTGGAAGATTATTCCTCTTAATGGTTTGCAACTCTTGAATATTACATTGAAATCCGCCATCTCCGGCTATCAAAAGAGTGGGCCCTGATGCAATAGCGGCTCCAATTGCCGCCGGCAGACCAAATCCCATTGATCCCATCCCTCCGGAGGTCAAAAACCTCTGGTCGCTTGTCAATTCGAGACTCTGTGCCGCCCACATTTGATGTTGGCCGACATCCGTCACATAAGCCTTTATAAAATCCATACCGCCACTAGCCAGATGCATCACTACGTTTGGATTTATTCCATTACAACTCTCCAATTCGTTAATGTCGGGCCATTGGTTTCGCAAATTCGCAATACGGGCATGCCATTGGCTAAAGTCAATTCCAAGATCAGCCTCGGGCAGTGCAGTCGCCGCGAAGCTGAAAAATGATTTTAGCTCACATTCGAGCGTTCGACATCCTTTGACTCGGTTATTCAACTCCCCCTTCTCGCAATCAACATGGAAAAACCTTCGATCGCGGCTAAAGCCGCCGACATCAGACCCTGTTTGTCGAATATCCATGCGGCTACCAAAAACCAATATTAAATCGCTCTCGGAAAGGGCCAAATTTGCCCACCGATTGCCGTAACTCCCAATCATCCCAACTCGAAGGGGGTCTGAATAGGAAAGGACATCAACTCCCATTAATGAATGCACAACCGGGATCGAGGTCTGACTGGCAAATTGTCGAAATCCCTCAATTGCATTGCCAGTTCGTAGTCCGCCTCCAGCGAGTATTAGCGGACTCTTCGCATTTTTGATGGCCTGAATTAAATCACCAAAAAAGCCCTCGACATCTTCCGCAACAATCTTTTCATCAATAGCTGCGAACGCAGGGTTCTCAATTGCATTGTCAGGAAGAATATGACGCTGCACGTCCATCGGAATGTCTACCAAGACGGGACCTGGACGTCCGCTCATCGCGATTGCGTATGCCTTTTCTAAGATAATTGGCAGTTCGTCCGGATCATTAACCAACCAAGCCGCCTTGGTAATTGGTTTTACTGCATCGACGATATTCGTTTCCTGAAAGCCCAATTGCCTCACCGCTAGCTCGCCCTTTTGTTCGTGACGATTCACCTGACCGGTAATAAATATCGCCGCCGTTGAATCAAAATAGCAGCTACCTATAGCTGTAATTAAATTCGTGGCCCCTGGGCCACTCGTAGCTAGGGCCACTCCCGGCTTCCCGGTCATCCGCGCCCATCCTTCGGCTGCAAAACCAGCACCCTGCTCATGGTGCATGCTAACAATTTCCGTTTTACCTTCTCGATGTATCGCGTCCAACAGGAAGGTAATCATACCTCCTATCAACTCATATACATGAGTTATCTCTTTCCTTGCCAAGAATTTCGCTAAGTAGTCTGCATTTGTCATATTCTATATTCAGCTCAGTTGTATTTAGCTCGAAGCCATTTTAGAGTTCGCTCGATCGAATCAGCCAAGTCGAAGTTCACAATGAGGCCAAGTTCCTCACGAGCTCGTTTAATGGAGGGGATGTATCGCTGAACGGGCGCCCCAGCTATAGGCTCCAAGGCACATACTGGCGGCAATGTCGCCTTGGCACAGCAGCTCACAATCTCCGCAACATCCTTGAGGGAATACCCTTCATCCGATCCCACATTATATGCAACTTTCGACCTTCCTTGAAAAAGGATAACCCATAGCCAAGTAGCCAAATCTGCGGAATAAAGATATGACCTCCAAGGCGTACCATCTCCATTGATGCGAATGGGCCGGTTAGAAACTATATCTCGCAAGAAATTTCCTATAGCGTAATTGCCGTCTAAAGGTAAATGAGGGCCAATGAAGGCAAAGCACCTGGCTATCTTCACATCCACACCATATTCTTCTCCATGAAGTATGCAGAGGTGTTCGGAGACGCGCTTCCCAATTCCGTACGTTGATCCTTGCTTTAGTGGATTGGGTGCGCCTCCAAAGTCTTCCGGAATTTCAAGCATTTCCGGAGGCTGCGCCCCATAAACTGCTCCTGAGCTTGTGAAAAGCAGCGTCTCTACGTCGGCAAATTTGGCGAACTCTAAAATATTTTTGGTGCCGCCTACCATTGAATCAAGCAGCAATCGGGCGGATTTCGGTCGCCACATCAGGCTGACATCTGTCGCAGCGTGAATTAGATAGTCAAATTTTCCTCCGGGAAATGAAAAGTTTTGAATGTCCCCCTCAATTAATTCAATATCTTTGCGATTCGCCAGATGAGGCTTTCTTTCCCGAAATCCCATCGGGTCGCGGGTAAGCACCGAAATCTGCATACCCAAATTTAGAGAGTCATTAATCCACCCAAATGTCTCTAGGAGCCAAATTCCAAAGAATCCGGTTCCCCCTGTTATAAAAAAGCGCTTTCCTTTGGCATTCTCCCAAAGTTGCGCCGTCCGTATATAAACATGTTCGAGATCTTCAGGTGGAAGATACGAATAATTTATTAAGTTTGTCATATGGACAGCTAAAACTGGGAGCTTCAATCCACGTCGCTCTCCGCGAATTCAATTACCCTCCAGCAATTGGATCACCGTTTTGCATTCGGTGATCCCGTCACTTGAGGTATTTCATTCTTCAATGCTCGGCAGTGGGGGTAGTTCGCTCTGAACCGGGCGCTCGAATGCTTCATCCGGCTGGATCAAAAGCTCCGTGCGAATTGCCGGATCGTTTCGATCTCGTAGTCCAGCATGGCGGACGTGAGACCGGGATAGGTGCCGAGGAAGAGCGCGCTGTTCATGATCTCGTCGGCACCCGGGTAGTCGCCGAGCGTGCGGAAGGCGGAAGGCCGGTCCTTGCGGAGCTGTACGAAGACGGGCTGCTTGAGCAGATTGCCGCCGAAGAGCATGCGATTGCCGATCTTCCTGCCATCGAGATGTCGGCCGAGGTCGGTATGGGAGAATGGTGCGCCCGGCCGGACCCGGAGCATGAATCCGAACCATGAGCAATCGGTGCGGCGCCCGGTGGCGTCCCATTGATAGGTTGAGAGTTGAGAGTTGCCAGTTGAGAGGGGCGCCTCCCAGGCCGTGGCATGGGTCGGCAGGCTGAACTGGAAGAACTCCTCGAGATCGGCCAGGCCGCGGCGCAGGGTTTCCCAGTTGCGTTTGCGAGCTTCGATGAATGCCGGGAGCTTCTTGAGCTGCTGGCGACCGATGGCGGCCTGGGGATCGAGTGGCTTCAGATTAAAACCGAGATGGCTGTAGATGTATTTGTGATCGTAGCCCTCGGGCAGCTCACCGAGCTGCCAGCCGAAGCGCTTGTTGCACGTATTGTCCTTCCCGCTCGGGCACCAGCAGTCGCGACCCCAGTCGCGGAAACTCTCGGCGTACGTCTTGAGCGGCGGTCGTCGAATGATGCTCACCGCGCCACCCTCGCCCATGGTGAGATGGTGGGGTGGATAGAATGATTGCGTACTGAGATCGCCCCACGAGCCTGTGGGAGCGGTGAGGAGCTGGGCGCCGGGGCGAGCCGGGTCCTGCTCGAGGCGGATGAATGAATGAGCGCCGGCCTCCGCAGTCTTGATGAGATGGTCCAGGCCCAGTGAACGCGCTTCATCGAGGGGCATCGAGTACGTGCAGCCGAGTGCATCGCAATTATCCTCGATGAGCCAGAGATCGTGCTTCTGGCAGAATGCGAGCACCGCGCCGAGATCGAATGGGTTGCCCAGCGTGTGGGCCATCATCACGGCTTTGGTCTTGCCGGGAGTGTATGCCGCCTCGAGCTGATCCATGCGCGCATTGCCGGTCGCGGGATCGTTATCAAGGAAAACCGGCACCGCACCCTGCTGGATGATCGGAGCAACGGTCGTCGGAAAGCCAGCGGCCACCGTGATGACCTCGTCCCCCGGAAGGAGGCGCTTATGCTCCGGGAGCTTGTGGGTGGTGAGCGCCGAAAAGGCGACAAGGTTCGCCGAGGAGCCCGAGTTGACGAGGAGCGAGTGCTTTACGCCGAGCAGGCCAGCGAGCTCCTTCTCGAAGGCTTCTCCCTCCGGCCCGAGCGTGAGCCAGAAATCCAGCGTGGAACCGACCGCAGCTTCCACTTCATCTGGAGTGAAAACGCGCCCGGCATAAGGAACTACGGATTCCCCCGGAATAAATGCAGCACGAGCGGCATCGTCACCAGGCCGCTGACCGGCATGCACCATATTGGAATACTCGCGCGTAAGGCGGAGAATTTCGGCTTTCAGTTCGTTGGCTGTCATGAGTGATTCACCATGAAGGACATGGAGGATTTGAAGGGTTAATTGAGGAAGCTCTGGAGACCGTCCCGCAGAAGACCGGTATAAAGTTGATCACTAGTTTGTATCACCGAGCCCAGGCGATCTGGCTCTCTCGGGCAGCGGCGGCGTATGCTTCGATCTGCGAGCGGGTAAGGGTCTGGAAATCGGCTGGCGACGCGCAGTCGAGGGACTCCCGATACCATGCGACCGTGCGCCGGATGGTCTCCGAGAAATCCCATGCGGGCTTCCACCCGAGCACGTGAAAGGCCTTGTCCGTTGCGAGGTTCAGGAGCTTCGCCTCGTGAACCGCGTGGGGGTCGCTCTTGTCCACCCAGTCGCCGGGCCAATGCTCGAGGATCTCGCAGACAAGATCGGCCACGGTACGGTTGGAAGTGAGGTTGGGACCAAAATTGAAAGCCGAACAGATATCCGAAAGACCAGGCCAGCCGGCCGGTTCTCCACATCCCATCCGGAATAACGTGGCCGCCACGCTAAGATAGCCGCTGAGCGGCTCCAGCACGTGCTGCCAGGGGCGGGTCGCGACTTTGTTGCGCACCGGGATCGACTCGCCCACTCGGAGGCTGCGGATACAATCGGGTACGATGCGATCCAGCGCCCAATCACCTCCGCCGATAACGTTACCGGCACGAACGGAGGCTAGGAATACTGACGGAATGCGGTCGGAAGCGGGATGGAAATATGAGCGTCGATAGGCACCGATCGCGATTTCCGCGGCGCCCTTACTCGAGCTGTAGGGGTCGTACCCGCCCATGGCATCTTCTTCGCGATAACTGTGAAGCCATTCCCGATTTTCGTAGCACTTGTCGGTGGTGATCATCACCGCGACGACCGGCTTCAGTCCCGCAGCCTGACGGCGCGACGCGTACTCGCGAAGCGCTTCCATCACATGCACCGTCCCCATGACATTCGTGGCGTATGTCTCGACTGGGATGTCGTAGGAGAGGCGCACCAAAGGCTGCGCCGCAAGGTGGAATACGAACTTGGGCTCGCTCTCCTCGATGACCCTGCGGACGGTTTCCAGATCCCGGATATCTCCGACCACATGGCGCATGCGGGAAGCGAGATCGAGCTGCTGGAAAAGTGCCGGCTCGGTATTCGGCTCGAGCGCCAGGCCGGTGACATCCGCCCCCAGGGAGAGCAGCCATTCGCAGAGCCATGCCCCCTTGAAGCCTGTGTGGCCGGTGACGAGAACTTTGCGTCCAGCGAAGGCGTCGAAGAGCGAATTACCGAAGTCGCTTTGCATATCCCGTTTTGATCTCGGATTCGGGGATTACCAGACCTTCCACGGGGCCGTGCCGGAATCCCATAGCTTATTCAGGAGCGTGTACTCCTGGAATGTGTCCATCGGCTGCCAGAATCCCTCGTGCTGGAAGGCAGAGAGCTGTCCGTCCGCAGTAAGTTGCTTCATTGGCTCCTGCTCGAGCATCATACCGGGGTCGTCCGGCAGATACTTCAAAAGATCGCGCGTACAAACCATGTACCCGCCGTTGATATATCCACCCTCGGCCTGCGGCTTTTCATTGAATCCATGGATCGTGGTGTCTGCGTCGAGCCCGAGTTCACCAAACCGTCCCGGAGGATGCACTGCGGTCAGCGTGCAGATTTTTCCAGTCTTTCGGCGGTGCTCGATGCTGGCCGGTATATCGACGTCGCCGACGCCATCGCCGTAGGTCAGCAGAAACTCCTGGTCGTTACCGAGGTACTTCTCGACTTGGCGAATGCGGAAAGCCGTCATGGAATTCTCGCCGGTATCGGCGAGGGTCACACTCCAGTCTTCCTCGTCGTGGCGATTGTGAAACTGCACGGCCGGAGTGCGCCCAAGCATCATCGTCGTGTCGCAGGTATGCCAGAGATAGTTGCGGAAGTAATCCTTGATCATGTCGCCCTTGTAGCCGAGGCAGAGGATGAACTCCTTGTGGCCGTAGTGGGCATAGGTCTTCATGATGTGCCATAGGATGGGCCGATTCCCGATGGGAACCATCGGCTTGGGACGAAATTCCGTTTCTTCGCGCAAGCGCGTGCCTTTGCCGCCACAGAGGATGATGACCTTCATTTTATTTGGTGAGATTCAAATGGGGTTGGAAAAGTTTGCTTCACGATATGCTGTGAAGGGTTTGCCAGGAGCGCCCATGGCATCCCGCTGCCTGGCGAAGCCGCGTGGGTAGGATAGTTACGCAGGGAGCTCGGTCGTCTCGTATGCGGCGGATATCCATTCCAGGGCCGCAATCGGGGATTTTAGTGCGGAGCGGCTTCGCTATTGCGAAACGCCGCGCGCATGACCTGGTCGAAACGCTCTTCCGGCGTGGATGAAAAGGCACCCCCCTCCGGAAAGTACCCCAATACGATGAGGACCGGCGCGTCCCGACGTCCGGAGAAAACGGAGCGAAGGCGCGTGCTGTTCCAGTATTTACCGAGTTCCGCATCCACCTTCTCCGCCTCCTGAAACCGGCGGAAAACGGCGCTGAATGCATGCATCGAAAGTGCTCCCTGCTGGATATCCCACACCGTCGTCTCACAGGTCGCATCGCCGTAGCGCTGGATTCCCAGACTCCTGCTCGCGCCGATGGTCCATCCCGCCGCCCGCAGGCAGACCCCGGGATTATGCATATCCTCGACACCACCGACGTAGGAATGCTCTCCCCATTCCAGCACAGTCATCGCCGAGGGACCGTAAGCATCCGACCAGGAAAGCGTACGACCGTAACTGCACTTGAGCATCTCCGTGGCCGTACTACCAATATCTCGATCCTGAATCTGGTATCCTCCCTCCGAATCGACGGCCGACTGGATCGCAGTAAGCAGCTTTCCCCCGGCGGGCACCTTGTTCACCGCCATCTTGCCCTCGTGAGAAGCGTACCAGTACCAGGTGAGCCCTTCCCCTGCGGCGAACCAGAGGATCGTCAACGCGGCGACGAGGAAGACCCATCGCCAGGCTCTCCGGGCGGGTGATTTTTCGGTTTCAGGAGCGCGTCCCTCGATAGACTTCATGATAGAACTTCGATTGGATAAGGGGAGAATGTTGGGAAGGTCAGAATCGACCGCCCAAGCGCGCCAGCAAGGGCAAAATTCGTGAGAACAACCCGTGCCAATTTCGCAGCTTATTGAGTCTTCGCTCCGCGAAATGCTTCATTTTCTGATCCTCGATCGACTCGAGGGAGCCATTGGCGCGAGCGAGATGCTCGACGCCTCGCTGCAAATGCGGCTCGATCGAGTCCCGGAGAAATCCGAAGGCCAGCTTGCGCAGCTCTGTTTCCGCCTCGAAGAAATCGCGCCGATCCCCGGGAACGTAACTCGTGCGGACGGCACCGATATTCCGCAGCCATCTCAGTCCCTGGCTCGCCGACCCCTTGCTAATCGCGAGGGATTGGATGATCCCGTCCATCGATATGGGCTCGGGACTGCTGTATAGGAGTCCATAAATTTCTCCCACCGAACGGGGAATCGAGAGCACCTGTGCCGCACGAACAAATAGGTTGATACATTCGCGCTGGAAGGGCTGGAGTTCTGTTGCGTTCACCGCTTTTTCCTGCATGGGCTATACGAATGGAATCCGCCCTTCAGGGGCGCCGACATGCTGCCGCCCTTGGTGAGGATTTGCTCCATACCATAATAAGGCAGCCGATTGTCACACCGCTGTGTGGCCATTCCGTCAATACCAGTCCCGAACGATACGATGACGGTTCAGATTGTTCAACAAAAAATGAACGTTCTGAACAAAGCGTGCAGACTGTATTTGTATTCCCTGTCTTCGAAGACTCGTGACGCTCGAAATCGGATGAAACGAACCGGCCCAAGATGGGGTGAAATCGGCGTTTCGTTTCACGCGATTCAGCCAAATTACAGAGTAAAACCAATTTCGTTTCATCGTTTCACGCCTATACACAGAAACGGTGAAACGAAACTTGGAATGACCGAAAGGGCCAGTGACTTCAAGTCTCCGATGGCAAAGGTCGATCCCGCGAAGAGCCATTGATTTCAGCGGGTTTGCGTGTCGCGTGGCCCGCGAGGGAAGATTCTGCGCCACCGACTATGAGCGCCAGGAGTGGGGTTCCTCTTGAAACCTTGATCGAAACCACCAAAGTTCCATCCATGTCTCAGGGTCCCGGCAAGTCGCTCCTCCGCGCTTCCTATCTGTTGTTTCTAATATTGTTCGTTTATGCGGCGGCCGCGTATGGGCTCACACGGGAGTCCTACCTCCCCAGCTTCGAAATTGCACTCGGGGGAAATTTCGTTCTGTGGCTGGTGGCGCATCTGTTGCAGGGCCGCTTCCCTCGGATCGGTCTCTTCCCGTGGCTCGCATGCGGAGCCATCCTGGCATTCGGCTGGTCCGTCACACTCGTCGCATTAGCAAATGATGCTTTGGCTGCGGACCGGCTGCCGTCGTGGTGCGACTATATCCTTCCCGATTGGATGACGGCGTGGTGGTGCTCGTATGATGGCGCATATTCCCTGGCTGCGATGTGCCGCACTTCCGCGCTGCTCGGAGGGATGCTCATGGCCATAGATGTCTGGCGACAGCCCCGCTGGAGCCGTGTTTTACAGGCGACAATGATTCTGTCGGCATTCGGCATGGTCATCTTCTTTTTTCTCCAAAGGTCTGTCGGAGGCCCATTTCTCCTCGAGAGCGAAAACCATATCACCTTTCTCTCCTTCGCCACTTATCGGTATCATGGGAATGCTGCGGCTTATCTGAATCTCGTCTGGCCCATTGCCGTATCCGTTGCCATTTACTCAGCGATTCGCCGCAGCCCTGGCTGGACATTTTGGCTGGTTCCCGCAGTCGCAATCTTCAGCGCCTGCTTTTTGAATCCTTCCAAAGCCGGCGGAGTCTTCGCCGCCGTGGGCGTGGTGCTGCTGCTGGCCATCATAATCCCCCTATGCCTGATCGAACTGAGAAGGGCGAAGCGCCGTCTTCGTATGGGAGTCGTGCTGGCGGCGGGCATCCCGTTTCTGATCATTCTGCTCTGCCTGCCCTTTGCACTCCCATGGAAGCGCTGGGCTCATGATTCTGTAGTGGAATCCGGCGGCGGGAGACTCGATGCCTATGCAGAATTCGTCAAAATGATCCCACAAGCGGGAGCTGTGGGTTTCGGTCCCGGCACGTTCCAACGTTATTATGGGCATTATGTGCAGGATAGCCCCACATTGCGGCATCTCGGGTATTGGGTTGCCCATGAAGACTACATTCAGACCGTGGTGGAATGGGGCTACATTGGAACGGCTCTCTGGGCATTATTGATGATTCCTCCAGGAGCAGGATTGCTGATTCGCACCGCCCGCAAACCACCGGTGCGTACCGGGGAGTTCGAAGGGTATCGGATTACGATGCTCGATCACCTCAAAGGCTTCATCGCCGCGCTCCCCGATCCCCGGGAACCGTATGTCGCGGCAGCCGCATTGATCTCCGTGTTGCTCACGGCCGTGCATTCGTCCATGGATTTCCCGATGCAAATCGCCTCGTTGCAGCTGTACTTCCTGGTCCTCCTCGGCCTCGGGTGGAGCTACTTCCTGCCGACAGGCTCAAAACATCGCTCGACTGAAGACGCGGACTAAACCTGCGCAGGCTGAGCCTAGGGCATGAATTTCCCGGAGCAGTCGAACAGTGTCGGAGGATGCGGCCAAGGCTGCTGCTGGATGGTATGCGAACGTGCCCTGACCCTGCCCCGCGGGGTCAAGGCGCCACCTGCAATCTCAGAAACCGCCGGCTCGCTGTAGGGATGCTGGTGGTGTCGGTCACGGTCGCACTGCGCGAACTCCCAGCCCCCGTTTCCTGAACTCCAGCAGAGCCACTCCATACATCCGAGCCTTTCGTCAAAGTGGCAATCGTCGTCCATGCGGACATATCCGTGGACGCCTGGATGGCATAGGTAACCGGAGCCGGACTCAAACGCCGGAACGTGAGAGTGAGCGGGCTTCCTCCCGGCGCGCTCGAGGCCACCGGGTATCCGCCCGGGGCGCCGACCGCCATCCCGGTTGCGTATTTGAGCAGGATGGGGATGCCATCGCTGTCGGGCGTAACCGAGTCCGCCGTGTTCATCGGCAGATTGTTGTCCACCTTCCATTGCTGGTAGGGCGTGAGGGTAGTCGACGTCGTCGTCGCCGCAGACGAAATACCGCCGCCGCTCATCGCCTGCACACGAAAGTCGTAAGCCTCCCCGGCAGCCAAGCCGGTCACTTGATAACTGGTGGACCCGGCTGCAATCTCTGGGGCTATTGTCCAGTTGTTCGCACCCGATGGCGAATATTCGATACGATAGGATGACTCATCCGTCGCGTTGTCCGTCCATATGAGCCGCACGCTCGTGCTGGTGGTCGCTCCGGCTGCAAGGCCTGTCGGCGCTTGCGGAGGAGAGCTCGCGAGCCGCCCGACGATTTGGATGCCATTGATCGGTGCACGCGCCAGGATAGGCTGGGCCGTGAGCGTGAAGGATGTCCCTGCCTGGCCAGTGAATACCAGATAGTTGCCAGCGGAATTGTGGCTTGGGTAAAGGCTCCGGTGAAATTGGTATTTGCGCTGTCTGTCGCAGAGATTGTCGCCGCGCCAATTTTATAGCTACCCGAGTGAGCATTCGCACCGTTGTCCCCGTCTCGATAGACATAGATGCTGTAGCTCCCGCTCGCGAGGGCAGCCGGCAGACCGGAGACGGTGACCGTGGTCGTGGAGCTGGATGTCGTATCCAGATAGCCTTTCATCATCCGGTAATTGCCGGCGGTATCCGTGATTGAGGTGCTCCAGACGTTGTTGGCGGCCCATGTGACGGAAGCCGAGGAAGCGATGCCGTTGCTTTGCACAAGCGAGGATGCCGTCCCGGAAGGCCCGGCAGCATTGTTCCAGTTACTGGCAGGAAAATAGCCGGCAATTTCCGAGGAGGCCATGAGCGATGGAGTTCCATTGCTCGAACTCCCTCCCTGGAAATTAATGCTGATACTCCCCTGGTTGGTTGGCGACACGCTCACCGCGGCCGAATCCCCACTTTGCCCAAGGTTGTTTACGGAACTCACCTCGTAGTAATAAGTCGTCCCATTGGTGAGCCCGTCATCGACATAGTTGGTGCTGGTCGCGGTTCCAATCGTTGTGAAATTCACGCCGTCGCTCGACCGCTGGATTACGTAACTCGTCGCGGCAGTGCCGGATGTCCATGAAAGCGATATCAGTGTGTCACCGGCCGATGCCGTCAATCCAGTCGGAGCCGAGGGTGGGACTGCAGCGGCACCGGGCGACACCTGATACGTCTCACCGGCTGTGGTAGCGAATGTGCATATCCCGTTCGAATCCGTAGTCGGAATGTTCACGCCCGTACTTTGCGCAACAACACGCACTCCGAATCCCGTCCATGGCGCCGCCAGACTCGCGGACCCACCTTGTGTCGAGTGGATCGCCAGATTCTGGATAACGTTTGAGATGCGGTCGGCCGACACCTCGAATCCGCCCTGCGCCAACAGCTTACTGAAGTGTCCGTCCGAGCCCGACGGCCATGCGGGGAAAATCCGAATCACGTCGCCCACGCTCTGCAGCAGCAACTCGCTTACCAGACGAGCGATGCACGCCTGCTCGCAAATGTAGTAGCCATGGGCGTTCCAGTAAAAAAGGCCGTTCGGCTGCTGCGGCGAGTATGAGGACCCGGTGCCAAAGCACATCTTCGCATTCGCGATTGCCGCCGCACCAAGGCCGAGCCGTGCTCGAGCGATGTTGAGCGTCACGTTCGAGTTCGCGTGAGTCGTGATGTTCTCCACGTGCTGGATCGTCCTGGTGTACAAGGCCTGGTCCGAGGGGCTCGAAAATATGCCGATTTGACCGGCGGGGAAAATCGCCTGCGCCGACGTCCCGTGGTTGTCCGCCCCCTGCAGGCCGGAGCCAAGCCACTCCTCGACTACCGTACCATTCACCGATGGCGTCGAGTCGTTCACGGTCGAGTAGGTTGGCATCTCCGACAGCCGCGCGCTGATTCGGCTTGCCAGCGCCGTGTCGCCCTCCAGAGTCGCCGCAGTAAGCGCAGCCTTGAGGCAGCAATTGATGAAGGAGATGTCGTAGCAGACATTGTATTGGCCGTAGCTCCCATTCTCGGGGAAATAGCTTGGGCCGATTTTTCGCGTACCATTGGTCAGCGCGCATTGCTCGAGCATCGAGCAATAGAAGAGCGCAAACTGCTGGAGCACAGGATAGATGGCATTGAGAGTCGTGGGGCTCGGGTTGAATTTGTAGTAATCCCACAGCACCGCCGCCGAGTGCCCGTCCATACCCCAGGAATATCCCCACGGCATGTAGGCAAGCTGGTGCCGGTTCTTCGTCGTGCAGTTCGCCGGGTCGGGTTCGAACGGCCAGAGGTCGCTATGAAAGAACGCGCCCTGGCTGCCAATGAAGTTCGTCGCCGCGAACCACTTTGCACGGTTTAGATTGCGTGTGATGGCGCCGGTAAATGGCTCGATCAATTCCGGATGGTTGATCGGCCCCGCTACGAGGAAGGCCTGCTGGATATTGTAGTTGAGTTTGAGCGAATCGTGCCACCCGCCGAGTGAGTCGAATGCCGCCTGCAGCCCTACGGAATTCCCGCCACCACGCGAGAAGCAGCGGAAGAAATAGACCATACGGTACCACCAACTTTGCAAGGTCACGTCGCCGAGTGAAACGCCGCTTTTCGCCCAGAAGGCCTGCCATGCAGCCTCGTGGGTCGCAACGGCATTTGCATCGCTCAATGTGGCCGTCACAAGATTCACGGCGTCATTGAGCGGAGTGGCCGAGTCGCGGGAGGTGACCACGGCTATTGCCTGCTTCGTCCCACTCATACCCACTACGATATAGATATCCATCCCAGTCGCATCGGCATCACCGGGGATGTTCTGATGCAAATAGGAGTAGCCGCCCTGCACCCCCGAGTCGGCCGCGCTCACCCAGCTCGAGATCGAGCTACCGGAGTGATCTTTCACGATCCCGCTGATTCCGTTGAGCGTGATCGTTCGACTCGAGTTCACAAGGATCACGTTGCTCTGCGAGAGTACGCGTACGGTAGTTGTATCTGCGCTCGACACCACGGTCGCCGCCGCTTTGGTCAGATCCAGGTTCGCGCTCGTCCAGCCCGTCTGGCCGTTTATGGCGCCGAGCGTGATGTCGGTACAGGGTAACGCAGTGGGATAGGGATAGCTCCAGCTAGGCGTGTTACTACCGGTAAATGCACCGGTGCTCGCATTCACTGTCGGCATCGATCCGTCGCCTGCCGTATTGATGCGCATGTCCCAGCAGTCGTTTTTCGAGACACGCAGGTGCAGATCGTTGCCTGAGGAATAAACGATTGCGTTTAGTTCGCCATTTCCGACGAGAAGCCCCTTTGTGGAAATGTTAGAAACATCCGCCTCGTTCACGGCGGCGGCATCAAGTGCCGACTGATAAGGAATTGTATCAGCTCTGCCCGAAGCTATGGCAGCGCCGATTAAAAGTGGGAATCCCCTGCCCAGCCAGCCCCGCTGACTGCGAAGTCTCTGCCAGAACGCCCTTAAACAATTCATGGTGTTTGGCAGCATCTCGTGTGGCGGAAATTCCACTACCGGCTTGGCAATCCCGTCTTCAGCAGCCCTGCAGGAGAAAGATCTGATTCATGAGGGGGCGCTAAATTTGCAATTTATATGGCTAAGGTTGGTCGAGGAAACTGAGCGCAGGGCCTGAGGACAGGGAGCGCATAGTGGTGACGCAGCGCATTTCAAAAATTTGAAATCCGCCTGCCTCTCTATGCAATGTGGCGCTTTCGCCGCGCGAACAGCACCACACACCCCATGCCAGTCACGAGCAGGGCCATGGCACCCGGCTCGGGAACCGCCGAGAATGTCACGTTTCCGTTCGTATCGAGGCCGCTGGCCGTATAGCCAGGCAGCGAAATCTCCGAGAGCTGTGTGCCCGTCAGTCCCGTGCTGGATGTGAAGTTCAAGGAATCCGTGCCGACATCGAAATTCATCAGGGTGAGCGTTCCAGTCCAGCCTATCGAGCTGCTGTCCGCGAAGATAAGTGCGGACGTTCCCGATCCAAAGTCGATCGACGAGGAGCTGGAAAGCGTGAGCGTGTTGAGCGTTTCCGAGAAACCGCCCGTCGCGAAAGTCCCGCCTCCGAGCACCATTGCGCTGAAATTCGAGATTCGTTCAGATGCGCCCAATGCGAGCGTACCCGCATTGATTGTCGTGGGACCGCCGTAGCTGTTGTTCCCGGAGAGGGTGAATGTGCCCGTACCTACCTTCGTCAGCGCGATTGTACCAGCTCCGCCGCCGATGGCTCCCGAGAAGGTGGTGTCCGTGTTCAACCCACCCTCGGAGATCGTCTTGGTGCCGGTCGCGTTGTTTCCCTGGATGAGGCCCGCTCCCGTCATCGCGCCGAAGGAAATCGTCCCCGTGGTGAAATCCAGGGTCTCCTTGTTCGCAGTCGTGTTGTTGAAGACAAATGCGATGTTGGCGTTACCCGCGGTTGCGGACGAGAAGCGGACCGAGTTGGTCGAGTTCGCCAGGGTAATCATGCTCCCGCTAGAGAGTGAGTTGATGACGCCCACGAAGACCGAGCTGTTGGCCCCGTTGTTTCCGAATGTCAAATTCCCGCTGCCGGTCAACGTTCCATTCAGCGTCAGGTTGCCACCGCTATTGGCGGTAAAGCCCGTATTGCCCGAGACGGCGATATTGTTGGCGACGGTCGCGCTTGCCGCGTTGTTTCCAGTGGAAAATGTCGTCAGGGCAGCCCCGTTGAGCTGCACGGATCCGGTACCCAATGGCTGCGCTCCACTCAGGGACACAGTACCTCCATTAAGAATGGAACCGCCCGTGTAGGTATTGCTCGCGCTGGCGCCGTTGTTATCCGCGCTTGGCTGTAGTCCCAGGTAGCCAGGGCCGTCCTTCACGAGAATCGTGGGTGTCGCTCCGTTATCCACGATCGGCGTCCATACGCGCATGTCGTTGGAGCTGGCGTTTGCCGTGTGGATGAAGAGTTCGCCACTGGCCAATCCCGTCGTGAGCTGGCCGCCCGTTCCGTTCTTGAACCACTTGCTCGCGTTGTTACCCAGGATCACTCCCCCACTGCCGACCGTCAGCAATCCGGAGAGCGTCACATCGTTGGCGGAGGTAAACGAGTTGACCTGTGTCGCCGCCGTGATGGTCGTGTTTCCATCCGAGTTGATCCAATTCACCGTGCTGTTGTCGCCGGAGAAGCTCGTGCCCAGCGCCGAGGTGGCCGCTACCGTGATGTTGTTCGTGCCGCTGCTGCCGCTGTGCGCGAACCCGTAGCTCGAGGCTCCGGTCTTGATCACCGCCCAGCCGCCGATGATGCCGTTCGACGAATCGATCGTCGAAGTCGAGAACGTTCCTGTATTCGAGAGCGTGAGCGTCGATCCGCTGCCCGCGGTCCGCGAAATCGTTCCCGTGGAAAGGGTCGCGCCCGTTCCCACCGTCCAGCTCTGAATCCCTGAAATCGCTGTATCTCCGAGCGTCGTCGTTCCACTGCTGAGCGTACTGGCGTCAATGCCACCTGCCCCCAGCGTAAGAGTGTTGCTGCCCGGAGTGATCGTGTATCCCGTGGTGGTGAACTGCAGTCCCAAGGCGTTAATATTCGTCCCGAGTGTCACCGTGCCCGCCGTGCCGGCGAATACTGCCGTGTCTCCCGAGGTCGTATTCGTGGCCCAGGTCTGCGCGCTGGAGCCGTTCCACCATAGGGCGCTCGACGTATCCCACGTCCCGCTGCCCCCCAAGTTACTGTCTCCCGTCGAGGTCCATGAGAGACTGGCAGCCGATGCCTGAAAGAGGGGCGCCGCGACGACGAGTGCAGTCGCCATTGCGCAGGCGCTAAGCGGCTGCGCGACAAATCGGAATGGGGAGATTTTATTCATAAGGGGAATAGACGCAAAGAGGAGGTAGCGGCCTTTTGATCGACATCTCGTCTCGCGAGGTCGCTATGTGAGTTCTGGAGAAGGCTCGAGCAGATTGGGGAAAAGTTCGTTATTGGATCTTGGTCTCCAAAGAATTCGGATGGGCCTTGTGGCGGCCCCGCCGAAGCGGGGCCGCTTCGAGCCTGGATGAATTATGCCTGTTGCTGATTGCGGCGGCGGATGAGGACCACCATGCCCAGCAAGGTGACGATCGCGAATGCAGCCGAGCTGGACTCCGGAATCGCGGTGAATGTCACCTGCAAGCCCGTACCAGCGACGAAGTTGTACGATGCGGCATAGGAGCCACCCGTCACATTAGTGAAGCTGCTCGTGATTCCCGCCACAGTCCCGGCTGAGAGCGAGCCTGTCGTCGAGATCAGGGTGTAGGCCGTGGTCGTATCGAGCGTTGTGCCCGCGAAGTTGAAATTCAGCGTGCTGAACGTCAGATTGGCCGTGCCAAGCGCAACCTTGTCATTGGTACCCCCGGCGGTCGTGGAAAGGTCGAAATCCATGTTCGCATTGGTCAGCGTGAGACCGCTGGCGCTCGAAAGCGTGATGGTGCCAGCGGAACCGAAGTTACTCGCGGTCGTGATCGCGCCGGGAGCGAGGTGGCTCCCGTTATCAACCGTCACCGCACCGGTGGCAATACCCGTGCCGCCCAGGGTGGCCGAAGTCCCGCCGTTCACCGAGATCGCTGCCGTGCCGATGCCAGAGCCGCTCGCATTGGTGATCTGGATCTTGCCAGCGCTGATCGTCGTCCCGCCGGAGTAGGAATTGTTTCCAGAGAGGGTCAACGTGCCCGTGCCCACTTTCGTCAGAGCGATCGTACCGCTTCCGCCGCCGATGGCTCCCGAGAAAGTGGTGTCCGTGTTAAGCGCGCCCTCGGAGATCGTCTTGGTGCCCGTCGCATTGTTAGCCTGGATGAGGCCGGTACCCGCCAGGGAGCCGAACGATATTGTCCCCGTGGTGAAGTCGACGGTATCCCGGTTTGCCCCCGCATTATTGAACACGAATGCGACATTGGCATTGCCAGCGTTTACCGACGAAAATCGCACGGCGTTGGTCGAGTTTGCCATTGTGATCGTGCCGCTGGAAAGCGAGTTGGTAAGATTCAGAAAGATCGAGTTGTTGGCCGAACTGTTACCAAACGTCAGGCTGCCACTGCCGGTCAGAGTTCCATTCAGCGACAGATTGCCGCCGGAGTTGACCATAAAGGCCGCACTGCCCGAAACAGCGATATTGTTGGAAACGGTCGCAGCCGTGGCTCCATTTCCAGTAGCAAACGTGGTGAGAGTTGCACCATTGAGCTGTACCGCCCCAGTACCGAGGGGCTGCGTTCCACTAAGAGCCACCGTACCCCCATTCAGGATGGAACCTCCTGTATAGGTATTGGTCGAGCTGGCTGCGTCACTATTCGTACTCGGCTGCAAACCCAGAAAACCAGGGCCGTCCTTCACGAGAATCGTGGGTGTCGATCCGTTATCCACGATCGGTGTCCACACGCGCATGTCCGAGGAACTCGCGTTGGCTGTGTGGATGAAGAGTTCGCCGCTGGCCAATCCCGTCGTGAGCTGGCCGCCCGTTCCGTTCTTGAACCACTTGCTCGCGCTGTTGCCCAGGATCATTCCGCCGCTGCCGATCGTCAGCAGTCCGGAGACCGTCACGTCGTTGGCCTCGATAAACGAGTTGACCTGCGTCGCCGCCGTGAGGGTCGTGACTCCATCCGTGTTGCTCCAGT
>Ga0207702_10002013_pt1 | contig 19691 bp, 15 predicted proteins | sample KBSCornC62_FD_184302 | JGI IMG/M metagenome (GOLD analysis project Ga0207702, IMG submission 184302) | Corn rhizosphere microbial communities from Kellogg Biological Station, Michigan, USA - KBS Corn C6-2 (SPAdes) (version 2) | ecosystem: Host-associated > Plants > Roots > Rhizosphere > Soil ...
CGCAGCGGAAGTTAAGAGACTGAAGGGGCTAGGACTCGCAATCGAAACTGCTGAGCATACGTGGGTGCATTGGCGCTCCCTCTATGTGAACGATCCTGAGGGCAATCAGGTGGAACTGGTCGCTTATGACCCCAGCGTTTAAAGAGTAAGGTTATCTATTGACGGACGTATCTGGAGTGAAGCGGAGAATCAAAACGGTGAGAACAGGAACGACATCTCAGGCAGGACGTATGGTTACAGAAAGCCGGTTCCCTGGGTAATGCGATGAAAAAGCTTCGATTTTTGATTTCTCTTCACGGCAACCAGAACGATTTCCAAGTGGCGCAAGCCCAATGTGCGGAAACCACCGCTCGCAAGTTGGGGATCGATGCGGAAATCGTTTTTGCGGAGGATGACGCTGTAAACCAGAGCACGCAGCTCTTGAAGGCGATCCAAAGCCAGAAAGAATCCCGACCCGATGCGATTATGCTGGAGCCGGTCGGAGGCACAGCCTTGCCGCAGGTGGCCAAAGCTGCCAACGCAGCAGGAATCGGTTGGGCAGTCCTGAACCGGCGACCGGAGTACCTGGCGGAACTTCGCCGACAGGCTACGGTGCCGGTGTTTGCTGTCAGTGCCGATCACGAGGAGATCGGCCGTATACAGGGCCGACAGTTTGCGGCGTTGCTGCCCAAAGGTGGTTCGGTCCTTTATATCGAGGGGCCTACACGAAGTTCTTCTGCCCAGAAGCGCACAGCAGGGATGCAGGAGACCATACCGTCGAACATTCAGGTTTCGATGCTGAAGGCAAACTGGACTACGGAGAGCGCGACACGCGCGGTATCGTCGTGGCTGAAGCTGTCCACATCGCGAAGCGCACCCATCGCCCTGGTGGCTGCACAAGATGATGCCATGGCTATGGGGGCTCGCGAAGCATTTCAGCAGGTTGCCAATGATCAAGAGCGGGCTCGATGGCTGAGCCTGCCCTTTACCGGATGCGATGGCCAACCAGGGAGCGGCCAAGTTTGGGTGAGAGAGAAATTGCTGGCCGCCACCATTTACCTTCCACTACTTACAGGAATCGCGATGGAGATTCTGGTCGCGGCCATGCGGGACGGAACCCAACCGCCGGAACATTCCTCCACCACCCCGGTCTCAATCCCTGCGCTCGACGCCTTGGTTTCGAATAGATGATAGAGTCGACGAACTGTTGCAGAAGAGAGGGGAACAGTTGGCGGGGTCCTGAGTGTAATTGTGAGAGCGGATTGGTTGTTGGCTCTTTTATTGGAGAAGACGGGAATTCCCATGGTTTTCTGGCCGAAGGCGCGATCTTCAGTACGGTGGATCGTGCCGAAGGTGCAAATACCAGTGTGTGGGGCGTCAACGCAGCGGGGCAGATCGCTGGGCACCTGTGATGTTGCAGGTCAGCGTCTGGGATTCATTGCGAACCGGACACCGATGAAAAAACGGTAACTCGGTAGTTTGGAGCAACTCAGGCTGACGCTTTTTCGGGGCACCAGGTGGAGGTCGTTCATTGGCCAGACCACCGGGCAGGTTGAAAGGCGCCCCATCAGCTGCCCCAAGAGGATGTTGTTGGCTCCTTCTTTCCTGTTCGTCCGAAGTCGGTGATCGTCCATAATTGACCGCATGATCAACCGACGCGCTTTCCTCAAGACCAGTGCAGCATCCCTTCCATTGGTTACGGCCATCCAGAACGCGGCCCCGGCGACGACTTCAGTGGAAACGATCGCGGACGCAGCTTTCAGCGGCACGGCTCCGAACCTCATTCCTCTGCCAGCAAGGCTGGCTCCGCTCGATCCGTCCACCCTGCCCTGGCAACAGAAGATTCGCCGGGTCGGTCAGAGCAACATGACCGAACACGATCCCGTCGTGATGAACATTGAAGAATGGGCAGACTACTGGCATTCGGCGGGAGCGGACATCGTTTTTGTCAGCGTGACCGGCATCCTCGCCTTCTATCCCTCTAAGGTGCAGTTCCACCGTCATGGAAAGTTTCTCGATGGCAGGGACTTCTTCGGCGAGTGTGTCGCCGCCGCCCGTAAGCGTGGCATGCGCGTCGTTGCCCGAATGAGTCCAGATCTGAATTGGGGTGACGCTCTTGATGCTCACCCGGAGTGGGCCATGCGCGACGGCGACGGAGCGGTTCTGCGCAGCTCCGAAGACTCGCGCCTATTCCGCACCTGCATGTTCACCAGCTATATGGACGACTACATCCCAGCGATCATGCGCGAAATCAATTCGCTCTACGATGTGGATTGCTTCTACACCAACGGATGGCCCCCCATCGGCAGTTTGCCGAACTGCCATTGCGCCGTCTGTAGAAGGCTTCCCCCGCCCAACACTAGCGCCTACTGGCGCGCTTTCAATGATCGCGTTCTCGAGTTGTGGAATAAGTACGACGCCATCGCCAAGGAAAAGACGCCCGGCAGCTTTTACTTCGCAAACCTGGGTGGCAATGTCCGCTGCGGGCCCAATCTCGATCGCCTCGGCAAAACCGCAGTTTGGTTCCAGGCCGACAACCAGGGCCGCACCTCTGAGGATCCCGCGGTCTGGGGATGCAGTCTGCAAGGCCGCGTGTGCAGCGCCCTGATGGACGGAAAATTCGCTGCCAACGTCTCCGCCGCTTACTCGACGGGCACGGTCCGCTGGCGCAATTCGACCAAGAATCCTGCTGAGGCAAGAATGTGGTTGAACGAAACGCTGGCCAGCGGCATGGCGCTCTACTACCACTTTATCGGCTCGGAGGCGGGATTCGGAGAAGATCGCCGCTGGCAAAAGCTCGGCTCGGATTATTTCCGGTGGGCGAAGAGACACGATGCGCACTTGACGCCCCGTCGATCGCTCGCAAATATCGGCGTCGTCATGGGGCAGAGCACGCAGCTTCTCTATCCGGTTCCCGCCGCCGCTCACGCTCACGACTACATGCGCGAGACGACACACGGGATCTATGAGACGCTCCTCAACGGCCGATTTGCCTTCGACTTCGTCCACGAAGACCGCCTTGACCTCAATCGGATCAGCAAGTACCGTGCCCTACTCTTGCCGAATATCGCCATACTCAGCGACCGCCAGTGTCAGCAGCTCCGCGACTATGCCCGCTTCGGAGGGTCAATCATGGCTAGCTTCGAAACAGGGCTGTATGACGAGAACTTGCAGCCTCGAAAGGAATTTGCCCTCGCCGACCTGCTCGGCATTAGCAAGGCTGGGGAGATGATCCCAACGAACGGCAACGCCTTTTACGGCCGAATTGAACGCAGTCATCCGATCCTCGAGGGCTTCTCAAACACCAATTGGCTGCCGGGGGCACAAAACCGTGTGCCCGTAAAACCGGTACCAGATCCGGTTCTCACCGTTGTCCCTGGCTTCGTGCAATACCCTCCGGAATTGGCCTACCCACCTACCTCGCACACCGATGAACCGGCCGTGGTGCTGCGCGAAGTCGCATCCAGCCGCCTTGCCTACTTTCCTGGCGACGTCGAACGAACCTTCTGGCTTACCGGCCACGGCGATCTCCTGCGTTTATTGCACAACACTGTCCGCTGGCTAACTCAAGATCAAGCCCTCGTCCACGTTGACGGCGATGGATTCCTCGAGCTCTTTGCCTGGGAAACAACGCCGGGTTATGCCATTCACCTCCTCAATTACACGAACCCGAATGCCCACCACGGCTGGCTGAGCACGGTCTACCCGCTCGGTCCGCAAACCATCAGCCTGACGTTGCCGAGCGGAGTGAAGGTTAGAACCGTGGACTTGCTTCGCTCCGACCGGAGAATTCCTTTCCGGCTCGATGGCCCGGTGGTACGTTTCACCATACCTCGTGTGGACGACTATGAGGTCGCCGCGGTGACCGTCGGATGATTCAGTCTCGTCTGACCGACCTCGCGTGCGAGGTTTGCCCGAACTATCCATGCGAACGTGTGGTTTTCTTATGCTTTGCTTGGCATCGGGAAGTCCGCAGGAAAGAGCAGGGCAAGACACGGGCCGGTTGCAGCGTTGCGCTTCATGAATGTGCGCCGGTTGTGCCTGGATTCTTCTACGGCTTCTGGTAGCAGCCCAGATCGATTGTTCCCGATTTAACGCGCGGCGATCCGTCGAGGTCGAATTCTCCCACCGGCAATTCATCGATTATGCCGGCGGCCAGGGCGGGCGAACCAGACTGCAGACGAAAATTATGCGCCGCTGTGTTGACAAAATGCGGGTCGAGGAAGCGTGAGTGCTGATCGTTCCCCGTGGAGTGGGCATAATTGTCGAAGCCTCGGATGGTGCCGGAAACTTCCATCCAGGCGCTTGCCTCGGCGCCGGCGGCGCAGTAATAAAGGTTATGGTCAATCACCGCCGGCGGTTGAATCTTGTTCACCTCGGTTTTGCTCACTGAGATCAGGCAGTGCGGTCCTGCGTAGACGATGTTATTGGCAAAGACATTGTCCGACATGTTCCATTGCATCTGGAACTCGCCGCTGCCGGTGGACGACGTGTCGTTTTTGTAGAGCGTGTTGTTGAGTACCCTGGAGTGTTCGGTATGCCCGCGGTCGGGCGCATAGCCGCCAATGGAAACGCCCGCGGTGTGGCAGTGATAAATGAGATTATTGCGGGCAATAATGTAGCTGGTCGCTCGATCCTTGTGCTCACTAGCCAGTTCGATCCCGAAGTCCACATCGTGAATCGTATTGTGCTCGATCAGGATTCTTGTTCCACCATCCACATAAATCCCGTCCGACGATTGATCATTTCCGTATGCCGGATTGCCGCGTGAGGTGATGTTGTAAACCAGATTGTTGCTTACCGTCCCATCGCGAGCCTGGTCCACGGCGGGATCGGGTGCAGTTCGCTCAAAACCGATGACATCGATCCCGATGTTGTTATTGTCGTGAACAACGTTGTGGGTGATACGAAAATTCGTGACGTTTCCGTTTACCACCACTGACTCGCTCGATCCAGTCTTGAGGTGATGCACCTCGTTGCCGTCAATGATCAGATCCGTAATCGGAGTTTGGGCATTCGTACCATAGACAGCGATGCCAAACCCGTTGCCACCGCTTCCCGGCTTATCCCGGCCTGGAAAAGTCTGCTCGATGTGATGGACGTTATTTTTGAGCAATTCGATGTGCGAGCCGGAGCCGATGACGTTGATGCCTAGAGGGGTTAGGTGATGTTCGGCGGTACGAAAATTGCGAATTTCAAATCCTTCGATACGCACGTAGGACTGGTCCTGAATAGTGAGCACACCCTGCCTGCTTTGAGGTGTGGAGTGCATTGCATCTAGCACTGCCGTTTCGCCCGGGTAGCTTCTGAAAGTGATAAAGCCGTCGTTCGCATTTCCGGACACATTGATACGCACCAACTCTTCATAGATCCCGCGGCGCACGTAAACCGTAGTGCCGGGGTGGACCGTGTCCGCAGCATGTTGAATGGTTCTCCATGGCGCGGACTGGGTGCCGGGGTTGGAATCGTTGCCGGTGGGCGCCACATAATAAGAGGCGTTCGGCTGGGCTAAAGCAGCCGAGGCACACGCAAACAGGATGCAAGCGCTTACGAATTTCACACCTACTCCCCCACTGATGAATTTGATTGCTTCCGAGCCTAAAGTTAGAAACCAGGTAACAAAGGGCCAGAAGGTTCGACCTCGGACCCGAGCCCGTCAGTTTTGAAGCTTAAGTTCTTCGGGAAGCCAAGAGTTTCTTTGCATTGTCGTGATAAACCTTGCGCAATGTTTCGTCCGGCAGTCCGAAACCATTCAGGCTCCAGTGATAGCCGAACTGCTCCGTTTCATAGAAGTGCTCGTCCCAAGTCTCGAGAACCCTGAATGTAATTCGATACATGGCCTTGTCAAACCCCATATCGGTACCGAAAAGCAGACGGTCGCCGTATTTTTCATAAAATTTGGCCGTGAAGCGGGGAATGGGCGCAGTTTCAGCGTAACGCGCGGAAATGTCGGCATACAGATTGGGATGAGCATCGAGTACTTGCCCCAGACGTGCTAGATCGTAATCGAGGTTGGCGAAGTGGCAGGCGATGAAAGTCGTGTTCCGATGTTTCTGGACGGTGCGCCCTAGGATGTCAACCATCCCGGAAAGCCCCACAATGCCCGGCTGGTTGTCCAACCGCCATTGATAGGCATTCATCAGGCCGTCATTGGTGTTGTCCATTGGTTGGTACATCCAGATCGGATCGGCGACGTGAAGGCTTATCGGCATGCCCAACTGCCCGCACCTCTCAAAAAGCGGATCCATGCGAGTATCGTCGGGATGCATGCCAATGGCCTTCACCGTGGTTGAAGTGAGTCCCTTTCCTTTGTCATGAAGCTCTCCCACCCCCCGCGCGCCTATCTCATGACACCGCTCTAGGGCCTTGACGGCCTGGGGACCGAATCCGGGCCGGTCATAGCCCGTGTAGTCAAAGCCGCACCACAGCTCGAAGCGGTCAGGATAGGGGGAATATTTTCGATAGATATCAGAGAATTTCTCTCCCGTTGCCATGGCCAGGATGATTGTCTTCTCCACGCCGACCTCGTCCATATTCCTGACCCACTCGGCAATTTCCCCCTCCGTCTTGGGGTAGGGATGGGAATGCATGTCAATGACGGGAAACTTCGCCTTGGGGACCTCGGTGATCGGAATCTTATAAATGGATTTCGGCCTGTAGTCTTTGAGCAGAATGTTTTCTGGGGAAGACGCTCCCGATGTCTTGCTGGAGGGAGCCAGGCGACTTGCGCGTTGCGTTGCACTCCAGGCGGGCATGGACCCAGCCATCACGCCAGCCATACTGGCGGTTTTCAGAAAAGAGCGGCGTTTCATGTGTTCTCCTCGTAATTGTTTCTAATGCCGGCTGAACGTTGTTTTGGCTCCCCTCGAGCAACAGATTTCCTCGAGCTCAACCGGAATGTGGGGCTACCGCCTGAGACGTCAGGCGATGAATCCCCATCATCAGGCCCTCGAAGGGATTCTAGAACAACCCCGAATGAACGTACCTCAATGAGCTGCAGATTGAACGTCCATTGAACCGCGCGCTCCACAGCCGCAGGAGCAATCACGAACATGTAGCTGCACCGCTGCACCCGCGAGTTGTTTTGTCCCGCCGTTCGTGGTAGAGAAGACGGATGAATTTTCTAAGGGAATCCGCGCACAGCTTAAGGGCAGCATTGTTGATCGCGTTATTGGCGGGCGGAACCGCGCACAAGGCTAGCGCGGAGAATAATGGCCTGGAGCGCACGCCGGTTCTCGGTTGGAGCACCTGGAGCTTCATCCGTAAGCATCCCACCGCAGACCAAATGAAAGCTCAAGCGCTCGCCCTGCACAATTCCGGATTGCAGAAAATCGGTTACGAATACGTGAACCTCGACGACTTTTGGTATCAGTGTCCGGGACGGCAAGGCCCGAACGTCGACCCTTATGGCCGCTGGATTACAGACGCATCGAAATTCCCGGCTCAGGGAGATCGCGATGGCATGAAGGTAGTGGCCGATTACATTCACAGTCTGGGGTTGAAGTTCGGAATTTATGTTACGCCCGGTATTTCTAAGCAGGCGGTCACCCGGAACACGCCGATTAAGGGCACATCGTACACGGCTGCCCAGATTGCGGAGGCCTCTGTAGCGGAGAACAACTACAACTGCAAGGGAATGGTGCGCATTGACTACAAAAAGCCTGGCGCGCAGGAATATACCAATTCATGGGTCGATATGCTCGCAGCCTGGGGCATCGATTACATCAAACTTGACGGCATGACTGACAACAACGTCGCTGACGTAAAGGCATGGTCAGATGCTATACGGCAAAGCGGACGGCCCATGGTCTTGGACGTCACCCAGGGGGACTTTACGATCGCTCTTGCCCCCATCTTGATGAAGTACGCCAATCAATGGGAATTCGCGCCCGATGTCGAATGCTATCGTTGCGAAAAGGGCGGTAGCAGCTACCCGCTAACCAGCTGGGCCGACGTTGCCAAACGTTTCAACTACGTGGCTGAGTGGCAGCCCTACGCCGGTCCGGGCGGCTTCAATGACTACGATTCTCTCGAGGTAGGAAATGGCAGCAATAACGGGCTGACTCCGGTCGAGCGCCAGACTCAGATCAGTCTCTGGGCCCTTGGAGCCTCCCCCCTCATTCTTGGCGTCGATCTTACTCACCTCGACCCAACGGATCTGCAGAAATATCTGGAAAACCCCGCAGTCCTCGCTGTCGACCAAGATTCAATCGCAGCAAAGAGGGTGCTGAGTACCGGCAACCAGCAGGTGTTCGCCAAGAGAGAGCCGAACGGAGACGTGATCGTCGGTTTGTTCAACGTCGGCGAAAGGGCAGAGGAAGTCTCCGTTTCAACATCCAGCGTAGCCCTCCCCGAAGATAAAAGCGGCTATTCCGCACACGATCTGTGGACTGGCGAGACGAAGAAAATATCCACCAGCATCAGTTCTGTTGTTCCGCCTCATGGGGTGGCTCTATACCGCGTCACCGGACTTTAAACTAAGTACATCGAGCACGAACCTCTATTTATTGCCTGCGCTAACTCACCAACCCAAACGGTGTTCTGACCTATCTTGGGGGAGATTTCGCGCAACTTGGGATCTCGTTGGGGGTGGCCTAAAATGAGGAGCAGATCGACGACTTCGCGAAAGCCTCGAGAAAGAGCGTGGTCTCTTCTCGCTAACAGACGTGCTTATGAGAACAATCTGGTTTCCTTTTATTCTTGCTGGACTGGTGGCCTGCCTTTGCCCTGCACAGGCAACCAAGGGGGACTCCGCCGCAATTTCTACGTCAACCCAAGTCCCGAAGGAAGGGATTAGCAACTTGGTGTGTAGCATTTCTGTTCAGAAAACTGAGTGGCAGGGGCCGCAAGCCGTTGAAGCCTCCTTGGTGATTGAAAACCGCTTAGACTCCGAGCTAAGTGTGTCGGTAGTGCCTTCTCTAACCCTCAAGCCCCTGGCAGGTGCGGAGGAATCTCACCAAAGCGGACTGAGCTATCTGGCTCTCTGGGACTGGGACAAAGGCACAACGCTGTCGCCTTCAGCTACGGTTTCTTTGCAGTTGAAACCCGGCAGTTCGAAGAACGCGTCTTCAGACATTGCGAGCCTCTTATGGTCAAAGATCAACGGGTCTGTCGTTCCGCACTCGAATCTCTTCAAGGTTGTGCCCCCTGGGAGGTATTCATTACATCTCGTCTTGACCGGAAGGCACGGTAAGGATCTGTGCTCCTCGAACGCGGTGAGTGTTCTCATAAAGTGAGTGCTGCATACTGACCGCGCCTGCAGGTTGGTTCGTGAATTTCCTCGTCGACTGAGTTGGCGAACTTCAAGTAAAGGGCGCGATTGTTCGCGCCCTTAGACGTCCTTCTTCACAAAAGGGACAAGACGCCGCGGCGTTTCATTAGCAGTTCCCGAGGGTTCCCTTGCGGCGCCGAGGTCGGCTGGCCTACGTTACGGGTCGATAATCACGCGTGGAGATGAGCCCCCTATTGCCAGCTGGCCGTTGACGTAGGCCTCGTAAGAATGCAGCCCAATCTCAGCATCGGCTCGAACAACAGCAGAAGCTGCGACACCTTTGACCACGATCTGGCGCGGTTCTTCGAACACATCCGGCAAGTCGATTTCTAACGTCTGACAATCCCCCAGAGCCTGCCAGGTAACCTTCTGCCCTGGGGAGACTATTTTCTGGGGTTCTGAGACAACCCAATCTCCGGCTACGCCATGGCCGGGAAATCGCTCGGTGCCTCGAGGCGAGAAAAAGATAATCACCTTTTCGTCTCGCCATGCTCTGGCTTGCTTGAACCCTTTCCCTTCCGATATTTTTCGCACAGCATTTTCTCGTGCCATTAGTTTCTCCTTATTTGACCGACGGCTTTGCACTCATGTTCTCGACCAATTGCTTGTATCGCGGATCACTTCTGAGGCCTTGCAGGGTTGGATCGTGCTCGATATCGGCTATGGAATAGCCATTTCGTATTGCCAGGCCGAGCGAGTCGATCGCTTTGGAATGTTCCCCCGCCTGTTCAAAAATCTCAGCCATCCGAAACAAGACGTCCGGGTCCGAGGGAGATCGCTTGTGCGCTTCCTGCACAAGCGCGACCGCTTCCTCTTGTTTGCCGAGCATAATATCGCAAAGCGCAAGCTCGGCCATCAGTTCGGTGTCTTGCGGGTCTATTTTTCGCTGTGAGGTCAACAGTTCGGCGGCACGTCTGTACGCGCCCTCAGCTTTCTTTCGCTCGTCGGGCGACCAGTAATAAGCGTCACCAAGGTTGCGCCAAACCCGCGCATCACGGTCATTCAGCTGCAAGGCCTTTTCGAACATGCGCGCCGAATCTGAAAATCGCATTTGAGAGAAATAGAGGGTCGCCAGATTGGAATAGGCTCGATAACTTGGCTCAATCGTGAGCGATTTCTGCAGCGCGTCTTCGGCTTGTTGAGTTTTTCCCTGAAGCAAGAGCACAGCGCCCAGATTAGAGTAGCCGCGAACATTTTCCGGTGCCAGTTCAATCACGCGACGAAAAGCAGCAGCGGCATCGTCGTAGCGGGCCATCTTCGCGTAAAAGGCGCCCAACGCGGAATAGCCGCCCCAGTAGTCTCTCCGCACATCGATCGCCTGACGATAAGCGCGTTCCGCATCTACTGTCTTTCCCAGGGCCTCGTAGGAATTTGCCAACCCGCGGTAGGCGGCATCGCTGGTTGGATCCAGAACCAGAGCTCGCTGAAATTCCTTTGCCGCCTCATCGAACTTGCCTTGGCCCTGGGAGATCAATCCCAGAGTGACATGCACGGCAGGAAGATTGTTGTTCAGGTCGGCTGCCCGACGGCAGGCTTCTATCGCCTTTGGAATCCAAATCTGGTCCTTCGTCTCCTGATAAAGCCGCCAGTAGGCTTCACCGGCACCCGCCAAGGCAGGCGCAAAGGCCGGATCACGCTCGAGTGCGGAATGGAAGAGAGTGGCGGCGGCCTCCAAACTGTTTGCGTCTTGATAATCCTGCAGGTAGCCAACCCCGCGAACGTAGTATTGATAGGCATCAGGGCGCGGCAGAGAATCGGCGATCGGCGAGTTGAGTTCCGTCGGCCGTAACTCTCCGGCTACCATCTTTAGGAGGCCGTCAGAAACCTGATGCTCCATCGAAAGAAGGTCTTTCACATCGGCAGTGACAGACTCTGCACTTACGCTACGCCGCCTCTCTGCGTTGACCAGGCTGTACATCACTCGGTGTGCGGCAAAATCCCAGCTCCCCTCGACAACCAAGTTGACACCCAGCTTCTGTCTGGCGATGCCGACTGAATTTACACCCTGGCTGCGTACTTCGCTTGCCGGGACGACCTCGACACCATATTGTTTGCTGATCTGGGTCAGGCGTGTCGTGAGCAAGTCAGTCAACCCCCTGCAGAGAATCTGGCTATCCTTCGTTCCGCCCACGGGCTCAAAGGGCAACACAGCGACAACTCGTGGCGGGGCAGGGACTGGCGCCTGGGTGCTTTTCCAGCGAATTCCGAGGATCGCGAAACTGACAGCCAGAGCCAGCAAAACAACGAAAAGAATTGACAGCCTACGTCGCTTGAATGGCTTGGGCGCCTCAGGCAAGACCCCTAGCCTTCTTCCCGAAACCAAACTCTGTAAAACGATTTTCAACTCGTGCGCACTCTGGTACCGACAGGCCGGATTCTTGTCCATGGCCCGGCGAATAATTGCTTCCAGCTCCGGAGAGATTGCAGGATTTAAGGATCGGACGGAGGCCGGCTCGCGATTCAGGATGGCCGCCAGCAGAGCTGGCACCGACGTTTCCTTGTGTGGAGGACGGCCGGTCGCCATTTCGTAGAGCACAACTCCACACGAATATAGGTCGGAGAGGTTGTCTGCAGGCTGCGCTCCGGACAACTGTTCGGGAGCGATATAAGGCAGAGTACCGGCAATCGTAAGACCATCCGAGACGGTGCCGGATCCTTCCTCCGGGCTCAGCAATCGCGCCAAACCAAAGTCCAGAATCTTGAGATGTCCCTCTGCGGTGATGAGAATGTTGGCCGGCTTCAGGTCGCGGTGAATGACGCCGTGTTCATGGGCATCTTCGAGAGCTGACACGAGTTGTAAGGCATACTCCAAGAGATCCGATTCTCCTAGCGGACCTCGAGCCAGCTTATTGGCCAGGGTGACTCCTGCAACATATTCCATCACCAGGAAATCGACGTCGCCGTCGGTTTCAAAGCCATAGAGAGTTGCGACGTTGGGATGATTAAGGCGGGCGAGGGTGATCGCTTCCGTCCTGAAGTGGCGGCGCGCTGATTCGTCTGGCAATACACTAGGAGGGAGCAGCTTTAGAGCAACTTCGCGATGCAAGTGTTGATCTTGCGCACGATAAACTACTCCCATCGCTCCGACACCGATGCGATCGAGAAGACGGTAGTGACCCAACGTCTGGCCCGAGATGGGTTTGGATGCCATTTTCTCTGAACCCCGCGGCAAACGGTCATCGGTGTTCGACCGGGTTCGAAACGCAACTGTTAGCGAAGATTGTTATCCCCGGAGTCGGCAAAAGCAAGTCCGAAAACATGCAAATCGGCACCAAACACTTGAAAAAGAACGGCTTGCCTGAAGATTACGTCGGACGACCCGAATCCATTTTAGGTTTTGACAGTAGGGAAATCGGGATTCGCATGAGATAAAGGCTGCCCCGCCTCGCCTGAGAACTTCGCGAAAAAGCTGCCCTTTTGATTGGTGCCGAAGTGATCATTCTGGAGAGCAGGCCTTCTGCCTTGTCCTGATAGTTCGCTCCATTGCGTACGACAGAAATTACGATAGGCAAAGGCCGTTCGGCATCGCCCAGTAGTGCAGGATGGACGGTGCGGGTCCTTCTCTGCCTGCTCCGCTTCCGGGCCCCACTGCGATACTGAAGGAGTGCCACGAAGAAAAACCCGCGAAATGCAAACCTGATTGAAATAGTACGGCTGGGGGACGTTCAGGCCAAGCTATTTCAGTTGCAGACTTGATAACTGTTGAAGTGCTGCAATATCTCCCCTTGTGAGTGCTCGGGGGCGACTCAAACGTGCGCAGAATTTGAAAGAGGGAAGGGCTCAGGCTCCGAAGGATTGAGCACACCGACTGTGTACGTTTTTGCACCGAACGAACAGGCAATCATTGAACCCTTCGTTGGAATGTGCACTTACGCTTCGACCTAACTGCATTGCATTTACCCCAGTTCCTATTCGGATCATCAACAGACAGACAGACAGTAAGAGGCGGGGACGTTTTGGCGAGTCCTGATAAGTCGGCTCGGATAAGTTAGACCGCAGGTCTTGTAACTCGACGCAGAATGTGGTATAATACTAAAGGCCCTTTTCGCGTCGGTCGTATCTGTGTCCAGCGCCGACGAAGTTAGGGCAACCATACCTAAGCGAACTGTGAGGAGAAATGGATCAATTGGTCAAAGACTTTCTTGAGCGGTATGAGAGAGCCAACGCGTGTTCCGACTGGGCGGCCATCGGGAAGCTTTACGCAGATACATTCATGTTCGGTGGAGTGAAGGGGGTCCAGGTAGTCAGAAAAGACGACTTCCTCAAGCTTGTACCTAAAATGAAGGCTCATTTCACCTCTTTGGGACTTTCCGAAACTCAGCTGCAGACCGTGGACGCCAGCGCCATCGATGCCAAATACCTGCTCGCGAAGGCAACATGGAAAATGACGCTTCGGCATTTGACAGGCGTCAAGAAGCAGGTGGATACGTTCGCGACCTATGTGCTTGAGCGGAAAGAGGTGGGCAGGCTTTCAATTGTCTTCCAAATCGATCATCAGGACTTGGCGACCATTATCGGGAGCGAACAGACCGTGTAATGTCGCCATCCCTTACATGAGAAGAGCTCGGCGAGGCTGATCCTGGGATCCAAAGCAATTGATTGCCTAGGCTTACCCCCACAGCGCTAGCTCCGAGCCACGAGCAACTCGGAAGCTGGAGGTACGTCACTTGACTTCCCAGTACACCACGTAACGCCTGTCATAAAGGCTATTCAGCGGAACGAGCGTGACATCTTTCCGTTGTCCCGAAGTCCGGAATGTCAGCGGCTTATCGGCGGCTTTGATCCACGAACTCGGGTTGGAGTCGGGCGCCTTGAAACTTGGAATATCGAGATCAGGCACAGGTGGCGTCCTGTTCAACGCCCCCAGCGGCGAACCGTGCTGCTCGGGAATTGGGGCTCCGACTCGCAAGTTTGGCCCAATGATGTGGGCTTCGGTCAGCCCCTCGGCGCCCAGGTCTCCGGCCAGAACCAGAGGTCCGTACAGAAAGGCCTGCATTTGAGGATCATCCGCCATGGCTTCCACATGAAGGTGCATAGGAAGCCGCATCTCCACCTTGTCGCCTGCCTTCCACACCCGCCTGACAGTCAGATATGAGCCAGGAGTTGCTGACGCATCGAGGGCCTTCGCATTTAACTTCACGGTGGGTGCCGATTGCAGCCAACCCGGAATGCGAAGACGCAAAGTGACGTGTTCCGGCCTTGCTGCTATCACGGTGAGCGTCACATCTTGCGACTCCGGGTACTGAGTTTCTTGCCGGAGCTTGAACCCTTTCTCCCTCCAATCCAGCTCTGACGGAACGAAAAGGTTCACGTAGAGTCCCTCCCCATCCCACCAGTAAATACTGTCGTTCAGCTTCGAATATTCTTCAATTCCGCTACCGGTGCAACACCAGAATGTCTGATCTTCGGTGTTGAAGGTCTTCCAAGCGCCAGGGCTCAGCGAAAGATAATATTGGGTGTATCCGAGCTTGGGCCGAATTGTGCCAATGCGATGATTGAGCAATAAGCGCTCATAGTAATCAAAGAAGGCGGGCGACGGGTTCCAGCTATAGAGTTTTCGCGTGAGCTTCAGCATGTTGTAAGCGCAACAGCATTCCGCCGTATTCACACTCTGTTTCAGCTCGGCAGCCAAGCGCCGCGGAGGAGCAAGCCATGCTTCTGCATTGCCCGTCCCCGCCGTGACATAGGAACGAGCCGTCGTGACCTCAAATGAGAAATACTCTGCTAGATCGCGAAATCGGCTGTCGCCCGAGATCTCGTATCTTCGCGCGGCCGCAATCACCTGTGGGATATGCGTGTTAACGTGCAACCCCTGCAACTCATCCCGTCGCGCTGCCAGGGGATTGATGAAGCTCATTTTCTGGAAGCGATCGCCCAATTTCGCCCACCGAGAATCGTTCGTCTCAGCCCCAAGATGGTAAAAACTCTCCGCGATGCCGCCAAACTCGATCGTGAGAATCTGCTGCATGTGCGCTTCTGTTTTTGAAGACGTCCACTCGTCCGCCCAGGCCGCCATGCCTTCGAGCACTTGCAGCGCCTGTTGGTTCCCGGCCAAGCGGTACATATCAAACATTCCGGCTGTGATCTTGTGAATGGTGTAGAAAGGAGCCCAGACTCGCTCCCCCTTTTCGAGTCGGTCCCACCAGGTTGTCGGAAAGGCGCTAAGATATTTGCCTCCCAGCTTGTCCTGACACTTGGCCATCTCAGCGACCATGTAGTCGCCCTTGGCCTTGGCCTCCTTATCGCCGCTCGCGGCCAGTTGCGCGCTGGCGCTGAGGAAGTGGCCGACGAAATGGCCGCGCAGTTCGCTCGATCGCTGACCATTTTCTGGCTGTTCCCAACCTCCGAGCGGTTTCGCCGACCCCACCGGCAGTCCGGCATTCGCGCGGAAGGTATACAGCAGGCGGTCCGCAGCAAGTCGTCCCATGTAACCGCGGTTCCACTCCTGCGAGTCGAAGTACACATTATTCGGCAGCAGTCGAACCTGACTCATGGGGAAAGGTTGCACCCTTGGGGGGATTTCTTTAAGAGAGAACTCCAGCGGCGGGTTGAATGCCGGCGTGTCCGGCACAAGCGGTCGCTGAAAAGATCCTGGAGCCGGACGTGTCGAAGGGGCATTCGGTTGTTGCTGAACCTCTTGGGCAACTAGCCCGGTAGCCGCACCGGCCAAAACCAGGACGCCGAAATGGCGTCGGGTCAAAGTGGTTGCATCCTTCTGCTGCTCATCCGTTTCGCCTCAATCTTAAGTCCAGCCGCGCGAAAGAACTGGTTCCGCAGTGGTTCGCGGTTCCCCACGAAAGCCTTCCGTGGTGCCGTGAATCTGGGGTCTTTAAGGCTGGTGGCGGTGGTCATCATGGCCGAGATCATCTTGATGATGATTTGCCATGCCGGCCCTTTCGACTGTGCGTGTAATCATATAGCGCAATACGCTTGTGCATGTACAACATTATCTATTTGCTTGTAACCGTCCAGATCGAATCGTATCGATTGAATGGGCTCAGATATGGCGTGGTACATAGCGACTTCACCGCGATGGCAGCGTTGGACATTCGCCCCAAAATGCTCGTCGTCTCGCTTTCCAGCGAACTTGCTTCAGAGCGGAATCTCGCCATCAGACACGCCGCTTGAAGACTCTCGTAATTGCCCCCGCGCTCGCTACCCCCATTAGCTGCGAAATCCCCAAATACACTGCGGCGAAGGGGATCAGAACGGCAGGACCGACGAGCAGTGGCCCACCAAACGGCAGCAGCCGTTTAATGAGATACGCTACCAGTCCGCTTGCGAGGGCAATTAGCCAGAGTTTTGCGATACGAGTCATCGAGGATGGCACCACACCGATACGCCTGTGCATGGCGCTGCGCAGCAGCACGAATTCCACCCACCCAGCGATACCTGCTGAGAATGTGAGTCCCGCCGTGCCCCAGCGGTGGTCCAATCCCAATAGCCTTGGTAGGGGCAACGCGCAAAGATACCCAAGCCCGAGCGTGAGGGTAACTCGCACAACGGCGTACCTGAGCGGTGTACGCGTGTCCCGCAGTGAATAGAAGGCCGACGAGTATAGACGCCCGGCGGTCGTGGCGAGAAGACCGGTAGCAGAACCAGCTAGAACGCCCCAGACGAAAAGGACATCTGCGTGCTGAAAATTCCCAGAACGATAGATCATGGCGACAATGACGTCACCTAAAACAACAAATCCAACTGCCGACGGTATAACGAAAAACGCGATTTGCTGCAGACCGCGCACTAATCGTTCGCGCAAAGCGGAGGCTACTTCCGCGGGGCTTCCCGTGGTGCTCGACATCGCTGGAAGCTCTGCCGCCGAAACTGCCATGCCGAAAAGGCTGACGGGCAGCGTATAAAGGGTTTGCGCGTAGGCAAGGGCTGCGACTGCGCCAGTACCCAGAAAGCTTCCGAGCCAGGAGTCCACGTAGGCACTGATCTGAACGATGCCTCGGCTGAGGAACACCGGGAAAAAATTCTGCACGACGGTCCTTACGTGGGGGTTGGCGAAATCCGTGTGAACGCGTAGCGGCCCCAAGAACTTGAGAACAGTCGGGAGTTGAATCGCGAACTGCAATGCGCTTCCAACAACGGAACCGATGGAGAGTAGTACAGCGAGGCGAGGTTGCGAGTGGGAGCGCCCTGCCCACAGGAGTGTGGTTATCATCGCCACATTCCAAACAACCGGTGCGGCATAAGATAGGAAAAATTTCCGGTGGCTGTTCAAGATCCCAAGGCACCAGGCCGACAGAACGAGCAAGGCAGCGCCTGGAAAGAGAATCTGTACCAGGCGAATGGTAAGCAGCCTCTTGTCGCCTTGGAAGCCTGGGGCGATCAGGTCGATTAACCATGGCGTCGTGAAAATCCCCATCGCCACCAGAATGGCCGTAACCAGGAACAATAGTGCAAACGCAGCCTCCGCCAGCCGGGAAGCTTCCTCGTGGCGATCCTCGGCATTCAGCCTCGCATAGACCGGGATAAAGGACGCCGAAAGGACACCTTCACCGAAAAGATTTTGCAGAATGTTGGGAATTCGGAAGGCCGCACGGAAGGCGTCGGCAGCATCAGAGTTGCCAAAATAATGCGCAAACACTCGGTCGCGGACTAACCCGACCAAACGGCTGAGCAGAATGCCTGCGGCAACGGCGACCGAATGTCTGCCGCTTTGGGATTTGTGGGCGAGTTGGTCCAAAGCAGGATTATATGGATAACCTTTCCGATCGAACCATGAGCGATGCTGGATATGTCTAATTGTTGACAACAGACGCACCCTGGCTGCCCTCAGAGTTGGCCACGCCGCATGATCCTGAAATGATTGATAATTCCAGAATGGAAGCTAACGGATTACCCTCCCGCACCTCGATCCTGACAGCGGCGGCTCGTGCCTTTGGGGCCCGTGAGCCAGATGTTAGCGTGCGCAATCCCGACTGGGTGGCGGAGCGACTGATCGGCCCAGACGAGTTAGCTCTGATAGCTGAGCATCCCATCAGTAAGGCTCTCGGCCGGGATTTTCAAGACGCTATTTACGATCCTGAGGTCTTCGGATTCGTGTGGCTGATGCTGGTGAGGACACGCTTTATCGATGAGCGGATGGAGCGTGCCATCCGGAACGGGGCGACCCAGCTGGTGATCTTGGGGGCCGGATTCGATACGCGGGCCCACCGCTTCGCCGAACTGTTACAGGACACCTCCGTCATCGAAATCGACTATGCCGCCACGCAGGATTACAAGAAACAGCGTGTCGCAGCCACTTTGGGGGGAGCGGCCCCCAACGTTGTCTATGCCCCGATCGATTTCGCATGCGAAAACTTGGCAGAAGTATTGTGCCGTGCCGGTTTCCAGCCCAGACGCAAGACCTTCTACATTTGCGAGGGCGTCAGCATGTACGTCCCAGAAAAGGGAATGAAGGAAACCCTACACGCCATCGCCTTGGAATCTGCCCCCGGCAGCGCGCTTCTGATGGAATATCTCAACCTTGGCGGGCTGGAAGTGCTGACGAAATATCCCATGGGAATGGTCAAGAACGCCATCGATTGGGGAGAGCCATTCGTGTTCGGCGTGCCAGACGGGCAAGATCGTGAGTTCTTCCTAGAAACGGGTTTGAAGCTCGGCGAGTCCCTGAAGGTTGGCAGCCCCGAATCGATTCGACGATATGCCATGCGACAGGATGGGAGCTACTACGGTGCCCATCTGGAGAAGGTATTTCAGCAGCGGCGCGAGGCCGCTCTGCAGGCCATGGACGAAATAGGTCGCCAGCAAGCCGCGAGAGCTGCTGCCATGTCAGGCTACTGGCTCGCCGAGCTGACGGTCGACTAAGTGTCAATGTGAGAGAGGCGAGGTCGTAAGCTTGGGCTTTGGGTGGTCCAAACCGATGGGAAGGTTTCGCCCTTCCTTCCCCGATCATGCGTATTCGCGAACACGGACCAAAAGAGGTCCAGCCCCCATTTGGGGAGTGTAATTCTCCGAGTCTAACTCCCAACAAGGCCCTTACGGCTGCAAAAGCCGGGCCATTTTTGCCGAAAATTAATGATTTACCAATTAGTGATCGTAGATTCATCGAATTTTAAACGAACCATCGATAATCTATGGCTTCGCCGATGAGTTCTGGAATGGGGTTCCGAAGCAACGACCGGTTGTACTTTGGAGAGACGTTAGTTTGAAGGTTGAGTTTAGCGTGACGTATTGCTAAGAACCACTGTCGTGCCAAAAAGCAATGCGGCATCGCCGGTTTCAAGAAGTGCAGGCGGTACTGTCCTATCTACCTTTTCGAGGAGATCACAAGATGAAGCGAGTAACAGCTTTGGCGCTGGTTCTTACCCTCATGGGATTGTGTCCGGCGCAGGCTCAAACGAGCACAACTGGCAAGACAGCCAGAAAAAAGGCCGCGCCCAGCAACTCGGCGGTTGCCGAGCAGCTCAGCGAACTGAAGCAGGCCCTGGAT
>Ga0207702_10002015_pt1 | contig 19687 bp, 16 predicted proteins | sample KBSCornC62_FD_184302 | JGI IMG/M metagenome (GOLD analysis project Ga0207702, IMG submission 184302) | Corn rhizosphere microbial communities from Kellogg Biological Station, Michigan, USA - KBS Corn C6-2 (SPAdes) (version 2) | ecosystem: Host-associated > Plants > Roots > Rhizosphere > Soil ...
GTCCGAGATTACGAACAACGCCTCGACGTCTCCGAAGCCATGATCCACGTCGCGCTCGGAAGCCTCATTATACGCAGAATTATCCATCCCTGACCATTCTCAAACAGACTCTTAGAGTTCGCGATCTATCCGAGCCGCGCCGTTGAGCCGTCATTTACGTCCGTGGCAGTTGTGGCCCTACTCGAACAATGACTAGTTTCGCTAGACCAATTCAATGCCTGACCGGCGCTCCGGGAGCATTGGTGGTTGCAGGCGCCTGGCGTGCCGCAACCTATCATAAGCTTGGTCATAACCCGGTTTGTCCTCTTATTTGCAGCATGCCACTGACCGCACCCAATGCCTCACACTTTCGGATGTTCCGCTCCGAAACGCGCGGTTACCGCCGCCTATCAAGACGGCTAGCCTGGTTGATCGAGAATCAGATGGCCGCATTGGGGCGCTTGTCGCGAAGGCAATCAGTTATTGCCGCCGCCCGCCCCATCCAGCAGAGCGCGCATTGAGGTGTAAAGTGCTGGATCGGACAGTACGAAGAACATCCCTCCGCGGCCGTTTTGCGAGCTGTTGCACTTCGCGCTCAGACTCCCTTGCTGGTTCATGTCGCCAAAGATCGTGAACGGCTTGGCAGCGTCCAACGATACGCCCAATTTCGCGTGGTTGCTGCCAACGCTCATCCCGATCGATTTTCCGGACCAGGTCCCCGATGTCGCGATCTCGACTGGACCCGGCCTTCCCAAACTGGCTCGCCAGCAAGCAATCTTGGTACGCTTGGTAGTGCTCGGTATCTGGGGCGACGCCCACCATGTTGCGGTGCGCAGCGGAACACCGCCAAGTCGCGCCGAGATCAATTGCCACGGCGGCACCCAGAGGTCCGACGCCTTGGAGATCAGACGCACGCCACTCGACAACGTGACGTCGGTGAAATTCACCGACTGCGAGATAGTGCCGAGGAGTTTGGCTTTCGCGACCAGCCCGGCAGGGCCACCGAGCCGGGCGATTTGCGGCCTCGCGGGATCGGTGACGACAGACGCATTAGCCATGGCATCGAGCACGAGGCCTGTATCCGCAGGAGAAAGCCTGAGCGCGAAGAAATGTTGCCCGACGAGCACATTGTTGGTCGCATGTTCGCAACCGAGCGTGTTGCCGTCACGCGCCCTCGGGTTTGCCGCACTTCCTGCCCCAGGCCAGTCCGGGGTCGTGACCTGCAGGACGATCCCATTACCGTCATTGTCCCACGCCACGATACCTTTCGAGTGCCCCCAGCGGCCGGTACAATTGGCTCCGCAACTCAGTCGCGGATCGCCGTAGAACTGGTCGTTCCAAACGACGAAATTGAGGTTACTGTTGTAAATCTCATTGAACGTGGCGCCGACTGGATCGGCGATGCTCGTCCCGATGAGTCCGCTCCCGTCGACGAGCGTACTGGCGCCGGCCTGCGACACGGCAAATGCTTGGCTTGACTTGCCGTCATCGGGCGTCCCACCAAATACGCAATCCGTGGACTTGCCGGTCGGGAAGGACGAGGCGTTGAACTTGTAGACGAAGATCCAGTCTGCAGTGTGGGTCGCATCGAGCATCGGGGTCGGCACCGACGCCTCCGGCATCGGCTGCGCAGGTGCGGGCGCCGTGGCGAGTGCAGCCTGGAGCGCAATGACCGCGACGACGGCCAGTCGGACCAGACTGCCATAGGCGTTGGCTGGAGTGACCTTGCTCATCGTCGATTCCCCCATCGATGCTGAACGCGTTACTGATTGCTCAACTAGGCTACGCAATTTGCCGCTGCCAAGGCGCTCTCCCGATCTTGCTACGCGCTTGTCATTATGAGGAAGATGATACGGTATAGTGATCGCAACGGGCAATCATGATTCGGGTCCAAAGCGGTTGGGATTGCGGGCATGATCAGGGCGATGTTTTGCAGTGGGCGGCCGGGATACGGTTAACGCCAAATCGGTGCGGGTTGGGCTCGCGGGGTCGCCGAAACCGTGTCACCATTCAGTGGCACTTGCGCGGGCAATCGGGGGGAAAGAATGACGACACGAAATATCGTCTTGTGTTGTGACGGCACATCGAACCAATTCTCACAAGACCGGACCAGCGTCATCAAGCTATTCCACACGCTGATCAAGGACGACGCTCGCCAGCTGGTCTATTATCATCCCGGGATTGGCACGCGCGCTCCGACCGGAATCGGTACCAAGACCGGTGGCTGGCTCGCACGCTGGGCTGGACTTGCTTTCGGCTACAAGCTCCAGGACGACGTCACCGACGCGATCAGCTTCCTGATGGACAATTACCGTACGGGCGATCAGCTCTACATTTTCGGGTTCAGTAGAGGCGCCTATACGGCACGCGTCATCAGCGCGATGCTCCATTTGTATGGTCTACCGATGGCCGGAAACGGCCCGCTCATCCCTTACGCAACGCAAATGCTGTGGGCGATGGCCGAGGCAAAAAGCGATCCCGATTACCACGCCTGTGCGCAGCTCGCGCAGGATTTCAAAGGGACGATCTCCAGCCGCGATTGCAAAACACACTTTTTAGGGGTTTGGGACACCGTTAATTCGGTCGGCTGGATCGGCAGCCCGCTCACGATTCCCTTCACACGGTCCAATCCTGACGTGGCGATCGTCCGTCACGCCAAGGCGATCGACGAGCGCCGCGGTTTTTTCCGCGTCAATTGGTTCACGGACGACCCCGAGCGCGACATTCGCGAAGTCTGGTTTCCGGGCACGCATTGCGATGTCGGGGGCGGATTTCCGGAAGCCGAAAGCGGCATATCCAAATATCCGCTCGAGTGGATGGCGCACGAAGCGGTCAAGGCCGGCCTGCTCATCGACCCAGCACGGCTGGACGACGTGCTTGGCCGACATGGCGGGTCCTATGCCCCGCCCTCGCCCGCCGCCAAGGTCCATTACGGCATGTCGCCTGCTTGGTGGCTGGCCGAATTTGTGCCCAAGAAGCATTGGGACTTTACGAAAGGCAAATGGGCGTGGCGTGCCAATCTCTTCCGCCGCCGCACGTATCCCGAGGCGCCCGTCGTGCACGACGTGGCGTGGGCGATCCCGGACTATGTTTTGCCGCCTGGTGCAGTAAAATTGTCGTCGGTTTGGCCATAGGTTCTATTGCGGGGCTACCTTACGCTGTGGGGCGTTGAGAGCGTTGTTTCACGGCTCGGCCAATTTTCTCACTAGTTGTTTAGTCCCGAACCTTGGACGCGGAAGCTCCTGCGGCCGCGAGGAGAGCGATGGTGGGAAAAGCAGACGGCAGTGGTGATGCTTGCCCATGCGCATTGGTTCGCTCTTCGCCAACATTGCGGTCATTCGACCGCTTGGGACGGCTCCCTGAAACCTGCGCTTTATTCATCAGGCTGTCGCGCCATAGCGATCGACCGACTTGGGGACTTTCCTGCCGTTCGGAAGCTCCGGGCGGAACGCCAGCTCTTGTCACCAGCAGACATTCGATGTTGGGTGAGCGACATCGCAGAGCGAGTGAAGCTCGGTCGTTTCCAGTCAGACAGGTTCTGGCGACGTTTTCCCGAAACTCGCCAACCCATCCGGAAAGGTGGTGCTAACCTTTAATGCCATTCAAACTGGCGCAAAATATTCTTACTTTCTCGTGCAAAAGCCAATAACGTCGAACAAAATTCCACGAACGCCTTTCTGCCGATTTCTCCTCGCCGAAAAGGAATTCTCATGCGCTACAATTCTCCTGGATTTGCCGATAATGCGAAGCCCGAAGTCATCGACGACTGGAACCAGCAGATTCAGGCGGAATTTGAGCGGCAATATACAGACCTTCCGGTTTCCAGAGCGTTCTTGTTAAATGATCCTACCGCCATCCCCGGCGATCCTGTCGATGCCGTGCATTGGGGTGCCGATCCGGCGGAGCCGCGTTTCTGCCTTAATGCCGATTGGGCGCGAAAACTGTCGGATTGGGGAGCTAAAGGCCGTGAGGTCTTCCATGACGAATATTGCGAATACACCGTTGTCACGAAGGTCGATGCGACAGGGAAGGTCCGGTTGAAGCGCTTCTCCGCGACCACAGAACTTGCCGAATGGTGGACGACCGTCGCGACGCACGATCCTGACGGTGTGCAGGCGATGGCGCAGGAAGTGCTCGGCCGTCCGGTCGCGTTCCGCGAGCTCTATGGTGACGATATCGGCGATCCGCACACTGTCGCCCCTGCGGTGCGCCGTATCAAGTTCGCGACCACCGTGGCGGGCAACGGGCGGCATGATGACCTCGAGGCAGCCAAGGTTCCGACCGATCCCGTCGGCGATTTAAATCGCTCGAACGCCCTGTTCATGGCGCAGCCAATCAATGGGCTCGACGACCTGATCTATATCGTCGCCTTCGGCTCGCAGCCCTATGTCGTCGACGAGGGCGGCGCGTACCGGCGCGCCAATCTGTTCGAGATCTTCAACAATTATGGAACCACCTATCTGGCGTGCCGGAACGCCGATCCAACGGCGGCACAGGGCGCTTATGATCAGGTGCTCAAGAGCGTGTCGGCGGATCGTGCGCATGCGCGCGGCTCGCAGATCGCCTTTGCCGATCCGATCGGCATGTATTTCCGGACCTTCACGACCGACCAACTGACCCACAACGGCGGCGCGGTGCCGGCCAGTTGGACAAAATGGAGCCGTGGTCGCGACGGTTTTTATCAGCACCTCGAATTCGGCCCCGGCGACGACGAGGATGCCTATCTCGACGAGGTCGTGCTCAGCGTGGGCGCGGCAACGCATCCGATCGTCGGCGGCTATCAGATCGCGCAGCTTATCGAGGTCGGACCCAAGGTTCTGATCGGGGCGGAGACGAACCTCAACCCCGATTGGGTGGAGATTCCGGTGTCCAATGCGCTGGATTGCCGCCAAGCTCAGGTTTGCACGAAAGTCGTGAAGCCGATGCAACAGATGTACCTGCACCAGACCGCACCAGCGGCTTTGCGGATCGCCTGAGGCATGGCGCTTCAGGAAGGCATTTATCTCGACGTCGGCCAGCGTCCCGGCGGGAACTGGGGTGCGCTCTTCCTCAGGGTGCGAGCCGACGCGACCGCAGCCCAAGTCGATGCCTGCCTTGCAGGGCTAAGCGCCGTCTATGACGGCCTGCGTGCAGGCCGCATCCGCGATCTACCCGGCGTTAATCTGCCGCCTTCGGGTCTGACGATCCTGTATGGCTATGGCCCAAAAGCGTTCGCTGTGACTGGAGCGCGTCGCCCGCTGCCGGCTGGACTGTCGCCGGAATTCCAGTTCGCGTCGCCCGCGCCCGAGGGCGGTGGAAATCCGCTGCCGGGTTCGGGCTTGCAGTATGCCGCTGGCCTGGCGCGAAATCCCGCGACCGAGGAAGTCGTCATTCAGGCGATTGCCGACACGCCGCTCGCCGTCGCGCGGGTGTTCGTCGAAACCCAGAAATATCTCGACGACAACCCCGACCCGTCGCTGAAGGCGCCAGCCGTGATGTTGGCGGCAGGGAGTACCGGGTTTAATCGGGAAGATGGGCGCAGTTGGATCGACTTTCACGACGGTGTTTCGAATCTCGCGAGCGGCGCCGAGCGCCTGAGCGTCATCGCGATCGATGCAGCGACGCCCGCGCCCGACGACTGGACCGGTGGTGGAACCTATCTCGCGCATTTTCGCGTCGCGGTCGATCTGGGGCGGTGGCGTGGATTGGCAGCGAGCGCGCAGGAACTAGCGGTCGGACGGTCGAAGATTAGTGGATGCCCGCTGGTCGGCCTTTCAGATCCAGCGTCGGGTCAGCCTGACGCGGCGTGCCCGACCGCCGGGACCGGCGCCGTGACGGACGCTGGCAATGAAGCCTTCCGAGAGCCGCCGGTCACGGGCAACGCAACGCTGCTTGCAAGCCATGTCCAGCGCGCCAATCACCATATTGGACCGGTAAGCCGCGACGTTTCTAAGCGCATCTATCGGCAGGGCTACGAATTCCTGGAACCGCCAGGGCCCGGCCGCGAATTAAGCCAGGGCCTCAACTTCGTGAGCTTCCAGGAATCGCTCGGCCGATTGTTCACGATGCTGACGACGTCGGGCTGGCTGGGCGCGACCAATTTCGGCGGAGCCGTCAGCGATCCCACCAATCCGCTGCTGACGGTCGAGGCGGCAGGTGTGTTTCTGTGCCCGCCGAAGGTCCATGGCGAAGCCTATCCTGGACGATCCATCTTCGCGTGATCGCCAGCCGCTTAAGGCAGGACTGTCGAGCATGTTCGGCAGTTCTTCGCGAGCAGCGAGCGTCGGCGACTGTCCGCTTCGGAGAAGCGGAGAATAGCGGCCGGATGTCGTGCTTTGGCGCATTGCCGATCATCCGCTTCGACGAGTACGATTGACCGCTTTCGGCGTGACCGGACGTTTATCAATCTGAACATAGACGACTGGGTCTGGTCGAATGCTGCCCTGCGATCAGCGCGCGTGGGGCGGCAAGTGTCGCCGACATAGCGGTCATTCAGAGCCCGTTGTCAGCGCCGCGAAACCGGTCGTTCGTTCACCATGTCGCGGTAGAACGGAAAGACTTGGCTTGGGACTTTCCAGTCTTTGGCAAAGCCTGCGGTAAACGGCAGCTTCTGCCACAAGTAGACATCTGGCCGTCAGCTTCGTGCAGAACCAGCTGGCGGCGAAGGCCGACCTGCGTTTTCTCAGATCAGCTTTGATCAGTGGACTAGCGGCGGAAGCCCGGCGTGTAAGAGGCAATAAGTTCGTCCTCCTCCGCGCTATCCTCGAATTCGTGCGTCTCGATATGCAGCAGCACGGTGGCATGGCCGCCCGACTGATCGACCTGCTGGGCGAGGATGGCGGGTGGGCCCGTCCAGGTCGGCCGAAGCCAGTCGCTCGCGGTGACGCGACCTAGAGACCCGCGAGGAATTGGTTGTGGCACTGGATCCCCCGATCGAACCGACATCGCCGGAAAGTCCTTGCTCGGTCGCGGATACCGTATCCGCCCATCCTTCACGAAGACGAACGCGCACATCTCGGGCGTAAGCTCGACATAGCGGTTCGCGGCTGCCTCGCGGCTGACGTCGTAGGTGTTTGCTAGCAGCTCTAGATGGGAGACGTCTGGCGTCCCCATCCCTTCAACATGCGCCTTGAACGAAGGCTTCGGCATAAGCAGGCCGGCGGAAAATCGGTTCGCTTGGGCTTCCTCCTGTCGATGGAGCGTGTCCCGCCTCGTCTCCCTCAGATCGGCGGAGGTGCAACTCTTGTCGCCCCGGTGGGCCGGGATGAGGTAGTGCCCGAGCTCGTGGCCGATAGTGAACCGCCTGCGTCGGTGGCCCATACCCTTAGCGGAGAGGATGATGCCCTTGGTCTTCTCCATGTCCGTCATCAGAGCGCCCACGAACCCGTCGACCTCGAGATCGCGGAAATCGAGAATGCCGACCGACAGCGCAAACTCTTCGATCTGGATCGGCGGCGTCCAGGCCGGGTGGTATTTGAATATGACGGTCAATAGCTTTTCCGGCGAACCGCAGTCCGCGAGCTCCATGAGGAGCTCCTCGTTCAACCGGCCTTGCCCTTCAAGCTGGCGGCGACGGTGCGCAGTGTGTCCCAGTCCCGGGTCGAGAGCTCGCCGCCGAACTCGCGAAAGAACTGCTGGGCGGCGGGATTCTCGTCTTGCTCGTCATCTGACAGGAAGGCGATGCTGACCTTGAAGTGCTCGGCGAGCTTCTTGAGCAGATCGAGTCCCGGGTTCTTGCTCGTGCCACGCTCGAGTTCCCAGATGTGAGCTTTGGAGACGCCCACGGCGTCAGCCACCTGCTGCAGGGACTCGCGGCTCCGCGCACGGAGCTCCTTGAGCTTCGTGGACAATGGCAAATTCTGTTCCTCCTCGCGACGGAGCGATCCGGCGCGTAAGATGTAGCTTACGCTATGGCCGCAGGTGTTTACAAGTACCGTGTCGTTCACTATATCTGCCGCCATGTTCAGGATGGCCATATGACCGGCCTCGGTGCCGACGAAGGGCGAGAGCCGTATCCCCGGCGGATTCTGACTATCGATGGCGGAGGTCTGAAGGGCGTCATGCCCGCCGCCTTCATCGCTGAAATCGAGGAGCTGTCGGGCCAGCGCGTCGTCGACAACTTCGACCTGATCGCGGGCACATCTACCGGAGGCATTATCGCGCTGGGGCTGGCTGCAGGCCTGAGCGGTGCCGAGATCCTCGACTTCTACGTCACCCGCGGTCCACGGATCTTCGATCAGGAGCCTGGCGAGGGTGCGCTCGCCGCTATCATGTCCGGGCTCCGCCGCGCTCTGCGCTCAATGAGGCAGCTTCGCACCTCCAAATACGATGCTGACGCTCTGCGTGCCGAGTTGAGTGCCGTTTTCGGGGACCGCCGTATCGGCGATGCGCGCACAAGGATCGTCATCCCGGCTTATGACTCAGCCAACGGCGGTCTCTACGTTTTCAAGACCGCCCATCATGAGCGGCTCGTGGTGGACTGGAAGGTGCCGATGGTCGATGCCGCGCTCGCCACCGCGGCTGCGCCGGCCTACCTTCCGGCGCACAGTTTCGACGGCGCCGCCCACCTCCTCGACGGTGGCGTCTGGGCGAACAATCCTATGGGCGTTGCCGCGCTTGAGGGTGCCACAGTGCTCGGCTGGAATATGCGGGAAGCGCGTCTTCTCTCGCTCGGCTGCACGTCGTCCATCACGCCTGCCCGACGCGTCGTTGGATTCCGCAATGTGAAATGGTTGATCCAAACCCTGTTCGACGGCCAGGACAGGTTGAGCCAGGCCACGGCGAAGCTCCTGCTGGGCCACCCCCATACCAATCCGGATCTCGTTCGGGTCTGCCCCGAGGTGCGGGCAGGCCACTACGCTTTGGACGATGCGCGCAGGCTGGAGGAACTGGTCCGGATGGGCCGGTCCAACGCGCGCTCGCGAATGCCCAAGATCAACGAATGCTTCCTGCTCGGCGGGAGGGAGCCGTTCGTCCCATGTCACCCCGTCGCGGTTCAGGAGATTTGAGATGATCCAGGGCGACATTCTGCGCCAGTTCTACGACGACCTCCTCGGCGACGTCGCCGAGAAGATCCAGATCAGCCCCACGGCCTACAAGGAGGCGGTCGCGCACTTCGACACGGTCGCCGCCTACATCCACGAGGAGATGAGCGGCCTCGCCCATCTCGATCCCGTGATCTATCCGCAGGGGTCCTTTCGCATGGGCTCTACGATTTCGGCCTATGACGATCGCGAGGACTACGACATCGATCTTCTCCTCGAACTCAGCATCCATCAGTTCAGCGCCCCCGATCAGGTGCTCGCGCTCGTGGCGAAGGCGCTGGAACGGGCGAAGGGCCGCCTGCAGTTCCAGAGCCTGGAGGTTAAGAAGCGCTGCGTCACACTCTGGTACAAGAACATGCACCTGGATGTGACACCGGCGGTGCTGATTCCCGGAAGACAGGCGCGCACGATCGGTATCTTCGATTTGCATCCGGAGCGTCCGGATCATGCCTTCGCCAATCCCGAGGGCTTCGCCCAGTGGTTTGACGGTATGGTCCGCCCCCGCGTGGTGATGGACATGCGGAAAGTTCACGCCTCGACGGTCCCCGTGCCGCAGCAGAAGCCTGCCGAGATGAAGACGACCCGTCTGCTTTCTGTGCAGTTGCTCAAGCGGTTTCGCGACATCCACTGCGACAAGCATGATTATGATCGCATGCCCTCGGTTCTCCTTTCGAAGATCGCCGCCGAGGCGCCGCGGGGGCGCGGCCTGCTTTCTGACCTCCGATCGGTGGCGGCCTACATGGCGCCCGTCGTCGCGCGCCCGCTGCATGTCGAGAACCCCGCATGCCAGGAGGACGTGCTGTCCGACCGCTGGCCGAAAAAGGCGAAGTCGCAGCGGATGCTGTCCGACGATCTGAACCATCTGGTGAGAAAGCTCGACGAGTTGCTCGAGGAGGGCACGCAGGTGGCGAAGAAGCAGATCATCCGCGAACTGTTCGGCGAGAACGCGGCCGCCGAAGGCTATCACCGCGCAAGCGAGCGTGCCGCGGCGAAGAGCCGGGAGGGGACGTTCGCCGTCGCGGCGGCCGGCGGGATGGGAACCGCGGCTTCGTCGGCCAAGCCCATGGTGGCGCCGAAGCATCGCTTCTTCGGTGACCCGGTGTGATCGCCGCGCCGAAACATCGAGAATGGTCGCGTCCCGTCCATGCGGCTGGCATGGACGGGTTCACCTACACCACCCAGTTCGCGGACTTGGCGTTGCGCATGGAGGACGAGGCGATCAAGCGCGACTTCCCCGAGTTCAAGCGCATGCCCAGTCTTCGCGGCACTGGTGTCTGGCTGGGCCAACTCCGTCCAATGGCGCAGACCTACGAGGTTCGCCTCGCAATGAGCTTCGGATCAGCCGACGCGGATCTGGCGTATCCTCGGCACCCAAGCTCCGTAAGAGTGCTCGGCAGCGCGGTTCGGCCCGCCGCCAGTGGGACGCCAGTTCCGCATCTCTACGGGTCGTGGGACGATCCACGCGGCGCTCATCTATGCCTCTATTATCCGCCCGACGAGATCATGGTGCCGGGCGAACAAGCTGCACCCAAGCTCCTGCCTTGGGCCTATGAATGGTTACACTACTACGAGCTGTGGCTGGTGACAGGCGTGTGGTCGGGGCCCGCCGCCCCACATGATCTCATCGAGCCAACCGATGTCGTGCCTTCGGCGGAAGACCGCCCCCGGCGCGTCAGTCTACCGAGGGGTGTTCGTGGCGCTTTGATGAGGTGCATGACCTATCACCTCAACCAAGAGCGCCCTGTTCTGGCCAGATCGTCGGCTATCGCCGCCTGAGCCACCGCAAGCCGCCCGCGGCGCGGCAGATTTTGCATTGATCGGACCAGCCACCAAAAACAACTCTCGCTAGGACCAGGTGCTCTGCTCAGCGGCGGCGCCACTTCGCCGCACTCCGGCAACTGCTGAGTTGTATGGGATGACCGGTTTTGGCGTAGGCGGACGTTCAAGCGGCGACCGCGGAATGGCCTGATGTGGGTCGGGTGCTGCCGGCGACGGCACGGCGCCGGCTTCGTTGAAATCGATCGCCGCGTTTTGGGAACAAACCCGTTGTTCAGGAGCACGATAGCGAATGGCTGGTTTCGGATGAAGCGGCCGTTTGCGCGGCGGCGAGCCGTATCAGGAGAACGAGCAAGTGCCGAAACTCCATGGCGCCAGTCCGGCCGACTATGAATATGCGATCAAGAACCTCTACGGGCGGCTGCGCGATACCTACGAGCGGATGGTCGAGGAGATCATCTTTCACGACATCGTGCGGCGCGGCGTCGATGTCATTCAGACCCAGATGTTGCGCTATGTGACGCTGCCCGACGAACTGGCGATCCGTTTCCATGACGGAATGACCCGCGCGAACACCCACAGCCATGACAATCCCGCGTCCGATACGGTGCCGGTGCCCAAGCCCGACGAGTTCACCGCGCATCTCGCCGAGCTCGAGACGCTGATCGAGGACTTCAAGACCGCCAAGGCCACGGCAGAAGCGGCGCGTCCGCAGATGAAACCGAAGAAATGAGACGCAACGGGCACTGACAATGCCGCACGTAGCCACTTTCCGTAGCGAGCGTAGATCCGTGTTGGACAAATATTGTGCTTGATCTAATCTGTAGTCACACGAACATCTGAAGATCACGAGTCTATCTTCCGGACATTTTGCGCTCAGGGGGCCAGGAGATGAGCGACGGCGCAACGGCCGGCCATGACGATGGGCCGCCGGAATCGGAGCACGACAACGCGGTCGCGCGGAGCAAGCGCAAGACCGCCGTGATCGTCATCCACGGGATGGGCGAGCAATGGCCGATGGATACGCTGCGCGGGTTCGTCGATGCCGCTTGGCGCTATGACAAGGATCTCAATCAGAGCTGGTCCAAGGGCGAAACCTATTCCAAGCCTGAGGCGATCACCGGCAGTTTTGAGCTGCGGCGGCTGACGACGCGCTACTGGAAGCCGGCGCCAGGCGACGACGACCCGGTGCGCCGCGTGGATTTTTTCGAATTCTACTGGGCGCATCTGATGCAGGGCAACAGCATGGGAGCGGTCATGAGCTGGCTCGTGCGCCTGCTCGTCCGCAAGCCCGGACAGGTGCCTCGCCGCTTGCTCGGCGGCTGGATCGCCGGATTGTTCATTCTCGTAGCCGGCATCGCGCTGGCCGTGCTGACGGCAGTGAAGCCCGATCTCAGCCATTTCGGGATCCCGACCTGGGCCTGGGCCGTGCTTGCGGCAATCGGCGGCGGCTTCTCGGCGCTCTGGCTACGGCCGGTCGCGGGCGACGCGGCGCGCTATCTCAGCCCCTCGCCGGGCAATGTCGCGGCGCGGCAGACGATCCGCGAGGCCGGGATCGACCTTCTGGCCAAGATCCAGGATACCGGCGAATATGACCGGATCATCGTGGCGGGCCATTCGCTGGGCAGCGTGATCGGTTATGATATTCTCCACTATGCCTGGGGCAGGCTCGATCGCGAGGCGCTGATCGCCGCCCATCGCGGCAATCCAGCCTGCCAAGGAGCGCTGACCCAGCTCGAGCGTGTTGCCGATAAGCTCGACAAGGCACCGGATTCGGGCGCAGCCCTCAGCGCCTATCGCGATGCGCAGCGCGGCTATCGTGCTGAACTCGCCAGGATCGGGGAAGCGCCGCCGGTCTGGCTGGTCAGCGATTTCGTCACCATGGGCTCGCCGCTCAGCAATGCCGATGTCCTGCTCGCCAAGGATCGCAAGGATCTCGACGCGCGCATCGCGCTGCGCGACCAGCCCGCCTGTCCGCCGCAATCCGAACGCGGCAACCGGGTGCGCTTTACCTATGAAAGCGGCGGCGAGAAGATTCCGCACCATGGCGCGGTGTTCGCGCCGACGGTCTGGTCCAATATCTATTATCCCAACGTGCTCGGCTTGGTCGGCGACTTCATTTCCGGGCCGGTCGCGCCGCTGCTTGGTCCCGGCATCCGAGACATCCGCGTGCCGATCGGCGCGCCGGTGTTCCGACATCTGAGCTATTGGGCACGCCCCGATAAAGACGGGGCAGCGATCCGCGCGCTGCGTCACGCACTCAATCTGCGCGATCACGATGAGACTGCGATCTGGGGACTCCTCGGAAACGACCTTCCGGTCCGCGCCGAGGAGCTACAGGTCGCGCAGACAAGCATCGAGGTGCAGGAATGAGACGGGTCGAACATCGCACGATCAATCCGGCGCCGCTGACCGGCGAGCGCGTGGTCGCAGCCCGCAGGGCGATCCTCGAGTTCCTGCAATTGCCTGAAGAAGAAAGCTCGGCACGGCGCGCCCCGCTCGACGAAAAGCTTTACCAAAGCGACGAGGTGCGCGAGGCACTGGCACGCCTGTTCCACAACAAATGCGCCTATTGCGAGACGCAACGCACCAGTCCGCTCCATGTCGAGCATCATCGCCCGACCAGCAATGCCGGTGGCGGGCGCAAGCGGCTCCCTCATCATTATGCCTGGCTCGCTTATGACTGGGAGAACCTCCTGCTGGTCTGCCAGGCGTGCAGCGGGCGCAAGCGCAACGCCTTTCCCCTGAATGGCGGCCGGGCACCGCTGGCCGCGCCGCTGGCACGCGTTCGCGCGCAGGAATCACCGCAGCTGCTCGATCCCGGCTACGACCGCCCATCGCGCCATCTCGATTTCACGCTCGATGGCCGCTGCCACCCGCGCTCGAAGCGCGGCGGGGCGACGATCGGGATGCTCGAGCTCAATCGTGAAGGCTTGGTCGAGGAACGCCGCAACGTCTTCTCCTACCTTGCCCAGCGGCTGAGCACACCCCAAGGCGACGATCCGGTCACGGCGCTGCGCGAGCTCGACGATGCCGCGATCCCCTTTGCCGGCGGGCAGCAGATCCTGCGCTACCGCTTGCTATCGGCGCTTGCTGAGCGGGTCGGGCATTTCGCCTTTTCGTTCGAGGATGCCGCCGGGCTGATCGAGAGCGTTCTGGCCCAAACATCGCCGAGCGATATCGCCGACACGCTGCGGACCCTCGAAGCCGTTAGCGACGGCACCGCGGCCAAGGCAGCGCCGGTTGCTGCCCCGCGCCCGTTCACCCCGCCGATCAAGCGCATCGAGATCGAGAATTTCAAGGCGATCGACCATGTTGTGATCGACATGGAGCCGATGCGCCGTGACAGCAGTTCGTCGGCCGCGATCATGCTGCTCGGCGAGAATGCGACCGGCAAGAGCAGCGTGCTCGAGGCGGTGACGCTGGCCCTGGTCGGCACCACGGCGGCGAACAAGCTCGCCAAGCCGCGCGACGTCGAGCCCGATCCGCAGCGGGGCGGTCACCGTGCACCCTATGGTCCGACCAAGGTGACGATTGAGTTCTGGGAAGGGCCGCCGGCCGAGCTGACGATCGGGCGGAACGACAAGTTCGAGGGCAGCGCCGAGCCGCGCGCCAATGTGCTCGCCTATAGTTCGCGGCGCTATTTCATGCCGGGGCGCAGGCGGCGTTTGAAGAGCGGGGGACCGCGCGGATTGTTCGACGCGTCATGGTCGCTGCCGCATCCCGAACTGTGGCTGCGCGAGCTCGGTCCCAACCGCTTTCCCGAGATCGCTCGCGCGCTTGCCGAGATCCTGTTGCTGCCGCAGGGCTCCTATCTCAAGCAGGACGAGGAGCGCGGCGTCTACATCGTCGACGGCGAATTGGAGACGCCGCTGGCGCGGCACAGCGAGGGTTATCGCTCAATTTTTGCGACGGCGGTCGACATGCTGCGCGGGCTGATGGGCGGGGTCGATCTGCTCGACGCGCAAGGCGTTGTGCTGATCGATGAAGTCGAAACCCACCTGCATCCGCGCTGGAAGATGCGGGTGATGTCTGCGATGCGCAAGGCGCTGCCGCGCGTCCAGTTCCTCGTGACAACGCACGATCCCTTGTGCCTGCGCGGCATGGGACCGGGCGAAGTGCAGGTGATGGCGCGCGGCGCCGACAACCGCATCGGCCTAGTCCCCGACCTGCCCGATGTCTCGGGGATGCGCATCGACCAGATCCTGACGTCGGAGCATTTCGGGATGCACTCAACGCTCGATCCGGATTTCCAAGAGCTATTCGACCGCTATTACCACCTGCTGCGCGACAGCCAGAAGGACGCCAGCCTCGCGCCCGAGATCGACCGGTTGCGCGAGGAGATCAACAAGAAGCAGCGCATCGGCCAGACCGAGCGCGAGCAGCGGCTGCTGGCCGCCATCGACCGGCATATCGCGCTGCGGGTCTCGACGCTGCCCGAGCGGACGCAGCAGGACCAGGCGCTTGAGGTCGAGTTCGACGCGATTTGGAGCGATGCCAAGGCGGACCCGGCATGATCGCGGTTCAGCGGACACCCGCCCCGGCGGCGGTTCTCGCGGCGTTTGCCAAGCGAGCACATGCGACCGGGCTCACCGAGATCGAAGCGGCCTTGTGGCATTATGCCGGGATCGCGCCGACACTGGCGCCGCTGCCGGCCAAGCCAAATGATGCGCCCGAGTTCAAGGCCTATAGCGACGATGCGGTCAAGGTGGCGCTGCACGCGCTGTTCGGCGGGCACTGCGCCTATTGCGAGAGCCGGTACGACCATGTCTCGCCGATGGACGTCGAGCATTACCGGCCAAAGGGGGCGGTGATCGAGGCGAACGGCCAGCGCAGCAAGCCGGGCTATTTTTGGCTCGCGGCTGACTGGGACAATCTGCTGCCGTCGTGCATCGGCTGCAATCGGGCGCGCGAGCAGGAGCAGCTCATGCCTGACGGCAGCGTCGTTGCCGCGACCAGCGGCAAGGGCAACCAGTTTCCGCTACTCGCCGGGTCAGCGCGTGCGACGGCACCCGGCCATGAGGCGCACGAGCAGCCGTTGCTGCTCGACCCGTGCCGCACCGATCCGGCGCCGCATCTGCTGTTTCGCTCGGACGGCCATGTCGAACCACGCCCCTCGGCGCAGGAAAAGGCGGCGCCCCGGGGCCTCGCGACCATCGAGGTTTGCGGGCTCTATCGTGCCTCGCTAGTCGAAAGCCGGCGGCGCGCCGCGACGCGGCTGCGCGACGCGATGGAGGCGATCCTGTGGGCCGATCATGATTGCCGGCATCATCCCGGTGATGCTTACTATGTGACCCGACGGCAGCGGCGCGAGACCGCCTTGGCGCAGCTGATCGACGATCTCGACTATCGTGCGCTGACCGCCGAGTTGCGCAGCTGGTTCTATCAGGTGCGCACCCGGATCGACGCCTATTTCGCGGCTGAGGCGGCGTGGCGCGCCGATGCGACTGCGACCAACCGGACCGCCTTTGTCGATGCGACGCGGGCGATCATGACGCATTATGCCTCGGCCGGCCTGCACCAGCCCTTCGTCCATGAATTGCTGAGCCTGGCCGACATCCCGCTTGACCGGATGCTCGCCGCGTGAGCGTCGCTGCACTGGATCGTTGCCCCCGCCTGGTCGCGCATGACTGCGGGTGTCCTCCGCTAAGAGTTTGCTCTTCGCCGACGGCTAAGGTTATCGCTCGAGCGATGGGGGCGACGCTCATAGACACGCAGGTCCGCGTGGCGGCGCATGCAAGCCTGAGCGGCTGCTTCCGGGATGGGCTTTGAGACGGCTGAACGTCTCGAATGAGGCGGGTTCCCGACCGGCTGTTTTGCGCAAGCCAAATGGCCGGTTCCAGCCGAAGCTGTCCGACGCCAGATGTCTTGAGTTGGTCGGCAGCCGCCGACATAGCGGTCATTCGCGAACCAAACTGCGCTCCTGTTACCGGTCGTCTATTCAGGTAGCACTTCAGCCGTCCGAGTGCTTCTCCCGGATCCGGATTCGCTGAACCCTCCGAGATCGCCACTGCGGATGTAAATCTTGGGCCGCTCACGGCTCGTGCGAAGGTAAGACCCCGATACCGTCCTTGAGGGAAATCCCGGTTAACCTTCGATGCCGCGCGGCGCGCAGTAGGCGCGCGATCGCATCGGCAGCGGCGGCATAGGAAAGACCATGTGGCGGCCGAATATTCGATATGCAGTTTCGTTCGCTATCCCGCCGTCCGACCACGGGGTTCCAGGTTAGGTAAGCGCCCAGGCTATCCGCCGCAGAGAGGCCGGGGCGCTCGCCGATCAGCACGCATACGAGATCGGCTCCGAGCCTTTCGCCTATCGCATCGCCAATCGCCACCCGGCCTTGGCGGACCGTGACGATCGGCGCCAATTTCCAGTTGTCCAGGCGGTCCGTCAATTCCAGCACCAAGGACGCCGCATGCGCATGGACCGCGTGAGCGGACAAGCCGTCGACGATGACGATCGCCAAATCGGCCTCATGAGGTTGCAAGCGCACGGCATCTTCGGCGGCCAGTTGACGACCGAGGTCGGGCCGCCGCAGATATTCGGCCCTGTCGGAGGCCTGGCTGCGCACTTCGATGACTTCACGGCAGATCGCTTTGGCAAGGCCGGCCGGTACGAACGGCATCTGCACGGCATCGCGAGCGCGCGCGTGATCGAGCTGGAACGCGAGCAATTCGCTTGTCGGTAGACCGCAACCTGCGCGGCCGAGCTGAAGCCGCGCCGGAGTCAGCGCACGCAGGCGTCCGGGCAACCTGGGCTCAGCCATAACGGCTGGCGAGCGCGAGCACTTGTCCGGTCAAAGCCGATGGATCGGCCTCGGCTATGCGTCCGCCGTGCCACAACCCATGCTTGGTGAGCCAGTCTTCGAATTCCGGCGCGGGGGTGAGCCCCAGAACTTCGCGCACAAACAGCGCATCATGAAACGAGGTCGATTGATAGCCGAGCATGACGTCATCGGAGCCGGGCACGCCCATGATGAAGTTGACCCCGGCGACCGCGCTCATGGTCAGGATCGCATCCATGTCGTCCTCGTCCGCCTCGGCATGGTTCGTATAGCAGATGTCGAGGCCCATCGGCAGTCCGAGCAGCTTGCCGCAGAAGTGGTCCTCCAGCGCCGCGCGCATGATCTGCTTGCCATCATAGAGGTATTCCGGCCCGATGAAGCCAACGACCGAATTGACCAGGAGCGGCCGGAAATGGCGGGCGACCGCGTATGCCCGCGCCTCGAGCGTTTGTTGGTCCACGCCGTGATGCGCCTCGGCGGACAGGCATGAGCCCTGTCCGGTTTCGAAATACATGCAGTCTTGCCCAACAGTACCACGGCCGAGCGCCGCCGTCGCATCGCGGGCCTCAGCCAGCATGGCTAGGTCGATGCCGAAGCCCTCATTCGCTGCCTGGGTGCCGGCGATCGATTGGAAGCAGAGGTCTACAGGAGCGCCTTGCCGGATGAGATCGATTGTCGTGGTGACGTGGGAAAGCGCGCAAGTCTGCGTCGGTATAGAAAGGCTTTCGCGAACTTCGTCGAGCAAGCGCAGCAGTTCCCCGGTCGCTTCAACGTTGTCGCTTGCCGGATTGACGCCGATGACCGCGTCGCCTGCGCCCATCAGCAATCCATCGAGGATCGAGGCGGCGATTCCGGCCGGATCGTCGCGCGGGTGGTTGGGCTGCAGGCGAACCGAAAAACGTCCCGGCAAGCCGAGCGTATTGCGGAATCGGGTAACGACGCGGATCTTACGTGCTGCCGCGACCAGATCCTGATTTCGCATCAGTTTAGACACCGCCGCGGCAATCTCGGGTGTTATTCCGCGCGCCGAGCGCATGATCGCCTCGCCGCTCGTGTTGTCGTGAAGAAGCCATTCGCGCAGTTCTCCTACCGTCTTCGATGCCAGGGGCGCGAAAGCGCCGGCATCGTGCGTATCGACGATCAACCGAGTGACCTCGTCTGTCTCATAAGGGACAATCTGTTCCTCGAGAAAGGTTGCAAGGGGTAGGTCGGCGAGGATCATCCGGGCAGCAACGCGCTGTTCTGCGCTCTCGGCCGCTATACCTGCCAGTTCGTCTCCTGACCGCGGTGGACTGGCTGCTGCCAGCAGCGCTCTCAATCCGTCGAAACGGAAACGGGTCTGGCCGAGGTTGATGCGGTAGTCTGGCAATCCGTGCGTCCAGCGTAATCAGGTGAACCGACAAAGGTAAAATGTTCGACCGAACTATACTGCCCGTTGAGGCGGCGGATAGTGCCAAGCTGACGAGATTGCCTGCTTCGATGAAAAGCTGTCAGCTTGTCGGAATAGCGCGATCAACCCGAGGTCTCATACGCTGGCGGCGGGCCACCACTCGCCCTCGATGCGGGTCACTGGCCGCAGTCGACCCAGTTCTGGTCATTCTCGCCTAGCTTGGATCGTCCCGTATGCTGTCGTTGCGATCAATGGCTTTTCCGGCCTATCAAAGCACGTGCATGACGACCGACCTCGATGGGACCAGCGGTTTGCGGACCAGCTCGATGGGGCGGTGGTACTCGTCGGCATGACCTACAATGAGCCGAGCGGTAAGCGGGTGGAACAGTTTTTTGGAACCGTGATTGCAACCCACGAAACTGAGGGGGTGACACTGTTGTTAGAAGGGACCCGATCTGGTGAGACCTTCAGGCTTCCGCCAGATTTAAGGGCATTCTTCCCCGCGAAGCCTGGATCATATCGCCTTCGCGCCACGGGTGAGATCGTCGTTGATCCAGACTTTACGACCACTTGGGAGCGGAATGCCCCGCAGAACTAACGCTAACTCCCGCTAACAAAGCCGTCGCTCGAGGGAGTCAGTCGGATCGTTTATAGCTGCCGGTGGTTCATGCGGCGCCCGGCTCCCTGAGCGGCCATCAGGGAGCCGGTAGTGGCTCAAATTTCCGTTCTCTCGGA
>Ga0207702_10002016_pt1 | contig 19681 bp, 20 predicted proteins | sample KBSCornC62_FD_184302 | JGI IMG/M metagenome (GOLD analysis project Ga0207702, IMG submission 184302) | Corn rhizosphere microbial communities from Kellogg Biological Station, Michigan, USA - KBS Corn C6-2 (SPAdes) (version 2) | ecosystem: Host-associated > Plants > Roots > Rhizosphere > Soil ...
GCGCTTTCGACCGACACGGTAATCGAGGTCGCGCGCGACCGCACCCTCTATCGCCAGACCTTCGCGCGGGGCCTGCCCACATCCAAGCTGGAGACGGTCGGCCCGACGCCCAACCGACGCGGCACCAGCGTCGCCTTCACGCCCGATCCCGAAATCTTTGGCGAGAGCGCCCGCTTCAAGCCGACGAGGCTCTACCGCCTCGCCCGTTCCAAGGCCTATCTCTATGCCGGCGTCGAGATACGCTGGCGCTGCGATGCGGAGCTTATCGGCGATGACACGCCGACCGAGGCGGTGTTCCAATTTCCGGGCGGGCTCGCCGATCATCTGCGCGAGCAATTGGGCAATCGCGAATGCGCGACCGCCGAACCCTTCATCGGTCGTCAGGATTTCCCCAACGGCCAGGGCTCGGTCGAATGGGCGGTGGCCTTCCCGATCTATTCGGAAGGCTCCTACAGCTATTATTGCAACACCATCCCGACGCCCGACGGCGGCACGCACGAACAGGGCCTGCGCGCGGCGCTGATCAAGGGTATGCGCGGTTTCGCCGAATTGGTCGGCAACAAGAAGGCCAAGGACCTAGCGCCGGAAGATGTCGTCACCGACGTCGAATTGATGCTGTCGGTCTTCATCCGCGACCCGCAATTCCAGTCGCAGACCAAGGACCGGCTGACCTCGCCCGAGGCCGCGAAGCTGGTCGAGAATGCGGTGCGCGACCATTTCGACCATTTCCTGTCGGACAATATGGAGCGCGGGCGGGCGCTGCTCGGCTTCGTGCTCGACCGGATGGACGAAAGGCTGAAACGCCGCGCCGAGCGCGATGTGAAGCGCAAGACAGCCACGTCGGCGCGCAAGCTCCGCCTGCCAGGCAAGCTCACCGATTGCGCCAATGACGATCCCGAGGGCACCGAGATCTTCATCGTCGAAGGCGATAGTGCAGGCGGGTCGGCCAAGCAGGCGCGCGACCGCAAGACGCAGGCGATCCTGCCGATCCGCGGCAAGATATTGAATGTGGCCAGCGCCACCGCCGACAAGATTCGCGCCAACCAGGAAATCGCCGACCTGACGCTCGCCTTGGGCTGCGGCGTGCGCGACAAATGCGACGCGGCCAATTTGCGGTACGAGAAGATCGTGATCATGACCGACGCCGACGTCGACGGCGCACATATCGCGACCCTGCTCATGACCTTCTTCTTCCAGGAAATGGCGCCGATCGTGCGCGAGGGCCGGGTCTATCTCGCGCAGCCACCGCTCTATCGCCTGACCGCGGGCAACAAGAGCCTCTATGCCCGCGACGACGAGGATCGCGCGCGGATCGAGGCGGAGGACTTCAAGGGCAAGAAGGTCGAGGTGTCGCGCTTCAAGGGCCTGGGCGAGATGAATCCCCAGCAATTGCGCGAAACCACAATGGACAAGAAGACGCGCCAGCTGATCCGCATCACGCTACCGCAGGAATATGAGGAACGCGCCGGCACGCGCGATCTGGTCGACCGGCTGATGGGCAAGAACCCCGAGCATCGCTTCGCCTTCATCCAGGCCAATGCCGCCGCGATCGAGGAAGACGCGATCGACGCGTGAAAAAGCGCCGGTCGAAAGCGGGAGGTCAGCGGCGCGCCCGGCCCGCCAGATCGGCCAAAGCTGGAACCACACGCGGGTCGAGCGGCAGATCGGGATCGCCATAGGTGGCGAAATTGGCGGCCGGGTCGGCCGGCGCCGGCTTCAGCACGTGGTTCGTCCCGTCGAGCAGCAACAGCGTCGCGCCCTTGGACGCATCCGCCAGCAAGCGCGCATCTCCAACCGGAACCTGAAGGTCATTCTCGCCCTGGACGATAAGGACCGGCCCGCCGAACTTGGCGAGCTCTTTTGCCGGATCGATCGCCAGCCAGGACGTCAGATAAGGCTGCACGCTCGGCCGGAACAAGGCGGGCAGCGGCGGATTGGCAACGGCCTTGCCCGCCGCAATAGCGTCAAGCGCGGACAAGGCGGCGCTGTGGTCGGGTTCGGGCACCCTCGCCAGTTGCTCGGCGATGACGGCCTTGGCCGGCCGTCCAGCGCCCGAAAGCAGCGCCAGGCCGCAAATCGGGACATGTTCCGCCGCCATCGTGGCGACGAGCGCCCCTTCCGAATGGCCGCCAAGCACGACGCAACTGACGCCCGGCTGACGCGCGAGAAAGCGCGCCCAGCCGACCGCATCATCCACGTAGGTCGTGAAGCGCAGGTCCGCTTCGGCCGTCATCGCGGGCGCGCTGTCGCCGATGCCCCGTTTGTCGAAGCGGAGCGAGGTGATGCCGCGTTGCGCCAAGCCCTCGGCGATCAGCTTCATCGTCGCGGGATGGACTTGCGCTATGGTCGAATTGCCGTTGCGGTCGGTCGGACCCGAACCCGAGATCAGCAACACCGCCGGACCGGGCCGCGGGGCAGCGGGCGTCATGAGCGAACCGTGCAGCGGCGCCTTACCGCCGTCGATCGAGACCTCGTGGTCCGCAACTTGCGCCGGAGCGGCCGAGGCCGCCAATATTCCCGTCACGACCGCGAGAAGCCCGTTCACGCGATACCCCCCATCAGGCGGTCAACGCCGCGACCAGTGCCTTGACCTTCTTCTGCCGCCATTGCGGCACCGGCGCGATCAGCCAATAGCCCTTGCTGCCTGGCTTGCGGCCGAGTTCCTTGACCCGGCCCGAAGCGATGTCGGCCTCGGCGAGCAAGGCCGGCACGGTCGCGCGGCCAAGGCCGGCGGCGGCGGCATCGATCGCGAGGCCGGCATCCGCGACGTTGATCGCAGCCTCGCCGTCCTGCTGCGGACAGCCCGGCCAGCCGATCGCGCGCTTGGGGCCGCCATCCAAACCGATCGTCACATAGTCGGTCGAACCAAGCTGGATGCCCTCATGCTCGCCTTTATCCTCGGCAAGGCAGATCGCGATATCCAGATTGGCCTGCGTGAAATCCAGGCTGTCGTCGGAGGCCACCATCGCAAAGCCGAGGTCGGCGTCGGTCCTGCCATAATCGGCCAGCCGTGCCGCGAGCCATTTGGCGGTGAAATCGCGCGGAGCGGCAATCGTCAGCCGCTTCGAGCTTTGCTGCGCCTGCATCGCGCGCACCGCTTCCTCGAACTCCAGGAAGCCGCGCCGCAGCGCATCGAGCCCGGCCGCGCCCTCGGGCGTCAGTTCCAATCCCTTGGCGGTGCGGCGGAACAGCACCACACCCAGCACATCCTCGAGCGTGCGGATCTGCTGCCCGACCGCGGCCGGCGTCACCGCCAGCTCGTCCGCCGCGCGGGTGAAGGACAGGTAGCGTGCCGCCGCATCCAGCACGCGCAGGCCGTTCAATGGCAGATGCGTACGCTTCATTGGCCCCCCTCCGGCCCGATCAGCATGAAGCGCGGGATACGCGCCTCGAAGATTTCGCCGTCGGCGCCGATCATCTGATAGCTGCCCTCCATCGCCCCGGTCGGCGTATCGAGCGGGCAGCCCGAAACATAATCATAAGACTGGCCGGGCGCGATCACCGGCTGCTCGCCGACCACGCCCTCCCCTTCCACCGTATGGCGCGCGCCGCGCCCGTCGGTGATCACCCAGCGCCGCGTGAGCAGCTGGACCTCCTGATCGCCCCCATTCTCCAGCCGGATATGATAGGCCCAGAACCAGCGGCCGCTCGCCGGTTCCGATTGCTCGGGCAGGAAACTCACCGACACGCGCACGATCAGGCCACGCGTCTCGGCGCTGTGCGGGAACAGCACGGAGAGCGTGGCGAGGCTCATCGCCCGACCGCCCGCAAGGCGCGGTCGAGATCCTCGATCACGTCGTCCGGGTCTTCCAGACCGACATTGAGCCGCAACATGCCTTCGTTCACGCCCATCGCCAGCCGCACCTCCTCGCTGAGGCCCGCATGCGTGGTCGAGGAAGGATGCGTCATCAGCGAGCGCGAATCCCCGATATTGTTGCTGATGTCGATCAGCTCCAGCGCGTCGAGCAGGGCATGCGCCTGACTGCGCCCCTCGACGTTGATCGCAAGGATCGTGCCGCCGGCCTCCATCTGCTTCACCGCAAGCGCATGCTGCGGGTGACTGGGCAGCCCCGGATAGAGCGTCTCAACCCGATCGTTCAGGAAAGCCGCGACCTTCAGCGCATTGTCGCTCTGGCGGCGGATGCGCAGGTCCAGCGTTTCCAGGCTCTTGTGCACCACCCAGGCGTTGAAGGGCGAGAGCGTTGGCCCCGTATTGCGCGTGAAGGAGAGCAGGGTGTTCTCGATGAATTCTTCCGAACCACAGACCGCGCCCGCGAGCACGCGCCCCTGCCCGTCCATCATCTTGGTCGCCGAATAGGCCACCACGTCTGCGCCCAGTTCCAGCGGGCGCTGCAGCAGGGGGGTCGCGAAAGCATTGTCGACCACGCTGACGATGCCGTGGTCGCGCGCGATTCCGCACACCGCCTCGATGTCGACGATGTCCAGCGTAGGATTGGCCGGCGTCTCGAAGAAGAAGACCTTGGTGTTGGGCCGGACGGCGTCCTGCCACGCCTGGGTGTCGCGCCCGTCGACGATGGTCGAGGTGACGCCGAAACGCGGCAGCAGGGTATCGGTCAGCCAGCGGCAGGAGCCGAACGCCGCGCGCCCGGCGACGATATGGTCGCCTTGCTGGACCTGGCAGAGCAGGGCCGCGGTCATCGCCGCCATGCCCGTCGCCATCGTACGGCAAGCCTCGGCGCCTTCCATCAGGGCGAGACGCTCCTCCAGCATCTGCACGGTCGGATTCTGCAACCGCGAATAGGTCATGCCCTTCTGCTCGCCCGTGAAGCGGGCGGCGGCGGTGCCGGCATTATCGTAAGCGTAGCCCGAGGTGAGGAAGAGCGCCTCGCTCGTCTCCCCCCATTCGGAGCGTGCGGTTCCGCCGCGCACCGCCTGCGTGGCGGGACGCCAGCGGCTCGTAATCGAGCGGTCCTGGCCAGTACGACGTTTCATGATGTTCCGCCTTTGCCCGCCGGGCGGGCATAAGGTCAATGTCGGCTATGTCTTAAAGCGATGAAAGGACGGCCTCGCCCATGGCGGAAGTGGTGGTCGTTCCGCCGATATCGGCGGTCCGTGCCCCGCTCGCCAGCGCACGAGCGACCGCCGCCTCGATCCGGTCGGCCTCGGCCGGCATGTCGAGCGAGTAACGCAGCATCATCGCGGCCGACAGGATCGTCGCGAGCGGATTAGCCTTGCCTTGCCCCGCAATGTCAGGCGCCGAGCCGTGGATCGGCTCGTACAGGCCCTTCTGGTTCTGATCCAGCGAGGCGGAGGGCAGCATGCCGATCGATCCAGCGCACATGCTCGCCTGGTCGGACAGGATATCGCCGAACAAATTGCCCGTCACGATCACGTCGAACTGGCCCGGATCGCGCACCAACTGCATCGCGGCATTGTCGACCAGCATGTGGCTCAACTGGATGTCGGGATAGTCTTTCGACACTTCGATCACGACGTCGCGCCAGAGCTGCGAGGTTTCGAGCACGTTTGCCTTGTCGATCGAGCAGAGCCGGCCCTGGCGCGCGCGCGCGGTCTGGAAGCCGACATGCGCGATGCGCGACACCTGATCCTCGTCATAGGACATGATGTCATAGCCCTCGCGCCGGCCTGCGGCGGTGGTGCGCATCCCCTTCTCGCCGAAATAGACGTCGCCGTTGAGCTCACGGATGATCACGAGGTCGATCCGCTTGGCGATTTCGGGCCGCAGCGCGGAGGCGTCGGCCAGCTCGGGATAGAGCTTGGCCGGGCGCAAATTGGCGAACAGGCCTAATTCCTTGCGCAGCCCGAGGATCGCCTGCTCGGGGCGCAGCTTGCGCTCCAGGCTGTCGCAGGACGGGTCGCCGACCGCGCCGAACAGGATCGCGTCCGCGCGCCGCGCCAGATCGAGCGTGCCCGCGGGTAGCGGGTGACCTTCCGCCTTGTAGGCTGCGCCGCCGACGGGCGCTTCCTCGAAGGTGAGTTTGTCGCCGCAAACCTTTTCGAGCACGCGCCGCGCCTCGGCGATCACTTCCGGGCCAATCCCGTCCCCGGGCAGCAGCGCAATCAACATCTGTTTGGGTCCCTCGCTTGGATTCGGGACGGGCTCTTAACGGGCGAGGCGCGGTAGGACTAGGCGAGCAGCCTCAAAATCCGTCCTTCCCGCCTTCGCGGGAATGACGAGGGAGATGTTCTAACGCGTCCGCCACCAATGGCGCGCGGCGATGCACAGCCCACCGCAGGCGGTCAGTCCCAGTAGCACGATCCCGATCACCCCGCTTCCCACCCAAAGCGCCGAGGTCAGCAGCATCAGCATGAAATCGCTGATAGCGAGGGTGGCGTTGACCATAAGCTAATCCGGCCGGACGAATTCCGACACGATCCGCGCGCCACCGGGAAGCAGGTCGCCGCCCGCATGGTCGCGGCAGGCCTGCTCGGCCTCTTCGACGGTCGGGCAGATCTTGATCGTGCGCCAGCCGAGCCCCATCACCCCGCTCGCCTGCGCCACATACCAGTCGCGATAGCCCCGGCCCGAGACCAAGGCCTCGAACATGTTCTTGCGCTGGTGGATCACACGATATTTCTTGGCCATCTCTATTCCGCCGCCAGCAATGTTTCCGCACCGCCCAGATCGACCGAGACCAGCCGGCTGACGCCGCGTTCGATCATGGTCACGCCGAACAAACGATGCATGCGGCTCATCGTCACCGCATTGTGCGTGACGACAAGATAACGCGTTTCGGTCTCTTTGGTCATCTGGATCAGAAGATCGCAGAAACGTTCGATATTGGCGTCATCCAATGGCGCGTCGACTTCGTCGAGCACGCAGATCGGCGCGGGGTTGGTCAGGAACAGGCCGAAGATGAGCGCAACCGCTGTCAGCGCCTGCTCGCCGCCCGAGAGCAAGGTCAGGCTGCCGAGCTTCTTGCCCGGCGGCTGGGCCATGATTTCGAGGCCCGCCTCGAGCGGGTCCTCGCTGTCGATCAGCTCCAGATGCGCCTCGCCGCCCGCGAACAGGGTCGTGAACAGCCGCCGGAAATGCCCGTCGACCGCCTCGAACGCGGCGAGGAGGCGCTGGCGGCCTTCGCGGTTGAGGCTGCCAATCGATCCGCGCAGCCGGTTGACCGCCTGATAAAGCTCGTCGCGTTCGGCGGCATTGGTCTCGCGCGAGCCTTCGAGTTCGGCCAGCTCGCTCTCCGCGACCAGATTGACCGGGCCGAGCCGGTCGCGGTCCGCCACCAACCGGTCATGGCGCGCGCCTTCCTCGGCAGCGGGAGCGAGCGTCGAACTGTCGAACCCGATCCGCTCGGGCAGGGTGGCGGCCGGGCATTCGAACCGCTCGCCGGACATATGCGACAGCTCCGCCCGGCGGCTTTCCTGATGCTCCGCCCGAGCCTGCGCGCCGGCGCGCTGCTCGCGCGTCGCCGCCAAGGTTTCGCCGACCGCCGCCACCGCAGCCTCGATCCGGCGCAGATCGGCTTCGTACGCGCCTTCGGTGGCGCGCGCCTCGCGTGCCTTGGCTTCGCTGCTTTCGACCTCCCGGGCCAGCGTTTCGAGCGCCGCGTCCAGCTCGGCGGGCTTGTCGGCAAGCTTGGCGCGCTCGGCCGCGATCGCCTCCTCGCGCTTGGCCATTTCGGCGATACGCTGCGCGGCATCGCCCGCGCGCGATTTCCAGCCCTTGGCCTCGGCGCGCGCGGCCTGGAGCCGGCGGCCGTCATGCTCGATCGATTGCGCCAGTGCGAGCGCCCGGCCGCGTGCCTCGGCGAGCCTGGCGCGCGCAGCCTCCGCCATCGCACCCAGCCGTTCAACCTCGGCCCGGGTCTCGGCACCGTCCGGCAAAGCGGCGCGTGCCAGTTCGGCGCCCTGCTCTGCCGCAATCGCCTCCCTTTGCTCCTCGTCGGCGCCGGCACGGCGTTGGTCGAGCGCCGCCGCGGCGGCGGCGCGCCGCTCGATCGCGGCAGCTGCAACATCCTCGTCCCGCAGCGCGCTGCGCAAGGCCTGTTCGGCCGAGGCGATCTCAGAACGCGCCTTGTCGATCGCGGCGCGCGCGTCCTGCTGCGCGGTCTGTGCTGCATCGAAGGCCTGTTTCGCCTGCTCCACCGCCGCCCGCGCGGCGGGAAGCTGCGCGGTCAGTTCGGCATGGCGGTTGACGCGGATCAGCCGTTCCGCGGCAGCCGCGCCGATATCGCGCGCATAATAGCCATCCCAGCGCCGCATCTTGCCGTCCAGCGTGACGATGCGCTGCCCGACCGCGAGCGGTTGGCCCGCATCCGTCTCGACCACGCCGACCTGGGCGAGCCGCCGCATAAGAGCCTCGCCGCCCAGTACCTGCGGCGCCAGTGAGGCCACGCCTTTGGGTAGGGCGGGATCGCCCTTGTCCGCCACCGCGCCGGCCCAACCGCGTGCACCGTCGGAACCGATAGGCGCGTCCAGATCGTCACCGAGGGCCGCCGCCAGGGCACGCTCATAGCCTGGAGTGACCTTGAGCGCCGCCAGCGCGCGGTCGCCCGTGGCTTGTGCCAGCGCGCTTGCCAGCGCCCGCTCCTCGCTCTCCAGCCCGGCCAGCGCCGCGCGCGCTGACGCCATCGCGCTTTCGGCGCTTTCGCGCGCCGCAGCCGCGACGTCGCGCTTGGCCTCCGCCGCAGCCAAGGCCTCGGTCAGTGAGGACAATCGCGTCTCGGCCTCGCCATGCGCCTTGCGTGCCGCCTCCAGCGCGGCAGCCAAAGGCTTTTCCTCCCCGATCGCGGCCAGTTCGCGGTCGAGCCGCTGCATCTCCGCATCGGCCCTCGCCCGGCGCTGCCGCGCCGCCGCCAGCGCGGTCTCGGCCACGCGCGCATCCGCCTGCTCCGCCGCGGCGCGCGCCAGCGCCTGCGCGGAGGCAACGTCCGCATCGGGCGCCGCGCGCTCAGCCTCGACCACCGCCGCGTCGAGCGACGCTCTCTGTGCCTCCCCCGCCGCCAGCGAGCGAGCGAGCTGCTGCTCCTCGTCGGTCAGCCGATCGAGTGCGGCGGCGGCGTCCACGGCCAGCGTATCCTCGCGCGCCTTGTCCTGAACCAACGCGTCGCCCTGTTGCGCCAGATCGCCGATCCGCCGCTCGATCGAGGCTTTCTCCGCGCGGAGGCCTTCCAGCCGATGCCGTATTGTTCCCGCCGCTTCGCGCGCTGCTTCGGCCGCAGCGCGCGCCTCCGCCAATTTGTTGGTGGCCTGCGCGCTGTGCGCGGCGGCCGCGCGCTGGGCCTCGGCGGCCTGTTGTACCGCCTGCTCGGCCGCGACGGCCTCCGCCCGCGCAGCTTCCGCCGCCGCCGCCGCCTCGCGCCAGCGCGCGAACAGGCTGCGCGCCTCGGCCAGGCGGATTTCGTTGGAGAGCGTGCGATAACGCTCGGCTGCCTTGGCCTGGCGGCGGAGCGCGCCCATGCGCGTCTCCATCTCGCCCAGCAATTCGTCGAGCCGCTGGAGATTGGCCTCGGTCGCGCGCAGCTTGAGTTCCGCCTCGCGCCGCCGGACGTGCAGGCCGGATATGCCGGCCGCTTCCTCCAGCATCTGCCGGCGCTCGACCGGCTTGGCCGCGATCACCGCGGCGATGCGTCCCTGACTGACCAAAGCGGGGGAATGCGCGCCCGTCGCCGCATCGGCGAAGAGCAAGGCCACGTCGCGCTGGCGCACGTCCTTGCCGTTGAGGCGATAGGCCGAGCCCGCGCCGCGCTCGATCCGGCGCACCACTTCCTGCTCGCCATCGCCGGTTTCGGTCAGCAGCGACACTTCGGCGAAAGCGCGCGCCGGCCGGCTGGTGGTACCGGCGAAGATCACATCTTCCATGCCGCCGCCGCGCAGCGACTTGGGGCTGCCCTCGCCCATCACCCAGCGGATGGCCTCGAGCAGGTTGGATTTGCCGCAGCCGTTAGGCCCGACCACGCCGGTCAGGCCGGGCTCGATCAGAAGCTCGGCGGGCTCGACGAAGCTCTTGAAGCCCGCCAGCCTGAGTTTCTTGATCCGCATCGCCCCCCGGCCTTTTCGGACCCCGGCTCGATCAGCCGCCGGTGGCCAAAGTCAGCGCATGATCGAGCTGGGGCCACAATTCGGCGGTCCGATCCGGCTCTTGCCACAGGGTGCCGTTGATCACGAAGCTCGGGGTCTCGTTTATCCCGTCATTCGCATATTTGTTGGTCCAATCGTTGAGCTTCTCGGTCGCCTTCGGGTCGGTCAGGCACGCGTCCGCCTGCGCTTTCGGCAGGCCGCGCGCGCCGAAGAAACCATAGAGACCGCCAATCTCCGCCTGCGCCTTGAAATTCTCGGCGGGCGCAAGCGCCGCGATCCGCTGCTGCTCGGCCGGCGTCATCGCGATGAACTTCTTCATCATCTCGTCCTGCCCCGCATAAAGCTGCTCGGTCAGCGCGAAGAAAGGCTCGGGCCCGCGGCAGCGCATCAGCAAGGTCAGCGGCGCATCCATGCTGTGAATCAGGAAGGAACGGAATTCCCAGCTCACCTTGCCGGTCGCGACATATTTGCTTTTCAGCGCGTCGGCGCCCGTCTCCTCGAAATGCTTGCAGTGCGGGCACGAGAAGGACGCATATTCGATCAGCTTCACCGGCGCGTTGGGATTGCCCATCACGTAGCCGCCGTCGGGGGTCTCCGAGACGATATCGGTCCACTGCTTGCCGGCCGGCGGCGGCACCGCCGCGACCGGGCCCTTGGCCGCGACCACGTTGGTGCTGCTATTGCTCGACGTCTTGGAACAAGCTGTCAGCGCGACGGCCAGGAGGGCGGCAGCGGCAAAGGAGGTTTTCATCGGCGTCCGGTCTTTCGTGGCGAAGGATTGAGATGAAGCGCGGCGGCAAGCGATGCGTCAAGACTGTGCCAATCGGCAATTTCGGGCCGCGGTTGATCGTTGATCGTGAAGGCTGGCGTGCCCGGGAAGCCTGGCTTGCGCCACGCTTGGCTGGCCTGTGCGGCAAGCAATTGCTGCTCGTCATGATTGGCGAGGCAGGAATCGATCTTCGCGTCGGTCATGCCGAACACGCCGCCAAACCCGGCGCCGCGCGCGAGCTTGGGCAGGAACTGATCGGGCGCCTGGCCTTCGGCCGATTCGATCTTGCTCCAGGACTGTGCACGCGTGAACCAGCTGTCCTGCTGCGCGAACACCTTGGGCAAAGTCACGAAAAAGGCCTGCGGGCCGTCACAGCGCGCCAGGATAGACCCGGCATAGTCGAATTCGTCGCGCAACGCATGCCGCACCTCGTAATTGACCAGGCCGGGACGGAGATATTTGGCGACGAAGGGCGGGATCGCCTCATTCTCGAAATGCGCGCAGTGCGGACAGGTCAGCGAGAGATATTCGACCAGATGCACCTTGGCGTCGGGATTACCCCACAGGAAGGCGCCCGACGGCAATCGGGTCGCGACCTGGGACCAATCCCTGGTCGGCGCGCGAGAGGCGGGAGCCGCGGCGCGATGAACGGGCTTGTGCGTGGACGCGGCGGAAAGCTGCTGGGCAGGCAGGATCGCGGCCAGCGCAGCCAGAAGACCGAGGCGGAACTTCAATCGTTGCTTCCCTTGTTGAGGCGCACGCCCACGATCGGCGGCCCGTCGGACGCGGCGACCGCGCCCGCGAGCGCGGTCAGGACGGCGTGCAATTCCGGATCCGAGATATTGCGAAGCGAATCGCCCAATTCGGCCGGAACCGGCTTAAGCGACGGCGGTGCGGCGCGCGGCTTGGGTGCGGGCATCGCGCTCTGGCGGATCACCACCTTGGCGACCGCGGCATAGCCAAAGAATTGATTGACCCGCTCGATGATCGCAGGCGCGACGTGCTGCATCATTGGCGCGTGCGCGCCGGTCACCGCCAGAGTGAGCGTGCCGTCCGATTTCTTGCCCGTGGGGAAACGGATCGATTCGGGCGCGGACACCTCGGCATAGCGGGTGCCCACGATCTCGCCCCAGCGGCTCACGATTGCCGACTGCACGAAGCCGAAACGCCTGAACGCGGCGGCGCCGATGTCGGGCAGCAGATCGGCGACCGCGCGCTGGCCGCGGCGGCGCGGCTCCTCCTTCGGCGGCTTCGCTCGACTCTTTCGTTCCGTCATCCCTCAGCCCATGCCATAGCAGCGCCATGCCCGTCGATAGCGGTTCGGAACCGTCCGCCGCACTCCTTGCCTGGTATGGTCGCCACGCCCGCCGTCTACCCTGGCGCGCGGAGAGTGGCGCCGCGTCCGACCCCTATCGCGTGTGGCTGTCGGAGGTGATGCTGCAGCAGACCACGGTCGCGGCGGTGAAATCCTATTTCGAGACCTTCACCACGCGCTGGCCGACGGTCACCGCGCTCGCCGCCGCGCCCGAAGCCGAGGTGATGAGCGCCTGGGCCGGGCTTGGTTATTACGCCCGCGCGCGCAACCTGATCGCCTGCGCCCGCGCGGTCGCGGCCGATGGCGGCACTTTCCCCGATAGCGAGGAAGGACTGCGCGCGCTTCCCGGCATCGGCAAATATACCGCCGCTGCGGTCGCCGCGATCGCATTCGGCCACCGCGCGGTAGTGATCGACGCCAATGTCGAGCGCGTGGTCGCGCGGCTGTTCGCGATTCCGACGCCACTGCCGGCCGCGCGACCCGAAATCGACCGGCTCGCGGATCGGATCACGCCCGCCGCCCGCGCCGGCGATTTCGCGCAGGCGATGATGGATCTGGGCGCCACCATCTGCACGCCGCGCAACCCTGCCTGCGGCATCTGTCCGCTTTCCGACGGCTGCGCCGCCCGGCTGACGGGCGCCCCGGAGACCTACCCGCGTAAGGCGCGCAAGGCCGCCAAGCCGGTGCGCAAGGGCACGATGTTCTGGCTCGAACATGACGGCGCGGTCCTGCTCGTGCGCCGCCCGGCCAAGGGCCTGCTCGGTGGCATGCGCGCGCTGCCGACGGGGCCCTGGGTCGCGGAGGATCCCGGGCTTGCCGAAGCGCCGGCGGACGTCCAATGGCGCGACGTGGGCACCGGCCGGCACGTCTTCACCCATTTCGCGCTCGACTATCGCGTGATGGCGGCATGCGTCTCCTCGCGCTCCAATGCGGGCGAATGGTGGCCCATCGCCAGCATCGGGACCGCCGGATTGCCAACTTTATTCGCGCGCGCCGCACGGCTGGCAGAGAAAGCATGAGCGGTCGCGGCGGCCTCTATGTCGGCTTCACCGGCTCGCCGCTGGATCGCGCCGAGATTGCGCGCCACGACGCGGACGCGCTGGCGACACTCGCCGCGAATCCGAACGCGCTGCTGCTCGACATGCCGGACTATCTGCCGCCGACCGAGAATGGCGCGCTCGCCTGGCGGCCCTACGCGCCGCTCCCGCCCGAGGAGCGGCTGCTGCTCGGCCTGATCGACGGTATCCCCCGTTTCGCGCGCATCGACCCGCAAGCCGTCGCCGCCCGGCGCTGGGCCGAGCTGATGACCCTGCTCGACGGCCTCTCGCCGGGCGAGGCGGGCGTCTATGCCGCCGCACGATCGGTACTCGACTGGCATGCGCGCCATCGCTTCTGCGCCAATTGCGGCACCAAGACCGCGCCGCACCACGCGGGCTGGGCGCGGCTCTGCCCGCATTGCGGCACCGAACATTATCCGCGCACCGACCCGGTCGTGATCATGCTCGCCGAATATCAGGATCGGGTGCTGGTCGGTCGCCAGCCGACGTTCGCGCCGGGCCGCTATTCGGCATTGGCAGGCTTTGTCGAGGTGGGAGAATCGATCGAGGAAGCGGTCGCACGCGAACTGCGCGAGGAGGCGGGCGTGGTCGCTACCTCGGTCCGCTATGTCGCGAGCCAGCCCTGGCCTTTCCCCTCGCAGCTGATGGTTGCCTGCATCGCACAGGTCGCCGACGACGCGATCATGCTCGACATGACCGAGCTCGAGGATGCGAAATGGGTGGACCGCCTGGAAGTCGAAGCCGCGCTTCGCGGCGACGCGGGCGCGGTGTTCGGAGCGCCACCGCGCTATGCGATCGCCAACAGCCTGTTTAACGCCTGGCTGGCAGGGCGATAGATCAGGCCGAGTGGGCGAGCAGGCCGAGCGCCTTCAACCGCTCATCGGCCGCGCGGCGCAATACTTTCACGAAGCGCGGCGCTTCCTGCACCAGCCGCGCCTTATCGAAGCAGGCGAAGGCGCCCGCCTTGATCGCGGCCTCGGCCTTTTCCGATTTGTCCGACGTCGACGAGGAAACGACCAGGACGGGGGCATGCGGCCCCTTGGACAATTCTTCCAGAAACTGCATGCCATCGATGCCGGGCAGCGCCAGATCGAGCGTGATCACGTCGGGCTGCCGTTCTTCGAGATAATGCCGGGCCTCCTCGATGTCGGAGGCGAGGCCGATAAGATGGATGTCGCTGTGACGCCCCAGAATGGATTCCATGATGCCCCGAATGGTGAGCGAGTCATCGATAACAAGCACGCGGATAGTGCGCATCAGGGATGTCCACCGGGCCTTCCATCACCATCTCGGGCCAGCCCATCTCCCGAAACTCTGGCATGGCCCCAATAGGTTAAGGTTGTGTGAGCGCTAGCAGGCGCCTCAATAGGCAATTTCCATAACCAGCACGTCCCCCTCCCGTTCCGCCCGCCGCGCGGACATGGTGGAGGAAACGGGTGGCAGCCCCTGCCGCGCAGTCCCCGTATCGACCGAGAGCGTATAAGCGGCGCTGGGCGCGCAACGGACCTGCGCCGTGGCGCGCGCAACGCTCCCCTCCCGGCGAGGGACGATCGAGGGTCCCGAAGAGACCGCGCAGATGGACGATATCATCGCCGAAACCCGCAGATCGGCGGTTGCATTTTCCGCGGACGAGACCCCCGCCTGGATTGCCAGCAATCCCCCGAGGGTCGCCTGACGCATGCGCAAGACCTGCTCCCGTCGAATGCGGGAGGGCGCCGGGCATCACAGGGCGCCGCGCCCCGTTGTCCCACGGCGGATTCAATCCATGCACGAAGGGCTCGTTCCGCCGGAGCGCGGCTTACTGCTCCGATCCGGAATCACTTTCCGGTCCATGCCGGACCGGATTTTCCGTCAGCCGACGAAAGCGCGCTCAATCACATAGTCGCCGGGATGCGCGTTCGATCCTTCGGTGAAGCCCAGCTTCTCGAGCAATTCGCCCGTTTCCTTGATCATCGCCATCGATCCGCAGAGCATGATGCGGTCATGCTCGGGATCGAACCGCGCCGGGTCATTCGCCCCTTCGGGGAACAACCGCCCATCCTGGATCAGGACGTCGATACGGTCGCGCGTATGGAAATCCTCGCGCGTCACCGTCGGCACGTAGAAAAGCTGGCTGGCAGCGACCTCATCGACCAGCGGATCGTCGCGCAGCTTGCTTTCGAGGACGTCATGATAAGCGAGATCGCTCACCCGGCGCACCGAATGGACGACGATTACCTGGTTGAAGAGATCGTAGACGTCGGGATCGCGGATGATCGACATCCAGGGCGCGAGCCCGGTGCCGGTTCCCAGCAAAAACAGGCGCCGGCCGGGTTTCAATGCGTCGGTGACGAGCGTGCCGGTGGGCTTGCGGCCGAGATAGATTTCGTCGCCTTCCTTGATCTGCTGCAGCTTGGACGTGAGCGGGCCGTCCTGCACCTTGATCGAGAGAAATTCGAGTTCCTCGGCATAAGCCGGCGAGGCGACCGAATAAGCGCGCAGCAAAGGCTTTCCGTTGTCGCCCTGCAGCCCGATCATCACGAATTCGCCCGAACGGAAGCGGAAGCTGGCCGGGCGCGTGATGGTGAAGCTGAACAGATGCTCGTTCCAATGCTTCACGCTCAGCACTTTCTCGACCGACAGGCTGGCCGAGGGCTCGAGCGATGCGGAAACGGCGACGGTCACGGGGTATAGCCTTTTCAAGATTTCGGGAATTGCGGCGGACTTAGGCAGCGCTGCTGCCCCATGCAACCTTGGGCTTCCCCATGCCAGCTAGTTTAGCTTGGCGTGGGACAAGTCGTTCGCTTTTCTTCCCGTCATGCAGGCCAAAGCCGGGATGCGGATCAGGACCAGAGTATCGCCCGATAGCGTTCGAAGCAGCGCAGCCCGCAGTTGAGCCGGATCAGCGCGCCCTCCGCGATCGCGGCCGCACGGCGGGGATCCTCTTCGACCAGCGGGCGCAGCGCCTCGCGGTTCCAGTCCGCGCTATGCTTCACGTCGAGTACCGCATGAAGGTCGAAATAGCGGCGCTCGCGGTTGGAAAGACCGATCCGCTTCAGCCCCTTGGCCACCATCGCCGAACGCCCGGGCGCGGTCAGCTCGATTACGCCCAGAGCGCCGACCGAATGCCAGGCGTAGCGTCGGCAGGTAGCCATTGCGGTCATCGCATTGGCGAGCGCGAGGCTCTCCCATATGGTGTTCTCGATCACCGGATTGACCTGCAGCGTCTCGACCAGCGCGTCCAGCATCGGCCCGTGCATGCCATCGCGCTGACCGCGCCCCATCTCGTCCCAATAATTGCGCGCCAGTTCGAGCTTGGCCTGGACCGGCAATTTGACCTGCGTCATCGCAACCAGATCGTCGAAGCCCGCCTCGCCCGCGGCCTCCTGCTCGAAGAACCAGGTGAGCTGCCCGGCCGTCGCTTCAGCCTCCAGCCACGGGAAGAGCGGATCGCCCTGGCCCGGTCCGGCTTCCTTCAAATGCTCGAACCAGGCGACGAAACCGTCGGCATCGGTTGGCGCCTCGGCCGCTTCTGCAGCAACCTCCAAGCGCAGCTCTTCGAGGAAGCCGCCTTCCAGCCGCGCCATGCGCAAATCGCGCTCCATCACCTTCTGCCAGTCGGCCTCCGGAAAGCCCGGACTGAGGCGTTCGCGATTCCAATGTGCGAGACCGCGCTGAAATGAATCAGTCAAAAACTGCGACGGAGCTTCCTGATGTAAATTAGGCAGGGACGCCATAAAGTTTGTCTTGCCTTCCCAATGGGTTCGAACATCCAAAAGGCCTGGCAGGGCGCGAAGTTCCAATAGTATATGAACCCGAAATGAAGGAACCGGCGACAATCTGTTCCGTTCAAACCATCACAGTTTCAGGACGGAAGGACATCGCCATGAAGCGTTTCAGTTTAGTCGCCGGTGCGGTCGCCCTGTCGGTCGGCCTCACCTCCGCCCCCGTTGCCGCGCAGAGCGCGGGCCAGATGGTCAAGGGCACCGCGATCGGTGCCGGTGCCGGTGCGCTCGCAGGCGCGGTGTTGCCGGGCGTTTCGACCGGTAACGGCGCGCTGATCGGCGCCGCCGGCGGTGCGCTCTACACCGCGATCAAGAAGCACCATCATTATTATCGGGATAGCCGCGGCCGCCGCTATTACATCGATAGCCATGGATATCGTCACTACAAATAAGCGGCGATCCGCTTGATCAGAGGGCCTCGGGAGCGATCCCGGGGCCTTCTTTCATGGACCGGTCCTAATCGTAATAATCGGGCAGGTTGGAAAGCCATTCGGCCAGCATCGCCCGTCCCGCCGCCACCGCGGCCGGTCCCAGCCGGTCATGATCTGCACGCAGCGTCGCGGGATCGTTGCCCGCCGCGCGGATATAATCCTCATTCTCCAGCCATTCGGCGATGCGCGGATCCTCGCCCATTTCGGGATGGAATTGCAGCGCGAGCAGATGATCGCCGATGCGGAAGGCCTGGTTGGCGTAATTGTGCGTCGCGGCCAGCAGCTCGGCGCCTTCGGGCAGATCGAACGTGTCGCCATGCCAGTGCAGCAGCGGCACGTCGGCCAGATGACGCAGCGGCGAGTTCAGCCCGGCCTCCGAAAGCCGGACGGACGCGAAGCCGACCTCCTTGACCGGCCCGGGATAGACGCGCGCGCCAAGCGCGGCGGCGATCATCTGGCTGCCGAGGCAGACGCCGACGGTCGGCCGCCGGGCCGCGATGCGCATCGCCAGGCCCACCACCTCGCCATCGATCCAGGGATAGGCCGCGCGTTCATAGACGCCCATCGGCCCGCCCATCACCACGACCAGATCGGGCTCCATCCAGTCGAAGCGCGTGAATCCGGGATCGCTGACGTTGATCCGGCTGAATTCATAGCCCGCCTGCTCGATCGGCAGACGGAAGCCGGCGGCGCCTTCGAACGGGGTATGGCGGACGATGAGGGCTCGCTTCATTTCCCTATCTTAGCGCAGGGTTATGAACAGAGGATGCAATTTTGCTTGCCCGCACCCAAGCCTCAGTCGCCGGTGAGGATGCGGTCGATGAGCTGCTTCACGGTCGGCACGAACCCGTTCGAATAGAAGGGATCCTGCTTGAACTTGTAAGCGGCATGGCCCGCGAACATGAGATTGTGGTCGATGGGGCCGCCATGCGCGATGTCCTGCAGCGTCTTCTGGATGCAGAAGCTCCGCGGATCGGCGAGGCGCCCGGTCGAATTGCCCTCGGTATCCGCCCAGGACGAGAAGCTGCATTGGCTCAGGCAGCCCATGCAATCCGCCTGATCCTTGCGGATGACCTTCATCTCCTCGGGCGTGACGAAGACGAGCGTGTTGTCGGGCGTCTTGAGCGCGACGGTATAGCCCAGCCCATCCCATTCGCGTGCGCGGTGGAGATCGCCCAGCGTGACCCAGAAGCTCTTGCCCTTCACGCCCACGTCCAGCTTGAACTGGTGGTCGCCCGCGGCCTCCAGGCTGAAAGCGATCTGGCGTTCGGAGCGGGCTTCGAGATTGCGCAGGAAGGGATTGCGCACCGCCGACGAATAGAAACCGGTGGGCGAGAAACGGTGGAGCAGGATGTCGCCCTCGTCGAGCGTCATCAGCCGCTCCTTCCATTCGGGCGAGATCGGGCTTTCCTGCGTCAGCAAGGGCCGCGTGCCGAACTGGAAGGCGATCGCGCCGAGCTCGGGATTGTCGATCCAGTCGTTCCAGTCGCGCAGGTGCCAGACGCCGCCCGCCATGATGATCGGAACGCTTTCGCTGACGCCGCCGGCGCGCATCGTCTCGCGCAGCGCCTTGACGCGGGGATAGGGATCCTGCGGCGCGCGCGGGTCCTCCGCGTTCGACAGGCCATTGTGACCGCCGGCGAGCCAGGGATCCTCGTAGACCACCGCCGCGAGCCATTCCGCCGCCTTCGAATAAGCGCGCTTCCAGAGCGCGTTGAAGGCGCGGCCCGAGCTCACGATCGGCAGGTAATTGACGCCGTAGGAGGCCGCGATCTCCGACAGCTTGTAGGGCATGCCCGCGCCGCAGGTGACGCCCGCGACCAGGCCCTTGGTCTTTTCGAGCACGCCGTGGAGGACGCGCTGCGCGCCGCCCATTTCCCACAGCACGTTGATGTTGATCGCGCCCTTGCCGCCGGCAATCTCCCAGGCGCGCTTGACCTGCTCGACCGCGCCGTCGATCGCATATTGGATCAGCTCTTCATGCCGGTCGCGCCGCGTCAGCGCGCGATAGATCTGGGGGATGATCCGCCCTTCGGGATCGTAGCTGTCGGCGTTGACCGCCGAGACGGTGCCGATGCCCCCCGCCGCCGCCCAGGCGCCGGCGCTCATATGGTTCGATACAGCGACGCCCTTACCGCCTTCGATCAGTGGCCATACTTCGCGGCCGCCGTAGTTGATCGGGCGCAAACCCTTGAACAAACCTGCCTCCAGTGAAACTTTCGCGTCATATAAGCGAAGATCGTCGCGAATGCGCGCTTATTTGTCGACCGTCTGCAGCAAGCGGTCAATCGCTATGACGGCGTCCGGTTCCTCCAGCGTGGGCGCATGCCCGA
>Ga0207702_10002019_pt1 | contig 19666 bp, 18 predicted proteins | sample KBSCornC62_FD_184302 | JGI IMG/M metagenome (GOLD analysis project Ga0207702, IMG submission 184302) | Corn rhizosphere microbial communities from Kellogg Biological Station, Michigan, USA - KBS Corn C6-2 (SPAdes) (version 2) | ecosystem: Host-associated > Plants > Roots > Rhizosphere > Soil ...
AAATGCCGCACGTCGCCTGGCCGGATCAGTGGCCGAAAACGGCGATCGAACCTCGAAAAGTTAAGCCCGCACCAATCCAAACAATTTATATCAGGCAGGAGGGGTCCAATTGATCATCGTGACAACGTGACCGGGCATCGCACCGTTCGGATGCTGACAGCGGCCAGCGCCAATATGTGAGGGCATCCGAGAACGCTCGCCCCCAGAAATAGTGCGGAATGTGTTGAGACCGAATCGTCATGCCCGCCCAAAAGCGCGAAGCGCGTCTTCGCGCTGGAGTGCCGGGCAACCGCGCCTTCACAGCGAGGGGAAGCAAAGACGTGGATGGCCGGGCATAGGCGAGCGTAAGCGACGCCGTACTTCAGACGGCTATGGCCCGAGCCATTACGGAGACTGTTTCAACCAAAAGACAACATGCTCTATCGAGGGACCGGCGCCGAAACCGTCCGCCGCCGTCCCCACCACCAGATGCCGAAGGCAACGAGCACGGCGGCGGCGAGCCCGAACCAGGTGATCGCATATTGCAGGTGGTCGTCCTTGAGGTGGACCTGCAGAGGACCCGGCTTCGGAATGGCGTTGGCCGGCACCGGTCGTTCCAGATCGATATAGAAGGGCGCGATCGAACCCGCTCTCCCCCAGCCAAGCGCGCGTGCCATCGCCAGATGGTCGCGATTGAACCACAACCGCTTGGCAACATTCGGGGCAGGCGTCAGCCAGCCAGCTTGTTCTGGAAAGCGGATATATCCCGTCAGTTCGACCGGCTGTGCCATAATCAGAGGCGCCACGGCTCGATCCTGCTGTGCACGATCCTGCATCGTGTTCTGCGCAAAGCCGGCATTGACCACCACCGTTTCGCCGCCCGGAAGCACCGCTGGCAGGAAGGCCCAGGTGCCCGGCCCTGAAACATCCTCGCGAACCGCCGAGCCCGAGCTATAGATCATCGCATCGGGGCGGACATAGGTCGCAGTGAGATGCACCCGGCGAAACTCATCCTTGGCTGGCGTCAGTGTCGACCATTGCGAAGAAGACGGCAGCGCCTCCGGCTCTGCCGCGAGCCGTTCGGTGAGCATGGCGATCAGCGCGTGCTTCTCGCTTCTCCGCTGCAATTGCCAGAGGCCGAGGCCAACAAACAGCGCGACCATTACCAGTGTGAAGGTTGCAAATCCCAACGTCGGGCGGGTCTTTCCGGCAACGCCGGTCATTTCGGGTCGCGGTCGATCAAGCGGCCGGGCGCCGCCTTGTGATGAAATTGCAGGGCGATCAACAGCGATTTCATCGCCCGCAACGGCAGAAGCGTGGTGACAAGGATCAGCGGCAGCCAAAGCGCGGCATGAAGCCAGAACGGCGGCTGGTATTTGACTTCCACGATCAACGCGGCGGCGACCACGATGGCACCGGCGAACATGATGACGAAAATCGCCGGCCCATCGCCGCTATCGATGAAGGCATAGTCGAGCCCGCACACCTCGCAGGCCGGCCGCAAGGTCAGGAAACCCGCATAGAGCTTGCCTTTGCCGCAGCGCGGGCATCTGCATGCGAGGCCACGCATGGCACTGTCGTAGACGGTCGGCGTGGGCGCATCCTGCATCGAAGACTTTCAGCGGTTTAAAATCAAAGGGGCGACCCGAAGGCCGCCCCTTGCTGCATCGTCACGTCCGCTCAGTGCGCGGCATGGGCCATGGTCTCGGCACCGTGGCCCCACACATAGATACAGACAAACAGGAACAGCCAGACCACGTCGACGAAATGCCAGTACCAGGCGGCGAATTCGAAGCCGAGATGCTGGGTCGGCGTGAAATGGCCGGCATAAGCCCGGATAAGGCAGACCAGCAAGAAGATGGTCCCGACCAGGACGTGGAAGCCATGGAAGCCCGTGGCCATGAAGAAGGTCGCGCCATAGACGTTGCCCGCGAAGCTGAAAGCCGCGTGGCTATATTCGTAAGCCTGGACGCAGGTGAAGGCGGCGCCGAGCAGCACGGTCAGGATCAGACCATATTTCAGGCCCTGGCGGTCGTTCTCCAGAAGAGCGTGATGCGCCCAGGTGACCGTGGTGCCCGAGGTCAGGAGGATCAGCGTGTTGAGGAGCGGCAGGTGCCAGGGATCGAAGGTTTCGATTCCCTTCGGCGGCCACACGCCTCCAAACAGGACCTCACGGGTGGCATGCACCGGATCGGCCGGGAACAGCGCCGAATTGAAATAGGCCCAGAACCAGGCCACGAAGAACATCACTTCCGAGGCGATGAACAGGATCATGCCGTAGCGGTGGCTGATCTGCACCACGCGGGTGTGGTCGCCCTTGTACTGGGCTTCGCGGATGACATCGCCCCACCAGCTCGCCATCGTATAGAGCACGCCGACGGTACCGATGCCGAACACGATCGGTGCAGCGCCGAACATGTGATGCATCCATGTGATTGCGCCGAATGCCATGATAAAGGCCGACACCGAGCCGACGAACGGCCACGGGCTGGGATCGACCAGATGGTAATCGTGTTGTTTGACTTGCGCCGTCGCCATTGCAGCCTCTCCATTAGCGGTACCGGGCATACCGGCACGTAGTCCTTCTCTCAACAGTCAAATCGCTGGGTCCCGCCTAAAGCTATGCGAGGTCCCAATTAAAGGTTTCCCTTGCGGTGGTCCGCTTCGCCGGCAGCCACGGGCCGCGGCTCGGGATCACGCACCGGATAAAACGTATAGGACAGCGTGATGGTGTTCAGGCCGTCATTGTCGGCGTCCTTCACCAGCGCTGGATCGACATAGAACACGACCGGCATTTCGCGCTTCTCGCCCGGCCCCATCGTCTGCTCGGTAAAGCAGAAGCAATTGATCTTTTGGAAATAGGCACCGACCGTAAGCGGCGTGACATTATAGGCGGCCTGGGCGGAAGTAGTCCGCGCCGATTGATTGGTCACCGAATAATAGACAGTCACCACCTGACCGATCTTGACCTCGATCTCGTTGCGCTCGGGCTCGAATTTCCAGGGCAGGCCCGGCGCCACATTGCTATCGAACCGCACGGCGATGGTGCGCTCCAGCGGTGCACCGACCGGTTGCGAGGTGGCGACCTGCGTCGTGCCGTTGAAACCGGTGGCACGGCAGAACCAGTTATAGAAAGGCACCGCGGCGTAGGAGGCGCCGACCATCAGCGCCACGACGGCCCCGCAGATTCCCGCCACCACCGCATCCCGGCCCAGGCGCGGCCTGGCGCGACCTTCCTTCAGCTCTGGGAGTTGCGGGTGGGAGCGATCCATCTCAATCACATCGGCCGCACGAGGACGGCCGGCCCCTTGACGATGGTGACCGCGAAAAACAACGCGACAAGCACACCGAGAGCAAGCGCGATGGCGATCGAGCGCTCGCGGCGGCGCTTCTTCTGCGCCTCGGTGAGGACGATACCTTCAGACTTCGGTTCATTTTCCATTGGCTCGCCATGCGCCCCCTACCAGACCAAGGGAAGGGCGGCACGAACGACCACTTCGAGCAGAAGGGTCGCAAACAGGCCAAACAGATAAAGGATCGAAAAAGCGAACAAGCGTCGTGTCGCGCGCAAGGCGCGGCTGCCTTCGCGGTGCCGATAGACCTCGAGGGCCAGCGCCAGCATACCGGCACCCAGCACCAGCGAGGTGACGCCGTAAACCGCATCGAAATAGCCAAGCGGCCAGGGCGATACCGCAACGGCGACCAGCACTAACGTGTAGAGCAGGATCTGCAGCCGGGTGACATCGGGGCCGGCCACCACCGGCAGCATCGGAATGCCGGCGCGGGCGTAATCATCCGAACGGAACAGCGCCAGCGCCCAGAAATGCGGCGGGGTCCAGAAGAAGATGATCAGGAACAATAGCAGCGGCTCGATCGAGAGCGATCCGGTCGCGGCGGCCCAGGCCACGACGGGCGGAAGCGCCCCGGCCGCCCCGCCGATCACGATGTTCTGCGCCGTCCAGCGTTTCAGCACCATCGTGTAGATCACGACATAAAAGGCGATCGTAAAAGCGAGCAGGCCGCCAGCCAGCCAATTCACCAGAATGCCAAGCGTCATGACCGAGAAAAATGCCAAGGTCAGCGCGAACGCCAGGGCTTCGGGCCGGGTCACCCGGCCGCGCGGAATCGGCCGGTTGGCGGTGCGCGTCATCAACGCGTCGACGTCGCTCTCATACCACATGTTGAGCGCGCCCGAGGCGCCGGCGCCGACGGCAATGCAAAGTAGCGAGGTAAAGGCCAGCACCGGATGGAAATGGCCCGGCGCGATCACGAGCCCGACCAGCGCGGTGAAGATCACCAGCGACATCACGCGCGGCTTGAGCAGCGCGATGTAATCGCCGACCTCCGCCTCGGAAATCCGTGGCGAGAGATCGAGGCCATGGTGTTCGACAACCGACAAATCGGTACTCGCTAGTTCAGGACGCTGACCGCGCGGATGCGTAGCCAGCCTTCAGCCGTTACTTAATGCGGGGCAGAACTTCGAACTGGTGGAACGGGGGTGGCGAAGGCAGCGTCCATTCCAGGGTCGTGGCGCCCGCGCCCCAGGGATTTGCAGCCGCCCTCTCCTTGCGCACGAACGCATCGATCACACCATAGATGAAGATCAACACGCCGAAGCCGGAGATATAGGAGCCGATCGACGACACCAGATTCCAGCCCGCGAATGCATCGGGATAGTCGACATAGCGGCGCGGCATGCCGGAGAGACCGAGGAAATGCTGCGGGAAGAACACCAGGTTCACGCCGATGAATGTCACCCAGAAGTGCAGCTTGCCGAGCGTCTCTGAATACATGTAGCCGGACATTTTCGGGAACCAGTAGTACCAGCCGGCGAAGATGCCGAACACAGCTCCTAGCGACAGCACGTAATGGAAGTGCGCGACCACGTAATAGGTGTCCTGCAGCACGCGATCGACACCGGCGTTCGCGAGCACGACACCTGTCACGCCGCCGACGGTGAACAGGAAGATGAATCCAACCGCCCACAACATCGGCGTCTTGAACTCGATCGAACCGCCCCACATGGTGGCAATCCAGGAGAAGATCTTCACGCCCGTCGGCACCGCGATCACCATGGTCGCCGCGACGAAATAGGCCTGCGTCGCACTGGACATGCCGACCGTGTACATGTGGTGGGCCCACACCACGAAGCCGATGCCACCGATCGCGACCATGGCATAGGCCATGCCGAGATAGCCGAACACCGGCTTCTTCGAGAAGGTCGAGACGATCTGGCTGACCATGCCGAAAGCGGGCAGGATCAGGATGTACACTTCGGGGTGGCCGAAGAACCAGAACAGATGCTGGAACAATAGCGGGTCGCCGCCGCCATCGGCTGAGAAGAAGGTGGTGCCGAAATTACGATCCGTCAGCAGCATCGTGATCGCACCTGCCAACACCGGCAGCGACAGCAAGAGCAGGAACACGGTCACCAGGATCGACCACACGAACAGCGGCATCTTATGCAGAGTCATGCCCGGCGCGCGCATATTGAAGATCGTGGTGATGAAGTTGATGGCGCCGAGGATCGACGAGGCGCCAGCCAGATGCAGCGAGAGAATGGCGAAATCCACCGCAGGACCCGGATGGCCGGAGGCGGATAGCGGCACATACATTGTCCAGCCCGCGCCGACGCCGTTCGCGCCGGGTTCGCCTTCCACGAAGGTCGACAGCAGGAGCAGCGCGAAGGAGGCCGGCAGCAGCCAGAACGAAATATTGTTCATCCGCGGGAAGGCCATGTCTGGCGCGCCGATCATCAGCGGCACGAACCAATTGCCAAATCCGCCGATCATTGCCGGCATCACCATGAAGAAGATCATGATGAGCCCGTGCGAGGTCACGAACACATTGTAGGTATGGGTCTCGTGAAAGATCTGGACGCCGGGATACATCAGCTCGGCGCGGATGGCGATCGACATCGCCGCGCCGATAATGCCGGCGACCACCGCAAACACCAGGTACATCGTGCCGATGTCCTTGTGATTGGTCGAATAGACGAAACGCCGCCAGCCCGTGGGATGGTGTGCATGATCGTCATGGGCGTGGTCGGTATGTGCCGGTGTTGCTGCGCCTATTGCCATTTTCAAATCCTGCCAGTCCAGTCCTGTGAGGACCCTGCGGTCCCGTCGCCCTGTCCAAACGCCAAAAAGGCCCCGGCTTCCCAGGACCATTCCAGGCTTATTGCGCCGCCGACCCTGCCGAGGCGAATGAGTTCGCTGGCGTCGAGGCATATTTCTTCTTTGCGCCCTCTACCCAGGCGGCAAACTCCTGATCGTTCACCACCCGTACTGCGATCGGCATGAAGGCGTGGTCCTTGCCACATAGCTCGGAGCATTGGCCGTAATACGTGCCGATCTTGGTGGCCTTGAACCAGGTTTCGTTCAGCCGGCCCGGGACCGAGTCGATCTTGATGCCGAACGCTGGCACCGCAAAGGAGTGAATGACGTCGGCGCCAGTGGTCTGAATCCGCACCACCTTGTTCACCGGCACCACCATTTCATTGTCGACGCCAAGCAGGCGGGGTTGCTTGTCCTGCACCAGCAAGGAATCAAATTCGAACTTGCCGTTGTCGGGATAGGCATAGCTCCAATACCACTGTTTCCCGGTGACCTTGACCGTCAGGTCCGCCTTCGGGACGTCGAGTTCGAGAAACAGCAGCCGGAACGAAGGCACGGCGATGCCGACCAGGATCAGGACCGGAATCAGCGTCCAGGCCACCTCAATCAGGGTGTTGTGCGTGGTCTTCGAAGGAACGGGATTGGACTTGGCGTTGAACTTCACCACCACCGCGATCAGAAGCGCCAACACGAACAGCGTGATAACCGTGATGACCACAAGCAGGACGTTGTGGAACCAGATGATGTCCTCCATCACCGGCGAAGCTGCTTCCTGCAACTTATATTCCCACGGCGCCGGCTGACCGAGCTCGGCAAACGCCGACCCGCCGGTTACCAGCACCATGCCGGCCATCGCTAGACCCAGCAGCCCCCGGCCGAATTGGCCCTTCGACATCTTCATGCCGCACGCGCTCCCATCATAAGCCCCCAAAGCATTCCGCCGGTCGGCAAGAAAAGCTGACGATTCGTCCCCATCCTCGGCGAAGCCGCGCATTTTCCGCAATACGGCCGCCCAGATCGTTAGAACGCATCAAAATCCCGTCTCTCAAACCATAATTCGTCGGCTCTCGCAATGCAGTAGTATGGGGCGCGCAACGATCCCGGCACCTTGTTCGGCCCACCCGGAATTTCAGCTAAAATGGGCCAAAGCACCGCTTTTGCGCACGGGCGCGACTTGACAGCCGGATTGCTCGTTGTACGCACAGGTCGGACGTTCCACAGGAACGTGATTCGGGACGGGCAGCCGGCAGCTTTCTGCGATTTGCCTTCAAGGCGCCGTCATCGACGTAACTATCCTGTGCCGGCCGCGACAAGAACAGGATCGATCCAGGAGGCGGGCGCGTTAGCTTTCTGATACGGATTCCTTGGACAACGGCATTTCGGGACCACAACGCTGGATCATGTTTCCTGCCCATCGACCCAATCGCCATCCCCAACCAATTCCAGGGGATTTGACCGTCACGCTCCAGCGATATCGCTCATGAGAGAGCCCCTGAGCCAGCCGCTGAGCCAGCCTTGGCTTTCCCTCCCTGCCCGGCGAGCGGTCTGGGTCGCCTTCCTGATGTCCCTCCTCGGGCCGCTGTTGTTTTTAGGGCCATCTGCCCACGCCCAGGGCGCCGTGCGATCGGTTCATGGCGATTGGCAGATCCGCTGCGACACCCCGCCGGGCGCTCAAAACGAGCAATGTGCCCTGATCCAGAGCGTGGTGGCGGAGGATCGCTCCAATGCCGGCCTGACCGTCATTGTTCTCAAGACCGCCGATCAAAAGAGCAAATTGATGCGGGTGGTGGCGCCGCTCGGGGTGCTATTGCCCTCCGGGCTTGGCCTGAAGCTCGACAATCAGGATGTCGGCCGCGCCGGATTCGTGCGTTGTCTGCCCAATGGCTGTGTCGCCGAGGTGGTGATGGACGACAAGCTGCTGGGCCAGTTGCGCTCCGCCAAGACCGCGACCTTCATCATTTTTGAGACACCCGAGGAGGGAATCGGGTTTCCGCTCAGCCTGAACGGGCTTGCCGAAGGCTACGACAAGCTCCCTTGAGGATAGCCTTCCCGGAACCCTTTGATGGCCTCGCCCTTTTTGACCCCAAAGCCTGATCGCGAGGCCTCCCGCAACCCGAGGATTGCGACTATCTAATCTCGTCGCCCTGTTTCGGCCGCGGAGTTCCTATTACCGTCTCTTTTCATCACTGGCGCTCTTGCTATCGGCTATCCGGCCGCTGGCATAAGTGATCAGATCCGCCGCCGTCCGTATTGGAGTGTTCATGACAACCACCTCCACCACCTCTCTGCTCGATCGCGCTGGCCTCGACCGGGATGCGGTCCGCCGTGAAATCGCGCGCGGACTTGAAGGCGCCGATGATGGCGAATTGTTTCTGGAATACAGCCAGACCGAAGCCTTGATGTTCGACAATGGTCGCCTGAAGCAGGCCACCTACGACACCGCGCAGGGGTTCGGACTACGCGCGGTCAAGGACGATGCGGTTGGCTATGCCCATTCATCGGACGTCTCGCTGCCTGCGCTGATCCGCTCAGCAGATGCGGTTCACGCCGTGCGTGGCGGCTATAGCGGGCATTTCGCGCCCGCGCCAGCGCATACCAATGTGCGCCTTTATGGCGACGAGAATCCGCTGGAGGGGCCTGACTTCGAAAGCAAGGTGAAGCTTCTTGCCGAAATTGATGCCTATGTCAGGGATCGCGAGCCTAGGGTCCGCCAGGTCACGGTCAGTCTCGGCGCCACCTGGCAGATGGTGGAGATCTTCCGACCTGACGGCGAGAGCTACCGCGACATTCGCCCCTTGGTGCGGGTCAACGTTTCGGTGGTCGCCGGACAGGGCGATCGTCAGGAGAGCGGCAGCAAGGGTTATGGCGGCCGCGAGGGCTATGCACGGTTCATCGAGACCAAGGCGTGGCGCGAAGTGGCCGATGGCGCGATCCGCGAGGCCTTGGTCAATCTGGAATCGGTGCCCGCACCGGCGGGTGAAATGGACGTGGTGCTGGGGCCGGGATGGCCCGGCGTGATGTTGCATGAAGCGGTGGGACATGGCCTTGAGGGCGATTTCAACCGCAAGCAGACCTCCGCCTTTGCCGGCTTGATGGGGCAGCAGGTCGCCGCCCGCGGCGTGACCGTCGTGGACGACGGAACGATCGCGGCCCGGCGCGGTTCGCTCTCAATCGATGACGAGGGCACGCCGACCACTCGCACGGTGCTGATCGAGGACGGCATCCTGGTTGGCTATATGCAGGATCGGCAGAATGCCCGGCTGATGAACATGAAACCGACCGGCAACGGACGACGCCAGAGCTACGCGCATGTGCCGATGCCGCGAATGACCAACACCTACATGCTGGCTGGAAGCCGCGATCCCAAGGAGATCCTGGCCTCGGTGAAGAACGGCATCTATGCGGTGAATTTCGGCGGCGGACAGGTCGATATCACCTCGGGCAAATATGTCTTCCAATGCACCGAGGCCTATCGAATCGAGAACGGGAAAGTAGGCGCCCCGCTCAAGGGGGCGATGTTGATCGGCAATGGTCCGACGGACCTGCACCGCATCACCATGGTCGGTAATGATCTTTCGCTCGATCCCGGCGTCGGCACGTGCGGCAAGAACGGACAGGGTGTTGCGGTTGGCGTCGGTCAGCCCACACTGCGCATGGAGCGCATTACCGTTGGAGGAACTGGCGGATGAGTACCGGTAACGAAAAGGCCGAGAAGGCCACACCGGCGTCCAGCACCTGGCGTTCCAACCTCACCCAATTGATCGCGATCATCCTGGCGGTGTTCGTGGCCAAGGGCGCCCTCGCCGAACCGTTTTACGTGCCGTCAGGCTCAATGGAGCCGACGCTGTTGATCGGCGATGCGTTGCTCGCTTCGAAATTCCCCTATGGTTACGGCACTGCCTCGTTGCCCATCCAGATCAACCTGCCGGAGACCGGCCGGGTATTTGGCGGCACGCCGAAACGGGGGGATGTCGTGGTGTTCCGCTGGCCCGGCGATCGCTCCCAGGCCTGGGTCAAACGAGTCGTCGGGCTGCCCGGCGATCGGATCCAGATGCGACAGGGCCAGTTGTTCATCAACGACCATGCCGCCTCGCTTCGCCCCGACGGCGTCGGAGAAGCTGAGGACGATAATGGCAATGTCGAGCGCGCCTATCGCTACATCGAAACGCTGCCTGGCGGAGCCGAACACGCGATCCTCAAGCTGCGCGACAACGGCCGGCTCGACAACACGCCGGAGGTGACGGTGCCGCCGGGGCATGTTTTCGTGATGGGCGACAATCGCGACAATTCGGCTGACAGCCGCGTTCCGGTTCGCGAGGGCGGCGTGGGCCTGTTACCGATCGACAATCTGATCGGACGCGCCGACGCGGTCGTGGGATCGTGGGATCTCGGCATCCGCAGCCAGCCGATATGGACCTGGCTCTCCGGATTCCGCCTGGCGCGCTTCTTCACCGCGGTTCACTGACAGCTCGGGATGGGGATTCCCGTGAACCGCGGCCGGTCGCGCGGCAAAATCCATGTCATGAATTCTCCCCGGCCAACTACGCTGACAAGACTGCTCGGTGGAAGCCGCTGTGGCCGGTCATCGAAGCTCCCGGCTGATCTACGGGAATGAGGGCGCTGAACTTCGTTGTTTGCTGATTCGCGTTGGAATTATCGCACCACACCGGAGATGAAGCCGGGCTTGCGTCGCGGCGGCTTGACTTCCTTCTTCAGGAAGCAATGGGCATCCTTGCCCACATAGGCGGGGCGCGCATAGGTCCAGGCACGGCATTTGTTGTCACTCGCGCAAGCCGCCTTGCAGGCCTCATCGCCCTCATTGCTCTTGAGGTCGAAATTGCGGTAGTCGCCGCCTAGCCGGTCGATCGAGGTCTCCACCGCGCCATTGCGCGGTTCGACGACTCCCGCGCCGCGCACCCCGGATATGCAGCAATCATCGGCCACCCGCGCGGTGACAGCATTCTTCAGCCAGCAGACGGCTTTGCCTCCGACGGAGGTCGGATAGCTGAAGCTCCAGGCCGGCAATGCCGGTCGCGCTCGCATGTCAATGCACAGTCGGCCGGATCGCCCGACGAAACCGGCGACCTCATATAGTCGCCGCCCGGCCGGTCGAAATTGGCCTGCGCCCGCACGGATTGCGGCCACAATCCCGCGGCCAGAATCCACCACAGGGCGGCAAGACTGGATAACAATGCAGAGGGGAGTAACCGGCGACGATCACGCGATCTGCCGATCTTCGGGCCGGCAAGCGACGAGACCATGCACCTCACTCGACGTTTTCGGGCGCGCCAGACCCGGCAAAAGTGTCCGCGTGATGGCGCGCATCCGTTGGTTTAGCTTCAGCGTTCCGATACCAACTCCGCATCGCTGCCAGGTCGGTGCTGAGGCACCGGCACATCATGATCCCAGCGTAATTGAATCTAATGCCCGGATCAGACCGTACGAGACTGACGGGACCTCAAATTCGCTGTACCCGTGGGGTGCAGCCCTGCCATTTGATCGCCATCAACCTGTACGGCGGATGAACGGCAAAGGTGGACGGTTCCGATCGTTCGGCGCCCAACGCAGACTTTGCCCCTGTCTTCTAAAAGGCGTACTCGTCATAGGCTGGTTCGACCGAGCCGTTCCAGGCGCCGTGGTATTTCTCCAACATTTCCTCGGCCGGTGTCCGCCCGGAATCCAGAATCCGGTCCAATGGCTCGAGATAACGCGTCTCGTCGCGCCCGGTCCGATCGACATGGTTGCGGCGCTGCAGACCCTCATGGGCGAGCACCAGGCACTGCTTGGCAATCTCGAACAGATAGCGATCCTTGATCCTGGCTCTAAATCCAAGGCGCGGTACATCGTCACGCAGCGCCTGACGCTCGGCCCCCGTCCAGCCCTTCGCAAGCTCCCAGGCCGCATCCAGGCTGGCATTGTCATACAGCAGCCCCACCCAGAAAGCGGAAAGCGCGGGCAGCCGCCCCCATGGCGCCCCGTCGGCGCCGCGCATCTCCAGATAGCGCTTCAGCCGGACTTCCGGAAAGATGGTCGACAGATGATTGGCCCAGTCCGACAAGGTCGGCCGTTCACCCGGAAGCGCCGGATTTTTACCCTCAAAGAAATCGCGAAATGATGAGCCAGCGACATCGATATAGGTTTCGCCGCGCTTGACGAAATACATCGGTACATCGAGCGCGTAGTCGACCCAGCGTTCGAAACCCATCCCGCTCTCAAACGCCCAGGGGATCATGCCGGAGCGGGCATTGTCGGTATCCCGCCAGATCTCCGAACGGAACGAAAGGAATCCGTTCGGCTTGCCTTCGGTGAAAGGCGAATTGGCAAACAGCGCGGTCGCCACCGGCTGCAGGGCCACTGACACGCGCAGTTTCTTGACCATGTCAGTTTCCGACGAAAAGTCGAGATTGGTCTGCACCGTGCAGGTCCGGTACATCATGTCGAGCCCATGCTGCCCGACCTTGGGCATGTATTCCGTCATGATGCGATAACGGCCCTTGGGCATCACCGGAATCATCTGGCGAGACCAGGAAGGCGTCATGCCGAGGCCGAGAAAGCCGATGCCGAGCGGGGTCGCTATTTCGCGCACCTGGGTCAGATGCGCCATCAGTTCGGATTGCGTCTGGTGCACGGTCTCCACTGGGGCACCGGACAATTCAAATTGACCGCCGGGCTCAAGCGAAATGGCTCCGCCACCGACCACATCATAGAGGCCGATGATGTTGCCCCGCTCCATGATCGGCTCCCAGCCGAGCAAAAGCTTCATCCCTTCCAGAAGCGCGCTGATTCCCCGCGCCCCTTCGTAGGGCACCGGTTGATGGCCAGACAGCGTGAAGGGGGTCTTCTCGTGTTCGGTGCCGATGCGGAAGTCAGATGGGGATTTTGCGCCCGCTTCCATCCAGGCGATGAGTTCGTCTCGCGACTGCAACGGCGTCATATCGATCTGGTCACGCGCCATCTAATTTTCCAAATGAAAGGCGCTTCAACCGAACGCGCGCGGTGTCAGGAGATCCGCCGACCCAAGGGGTCGCGGCCGAATGGATTGTGGACGGTGTCATCTTGCGGACACACTCTCTCGAGTCGGGGACAGCTGGCTCTCCTGGCATGAACAACCGAGCTGATCGAGTAACTCACAGAGCTTGAGCGCATCGAGGTCCGATAGCTTGGAGCCAATATGTCTCTCGACCGCCGCCGAATAGGCCAGCAGCATCTTTCTCTGGAGCTCACGGCCTGCCTCGGTGATTTCGACGAACTGTCCGCGTTTGTCGATCTTGCATTCCCGGCGCGCTGCAAGACCCTCGTCCACCAGGCGGTCGATCAGCCGTGAGGTCGAGTATTGCGGAATCAACATCTGCCTTTCGAGCTCGACCGGGCGCATTTCGCCCGACGGCGCACGCGACAGCTCGACCAGCGCGTCATACCAGGCGAGCGGCGGGTAGCCCGCCTTTTTCAATTCCTGCTCGACCGCATTGAGCACCTGGCTTTGGACACGCATCAGCCGTATCCATGCGGCCATGACTTCAGCGGACGGTTTACGTTTCATCGGCCTGCTCTGCGTCTTGTGTCATTTCATTTCGACCGGGGGACTGCTCGTCACTAAAATCAGGCGGCTCACCTTAATCTAATAAATGCATCTGCATCAATCTTGACTAATGCGGACAGGCGCATTTAATCCGCCGGTACCTGCATTCACGCCTGCTGAAGGAGACCTCCATGAAACTTTATTACGCCCCCGGCGCCTGCTCCCTGTCGCCCCACATTGCCCTAAGCGAGTCCGGTTTGCCTTTCGAACTCGTGAAGGTGGATCTGAAGGTCCACAAGACGGAAAGCGGCGAAGATTTCAAGGCCATCAACCCCAAGGGCCAAGTCCCCGTCCTCCAGCTGGACGGCGGCGAGGTGGTCACCGAAGGCCCGGTCATTCTGCAAATGATCGCCGATAAGGCTTCTGGCAAGAACCTGGCGCCTGCAAGCGGCACCAAGGAACGCTACCGGTTGCAGGAATGGCTGAACTACATTGGCACCGAACTCCATAAAACCTTTAGCCCCATGTTCAATCCGGCGCTTCCCAGCGAAGTGAAGGAAGTGTTTAAGACGAGGGTCACGGGCAAGTTCAAATATGTGGACGACAGGCTGGCCGGCCAGGATTTCTTGATGGGCCAATTCGGCGTTGCCGATGGTTATCTTTTTGTGATGTTGCGCTGGGCCGATATGCTGGGCGTCGATCTTTCGGCGATGAAGAACCTGATGGCTTTCAAGGAGCGAATGGCGGCACGACCCAACGTGCAGGCGGCGCTGAAAAAGGAAGGCCTGCTGAAGGCGGCCTAAAAAGCCAGCGCAGCGTTCTGATTAGATCAGAACGCACGTGCGGCAAACAAAAAGGGCCGGAGTTGATCCGGCCCTTTTTATTCGTTCAACACTGGCATCCACGCCGAGCCCGACTTTGGCTGCGACTGGCTGCTACAGCTATTTCGGTCCTGATTGAATCAGAACCGAAGCTCTGGGTGTTTGTTCTTGACGCGTTTTCTTCACGCGAACCGGTATCCGCTTCGCTCGAAAACGCCATAATTCAGAACGCCTCGGCCGCCAATGCCATCATAGTGGCACTCCCGCTCTGGATGCGCGCCAGGTGGGCCGAGGTTTCCGGCAGAATCCGCTCCATGAAGAAGCGGCCCGTGGTGAGTTTGGTAGTGAGGTAGGGACTGCCTGCACCGGAGGCTGTTTTCGCCAGTGACACCTTGGCCATCCGCGCCCACATATAGCCAAGCGACACCAGGCCAAAGAGCTGCATGTAGTCGCTGGCCGCAGCGCCAGCATTGTCGGGATTGCTCATCGCGTTCTGCATCAGCCAGGTGGTTGCCTGCTGCAGATGACCGAGCGCGGTGCTGAGCGGCGCGATGTAAGGCTTCATGGCCTCCTCGCCGCCATTCTCCTTGGCAAAGCTGGCAACCTCAGCGAAAAACGCCATCACCGCACGCCCGTTGTCGCGCGGCAATTTGCGACCCACCAGATCGAGCGCCTGAATCCCATTGGCCCCCTCATAGATCATGGCGATGCGAGCATCGCGAACGAACTGCTCCATGCCGTTTTCGGCAATATAGCCGTGCCCGCCGAATATCTGCTGCGCCAGCACGGTGTTGGCAAAACCGGTCTCGGTCAGCACGCCCTTTAACACCGGCGTCATCAAGCCGAGCTGATCGTCGGCCTCCTGTCGGTCGCGCGCATCATCAGAGCGGTGAGCCACATCGCTCTTGAGTGAGGTCCACACCACCAGCGCCCGGGCCGCTTCGTTGAAAGCGCGGATCGTCATCAGCGTGCGCCGGACATCCGGATGCACAATGATAGGGTCGGCCGGCTTGTCCTTGGCCTTGACACCCGTCAGCGCCCTGCCCTGCAAGCGGTCGCGGGCATAGGCCACTGCGTTCTGATAGGCGACCTCCGATTGGGCAAGTCCCTGAACGGCAACGCCCAGACGGGCTTCGTTCATCATCACGAACATGCCCTGCATACCCTTGTTTTCTTCGCCGATCAGCCAGCCGGTGGCGCCGTCGTAATTCATGACGCAAGTGGAATTACCGTGAATGCCCATCTTATGCTCGATCGAGCCGCAGGACACGCCATTGCGCGCGCCGAGTGTCCCATCTGCGTTGACGAGTATTTTCGGCACCACAAACAGCGACACGCCTTTGATGCCCTCCGGCGCGCCCTCGATCCGGGCGAGCACGAGATGGATGATGTTTTCCGCCAGATCGTGTTCGCCGGCTGAGATGAAGATCTTGGTACCGGAAATTCTGAAGCTGCCGTCTGGTTGTCTGACCGCTTTGGTGCGCAACAATCCGAGATCGGTGCCGCATTGCGGTTCGGTCAGGTTCATGGTGCCGGTCCATTGTCCCGCCACCATCTTCGGCACAAACATCGCCTTCTGCTGAGCATTTCCATGCACCAGCAGCGCTGCCATTGCACCCATGGTCAGTCCGCCATACATCGAGAATGCCATATTCGCGGAGATCTGAAATTCGGCGACCGTCTGCGACAGCGTTGCCGGCAATCCCTGTCCGCCATATTCGGTCGGCGCCGAGAGACCGAGCCAGCCGCCTTCGGCGACCTGCTTGAAGGCGTCCTTGAACCCTGCCGGCGTAGTGACCCGGCCATCGTCATGGCGCTTGCAGCCTTCGAGGTCCCCTGTGCGATTGAGAGGCTGAAGCACTTCCTCGCTGAGTTTGGCGGCCTCGTCCAAAATGGCTTGCCGGACATCGGCGGAGGCATCGCTAAAGCCGGGAAGGTTGGCGAAACGATCAATCTGAAACACGTCATCAAGCAGGAAATTGACGTCTTCAATCGGCGCTTTGTAAATCGGCATGGAATTCTCCCGATCGTCGTGACGAGTCTTTTTTGAGAGATCAGCGGCTCTTGTCTTGGGTCGGCGTTGAAAGTTTCGCCAGCTGCTCGGCCATCAGCCGGTGCAGCAGATTGATCGCCTTGAGTGGCCGAACCATCACTTTGAAATGGGTGATCCGGCCATCGTCGCCGAACGTCATGATGTCGACGCCGTTGATCCGGATTCCCTCGATCTCGTTTTCAAATTCGAGAACGGCGCCGCGATCGCTCAGCCACTCGCCGAGATATTTGAAGCCGGGACCCCCCAACACCTTCTCCGCTCCGAGCAGATATTTGAACGTGATATCGCGGCCACGCTGGGGCGTATGGACCACCGGGCTTTCAAACACGGCGTCTGGGTCGAGCAGGTCCCACAGTCCCCGAGGATCGTGCGACTTCATGAAACCATACCATCTGTCGAGACCGGACCTGTTCATAGGCTGCTCTTCGAGGGGAGGGATCCGCTATAATATGAATATTGACGCATATGCGCTTTTATGCATATTGTCAAGCTGTAGTCTTGTCCCAGGGCGGTGCTGGGAAAGGAGAGAGGGGTCATGGCCCTTGGCGATGCGATCCTGACCTGCCTGACCGAAGGGCCGATGACCGGCTATGAGCTGGCGAAAACCTTCGATTCCTCCATGGGGTTCTTCTGGAAGGCGGACCATCAGCAGATCTACCGCGAGCTGTCCCGGCTTCGCGACAAGGGACATATCCAGGGCCGCGAGGTGGTTCAGTCCGGCAAGCCCAACAAGCTCGTCTATACCCTGACCGTGGAAGGCCGCACGGCGCTGCGACACTGGGCAACCCGCCCGAGCGTGCCGCCTTCGATCAAGGACGACCTTCTGGTCCGGCTCTATGCGCTCGACAGCATCGATCCCGACCCGTTGCGCAACGACGTGATGGCGCGTCAGGAGCATCATCGCGACCGGGCAGCCCGTTATGAACGTATCCTCAAGAAACGTTTTCCCGACGGAACGGCTTCGCCCGCCGATATCGGCAAGCTGCTCACGCTTCGGCTTGGGCTTCGTCACGAGAACATGGTCGCCGATTGGTGCGAGGAGGCGCTGACCGCCTTGTCCGAGCTGACGCACAGCCTCGATGCCGACACCCTCGGCGCTCCAAGCGCCGAGGCCTCCAACCTGCCAGGCCGCTCCCAACGAAAATAGGCGTGGAGATCGCCTTTGAGCCTGTTCGAGCAGGAGCGGCTATTCGGCGCCGACGCAAACTTAAAATCGGGCGCGGCGCATTCCTTAACTCCTTATTTACCGTAACGCGAAAAAGTCGGGGCCTGAGGCTGACACCGGCGTGGTTGTCAATTGTCCCGATGTTTGGGGCCCGCGCGGGAGGAACGCGACGCACCTGGCGCCGCGGCAGCGGAACCGGACCAAAACATGAATTCGCGCGTACCGTGGAGTATTGAAGGTATCGACCCATCGGTCCGCGAACGCGCCGAAGCGGCCGCGCGCCGTGCCGGCATGTCCTTGAGTGACTGGCTCAATTCCACGCTTGGCGGCGCAAATCCGCCTGACTTCCGCACCCCCGGCGCGGCACGCCCGCAGGCCGGCCAGTGGGCGCCCGACGTCGCCGACATCCACCAGCGGCTGGATGCCATTACCCGACAGATCGAGCAAATTTCGCGACCCGCCGCGCGCAACGAAGTACGCAGCGAGGCACCACGCAGCGATACCGGTGGCGCGCGCCAATTGAACGACGCCATCGCGCGTCTGGAGGCGCGGCTGTCGCAGATTTCAAATCCATCCCGGTCAACCGCGACGGACACTGCACAACGCGACATCCGGCTGGAACCCGAGCAACGCACCGAGCGGGCCGCAGCGCAGGTCTATCCTTCGTCAGCGAACCCGGACTCTCTCGATTTTGCGATCGCTGAAATCGCCGCACGGCAAAGCGAGCTCGACGGCGGCCTGCCACGCGCAACACGCCCGATGCCGCTATCCGAGAAGGCCGTGCCGGCTCCGGCCACAAGCACCGGTCCCGACTTTTCCTCGCTGCAGGAATATCTCATCAAGATCACGGGCCAGATTGAGGCGCTGCAGCGACCCGATCGCATTGACGAATCGATTGCGGCCTTCCGAAACGAATTAGCGGAAATCCGCAGCGCCATTGTCGAGGCCATGCCTCGGCGGGCGATTGAGACGATCGAAAGCGAAATCCGCGCACTGTCGCGCCGCATCGACGATACCCGCCAGAACGGAATCGATGGCCGGGCGCTAGCCGGAATCGAAAACGCGCTTGGCGAAATCCGGGAAGTGCTGCGCTCGCTCACGCCCGCCGAGCAGCTTACCGGCTATGACGAGGCGATCCGCAATCTCGGCGCCAAGCTCGACATGATCCTGCGCGCCAATGACGATCCCGGCACGGTCCATCAGCTCGAGGGGGCGATCGCCGCGCTTCGCGCTATCGTCTCCAATGTCGCCTCCAACGACGCGCTGGCGCGCCTCAGCGACGATGTGCGCGCGCTGGCGGCAAGGGTCGATCAGCTGGCGCGCGCCGAAACCAGCAATGATGCGTTTGCGGCGTTGGAGCAGCGGATGGCCGCATTGACGGCCAGCCTGGATCGACAAGAACCGCACGCCGGAAGCCACCATTCGCAACATCTCGATGAAACCCTGCGGGCCTTGTCTGAGCGGCTCGATCGCCTGTCGGTCGGCCAGGACAGTGCGTCGGCCTTCAACCATCTCGAGCAACGCATCTCCTATTTGCTTGAGCGGCTGGAATCCTCGGCCGCTCCCGCTATCGCCAATCTTGGCCGGGTCGAGGAAGGATTGCACGACATCCTTCGTCATCTCAGCCTGCAGCATGACAAGATTTCAGCGCTCGCCGAGATCAGGCGCGACCCCGCGCCGGCGGAGAGCGGACTGTTCGACATGGTCCGGCGCGAATTGTCCGACCTTCGATTTTCGCATTCCGAAATCGAACGGCACAGCCAGGATTCACTGGAAGCCGTTCACAACACACTCGGGCACGTCGTTGATCGCCTGGCGATGATCGAAAGCGACCTGCGCAATGCGCGGGCAATACCGCCAGCGCCGCCTCCACCTCCCTCCGGCCCCTCCGGCCCCTCCGGCGGCGCGCCGCGCGGCGCGGCGCAGGCGCAACCCAAACCTGAGCTGCCCAACCCTGCTGCGGCGCAAGAGCATTTTGTCCGCGCGCCGCGTGATTTTCGTCCCGCCGATCCG